>Ga0123353_10007152_pt1 | contig 15030 bp, 14 predicted proteins | sample TergutLab28metaG_3_FD_92763 | JGI IMG/M metagenome (GOLD analysis project Ga0123353, IMG submission 92763) | Labiotermes labralis P3 segment gut microbial communities from Petit-Saut dam, French Guiana - Lab288 P3 | ecosystem: Host-associated > Arthropoda: Insects > Digestive system > Gut ... | reverse complement strand
GACGATCACCACGTCGAACAGGCGCTTGGCGCTGTCCTTCATCATGCGCTGGAACTCCGGGCGGTTGTCCGTCTTGGCCGAAAGCGCTCGGTCGATATAGGTGTTCAGAATGGTGATCCCGTTTTTCTCGGCGAACTCCTTGCACTCACGCAGTTGTCCCTCAATGCTCTCTTCCCGCTGGCTGTCGGAGCTGTAGCGGGCGTAAATTACTCCCGTCAAGAGTTCTCCTCCTTTAACAAACGCAGCAGCGTCTCCTTTAATTTTTCATTCATCGGCGAAGCCGGGTCGAAGCACATCTCGACGAATTGCCGCAGATTTTTGTCCTCGATCTTGGGCCGGTTCTCATATTTCCGGCCCTGCGGGCTGTCGCACCGGGCGAAGATATAGTCCATGGAAACATCGAAGTAATCGGCGTACCAGAGCAAAATCGCGTATGGCGCTTGGGCCAGGTCATGCTCATAGCGGTTCACGCTGGCCTGCTTGAGCCCCGCCAGTGCGCCGAGCTTGGCCTGCGAGAGCTTCACGCTTTCGCGCAGGGCGCGCAGTCGGGTGCCTATGGTTGGCATTTGTATCAACTCCTTTCAGGCGTACATTATACATCTGTTCGAGAGTGGTGTCAAGTGTGTGTATCGTTTTTAGTGGAATTTGTGACCAGAGCCGAATGGGTTTCGAAACTGGTTGCACCCGACTGTGAGTAGATGGTAATCTGTAGACAAATGCTTCAAGTAGTTTGAACCGCTTAATTTGGTAAAGGTGATTAGAATCCTGCTGCTTTGGCAATCGGGAATGGCGGAAGCGGTAGATTCGAGATCAATAATTCTTTTCCCTTGCTTCGCACTTTTGATGCGCAAGTATAATCCAGAAAAAACGGCTGATACTGTGCCCTTTCTCCATAGAGGGCGCAGATAAATGGAGCATCATCATAGCTAATTATCCAGTCCAAATGGCGCACTGTGCCAACGTACCTGGACAAAGCGATGTGATCCTGATTGGTGTAATAATGCCGATAGATTTTTGCCCCTTGCGCATAATATGGGGGGTCAAAATATGCAAAGCATCTTTCTCGGATAAACCGACGGTTTTGGCTCTGCATAAACTCAACAGCATCACCAAAATGAACCTCTATTCGATTTGCGTATACCGCGATATTCTGAATTAGCTCTATGATTCGCGCTTTATTAAAACGACAATCAATGCTGTATTGCGATATTTGGTTAAGTCCACCGATCGGGTTCGCTTTCAATATGCCGGAAAAATTCGTTCGATTGAAAAACAAACCCGCAAAACCTAGATCAACAATATTAAATTGTTCGACATCCTCTATCTGCCTCATAGGACTTAACTGCCGCCACGTTTCTATTGTGACAGGAGTGTTTTGAATTAATTCACAAAGCGCTTCTGTGTGATGAACAACACAGCACCAAAAAGAGTAAATCAGAATATCCTTTTCACACAAGACGAGCGAACGTATAGAGCCTTTCCGAAGAAGTTCAATCCCAACGGTCGCGCTGCCAGCGTATGGTTCAATAAAGCAACACCCCTGAATGTTGTTTGCGTATAGCAAGTCGTCAATATAGCCAACTAGCGCTCTCTTTGCTCCAGGGTATCTGAGGGGATTAATACTCTCAGGCATGGCGACCACCTTCCTTACGCTAAGTCTATGATCCCTTGGATCAAACTATACATACCAGCAGCGGCAATACTGTTTAGAGCATCTGCTGTAACCCGTATGTTGCCGGGAGCATGAATGTTTGCGTTTAGGAAATCTCTGTGCGCGAATTTTTGGATTGATCGGAAAGCGTTTTTAATCTTATTGTCAGAAAAAATGGAATCCAAGTTGCTGGCAACATGCGATTCAATGCCGCTGAGTTGAGGAAATGCACCTGATCTTAGTGATGAATGATATGTTGCCCACAAGCTAATTTGCTTCAGGCGAAAGATTAGCGCCTGCTCATAAACCGTTCGAAGCACCATGCCAGTTGCATTCGGGAAAACCTGATATGCCTTTTGTCGTCCACAATTTGTAGTCGAAAGTCTATACAATTCATCCAAGGAAACAATCAAGCCAAGATGGTCTGAAGTGGTGGGGCTCAACTTCCCTATCCAACTGATTGTCTCGAAAAAAGTGTTGGGAGCTGGGCCGCCAGGTACAGGGCCGCCAGAAGTTCGGGGAGGTGCTGCTGCGGTTGCACTTGATATAGCAGTGGAAGCTTCGCCTTCGTCACTTTCTTCGCTCTCGTCATTGGAGTAGTTTCCATCGGCGTCAGCTTCCAGCGAGGATATATCGTTTTTATCTTGAGAACCGGTATCATCTATTGCTGTCGTTTCAATAGACGCGGAACACTGATCAATTGCTTCCTCCAGCAGGGGCATTATCCCGTCCACGTCAGTTAATACGTTACGGGTATTAATCTTTTCCTTGACGATTGCTTCTTCAAAAACTAATTGAACAATCCTAAAAAACAGATCGCCTTTAAGTGAACTTGTCGTAACGAAATCGCTAGAAACAGACATCCTCAGCACCTTTATTGACGATGTCTCTTCCCCGTGAAACTCAAAAGCGGCCTTAAATAGGCGCCAAAATGGCTCCGGCTTCAAATCAACTACATCCACCTCAAAATCTGGATGTTGATTCAAATATGCCTGATAAGTGTCCAGGAAAAACTTGTATTCCTTGATATGCCCTTTAATCGTGGATTCAGATATACCCGTGATTTCAGATAATGCCTGAACGCTTTGTCCAGAGCTGTAATACGCCGTAAAGAATCGCTTTTTCGCTAATGCTTTCCATTGTTTCACACCATCAATATGGCGCTTCGACATCAGCGCAATCGCTGCGGCTCTATTGGGTACAACATCGATTTCCAGCTGCCCACATGACACCAATACTGCTCTGTTTGCAGCAGGGATTCTGTGCTCAAATCCTTTCGGGATTAAATCACGCGACAGCAGCATTTGCAGGGAGCATACCCTGCGATTCCCCTCAATCACTACGTATTTGCTTCCTCTTTTCAGAGCAACGATTCGCTCCCCAGGCAGTAAACTACCAGTATCATTAATAGCTCTCGCCAATTGTGAAACATCCTCATAAGTGAGGAGATATTTCCGCAAGGCTGCTTGATCCCGGTTTGGCAAAACTACAAACCGGGGATTTTCCTCGTCCAACAATAATTCTAGTGGGGAAATAGTAACCATCAATTCCTCTCTAACCTCCATCATCATCCGTGTTATGCCCAAAAAAGCAAGTGATTTTTCGCACCAAATTCTCTTCCCGCCGCTTCCGTGTCTCGCACTCCCAAATCACCAACACCCGCCACCCAAGCGCCTCAAGCCGCGCCTGATTCTCTTTGTCTCTCGCCATGGTTCGATCCAGCTTCTTGTTCCAATACTCCGCGTTGGCCTGCGGTCTAATCTGCGCGTGGCGACATGTGGGGCAGCCATGCCAGAAGCATCCATGGACAAAAATCACTGTATTGTACTTCGGCAACACGATGTCAGGCTTGCCCGGCAAGTCCTGCCGATGCAATCGGAACCGATAGCCCATGCTATGAAGTAACTTCCGAACCCGAATTTCAGGCGAGGTATCGTTGCTGTGCACTTTCGACATAATCTCGCTACGCTTTTGCTTATCAAACATATCCGGCATAGAGAATCACTTCGCTTCAAACTCAATCTTCAGGCTCGGATCGGTTTCTTTTTCCTCAATAATCGCGTTGTAGCGTTCAATAATATCGGCCAGTTTGGCGTTGCGCGCCGCACCGTCGAACAGGCTGTGTTCACTCACATTGGTCGAAAGGAACTGCTGGATGTCCCACACCTCAATGCGCCCGTTTAACCCGGCATCGGCGGCCAAGTCATAAGCCGTGTTCACGCGGTCGAATATAGTGATAATAACCGGCTGAAGGTTCGCCCGAAGATTGGCCTGGCATTTTTGAATCAGAGGCTCTCCGGGTGCGGTAGTGCAGTGCAGTGACATGCGGTTGATGATGAAATCTCCGCTACGCTCTGTTGGGGAATCCGCTACCGAAGCGCCATGGAGCACCAAAGTATCTGGCGGTAGAATCAGCGACAGCTTGGCTCCAACCAGATGCTGCAACATAATCCCCAAATACTGCATACCCGGGTTTTGCTTTTGCCTCTTTTTCGCCTGCTCGAAAAGTTCATCGAGGCTTGCGCCGATAGTCTTGGACATATCAGAAGTCAGCGTGAACGGCTGGTTTCTGAAATATTCGCGCACCTGCTCTGCCCAGAACGCTTCCACAGCAGCAAAGTCAATCGGTTCTTCGATTTGCCATGCGTTCAGGAACTCTATGTATTTCCCCATCAGCCCCATACTACCCCGGCTAGTGCGCCCGCCCTCGGCGGCGAGGATTTGCGTGATGCCGTGCTCTTTCAGAATTTTCTTCAGATTTCCGCCGCCAAGCCCCGCAACTTGGCCTTCTTTTTCCGTGCGAAAATCATCGACGTTCAGCGGAAACGGTTTGTCCCGCACCATGCGAGTCAGTTGAATCAAAATGGAAAGCGGGCCTTTTGTAAAGGCGTTTTGTTGGAACTGAAATTCCTGTAACCGGGCTTCTGCGTTTATCATGTGTAAATCACCTCCGCTAATTTTGACAGAAACGCCTTGCCGACAAACGTGGCCACTGGCAACGCAACCGCGTCTCCCATCGCCTTATATCCATCGTTATAAGTATCAGGCAACCAGTAGGAATCCGGCGCGCCCATTAGGCGGGCAGCTTCACGTGGTGTTAGTAGCCTGGCGTGTGTTGCGCCACCACGCTTCACAACCAAAAATTGCTTACTGCTGCCGCCCTCTGGCGTTCTCAGGCAACCTGCTATGCCATCAAATCGCAGTTCAAGGCACTGCTTTCCATGCCGTGTACGCCGATACCCTGTGGCAATAATATCTTCCGCTTTATTTAGCTTTTCTTTGTGCCGTGGCGAAATCAACTGAAGTACATCATCTTTGTCATAGGGCGCGGAAAAGTCGATTACATCTGTAAGCGTGGTTTTTCGCCGCAGGGGCTTCTCGGCCCGCCACCAGATCCATTCTGGCAACTGTTTTCCAAGGGACGCGGCGGCGCTGTTGTGCAGCCAGTTTGGCCCGTTGTCCGTTAGCTCGGCAGGCACGACAATTTCCCGCTTCACGGCGATCATGAATACGCGCGGCCGGGATTGCGGCACGAAATGCACGGCGTCCAACAAGATAGCTCCGCTTTTGTATCCCATGTCCAACAGAGCGTAATGTATCTTCCGATAGTTGTCGCCGCCGTTGGTGGAGAGCAAGCCTGACACATTTTCAATCAGCAGCAGCGATGGCTGTTGGGGCAGTTCCTGCAAAATACGCAGCCATTCCCATATCAGGCCACTGCGCTTTGCATAGATACCGCCTAGCGATCCCGCCAAGGATAAATCCTGACAGGGAAAGCTCGCCCAAGATAGTTGCGCGTATGGCAATCCCGCACCAGATATGTTTTTTATATCATCCAATACGAAGTGTTCGCTCTCGAAGTTGGCGCGGTAGACTTCGGCCTTTTTCTCGGAAACGTCGTTAGACCAAACGGATCGAAACATCCCTCGCAAGCCGTAGGCCACTAGGCCACTGCCCGCAAAGAACTCATGCATCGTCCATGGGGCCGATGCAAGACAGATTTTTGCCCTGGTTGCTTGTTGCACCATCATGTCACAGCCCCTTTCCTACAAATTTCCTCATACTGATTATAACCGAAAAGGAGCAGTGTGTCAATAAAAATCAAATGCACATTTGAAAAATTTGAAATGCCCTTGCTACCACAGATAGATTTAAAGCTAAAAATTATTCGTTAATCAACTGCGGTCAAATACAATGCTCCTTGAGTCGTATCCATCTGGACATGATCCACTGGCGATTTCGGCTTGCGGCGTGAAAGATGTATATCGCGCGTTCTCTGTGCGGAACAAAGCTAGAGAATGAACAGAGCAATAAAGAACATTCCATAAATTACCATGAATAAACATGCCATACATTCGCATATACCTATTAAGAATATTTTTAGAAGGTGGCGAACTATTTGAATCAGCTTAACACCATTCAGCGTGATGATCTAATTAGCGTTGACATAAACATTCAGGTCCTAACTAGAGTAATTGAACATCTTGCGCCTTTGGTCAAAAGTGAAACGAAAGCGAATGACAACGCATGGCTTTTCTTAGCTATGAATGCGACCAAGTTTATGGATTGTCTATTGACAAAAATCCCTAGTTTATTACAACTTGATGGGGCTTCTGCTGACTGGGTTAAGTATCGAAAACTAGCGAACATGCTCGTTGACATATCAATAATGCCTCATTTCAACGTAATAACAAATCCATCCACGTTTTTAGCAGATTGTCTCCAAGTCTTGAGTTGTATCGAAAAACAAATATCTGATGTGATATAATTCAACTTATTGTTTTGGCTCTACGTGGGTATTTATCTGGTATTGTGCCAAGACTAATATATTCATTATGTTCCTTGATTATAGTGCTGAGTTTATCATAATAGCGAGTAATTGCGGTGTCAACGATTCCAACTGAAGCAAAAGAATGTGTTTCAGCTGATTCGTCAAAATCATTGGAAGCACTATACCTGGAAGCATCAAACTGAGTTTTTTCCGTATCAGATAGCTCGCTAAGATATTTTCTGTAGGACAACAGGTAGTTAAGATGCTCAACAAGGATACTTACAGCGTGTACTACCCCTCTGCTAAGTCTATTATTCTTATAAAGCCATTCTGGGGTATCAAAGTTTCGGGTTGCCCCATCTACAGCTATCCCCCTTGAAAGAAGGGTCTCTTCGAGTTGTATAGACTTATCAACACAGAAGAAAGCCCTGTCCACGATGCCCGCGTCCTTTCTTGTTTTCCCGATAGAGCTAACAGTTCCATCACCATCGCCAAACAATAGCTTCATTCTATCCTTCTCACTTCTCGTGAGAAGCAATGGAATTGAAATCTGCTTATATCTGCAAAAGAAAAACTCAAAGCAAGGTAGAATCTGCGCGATTGCTGAACCAGCTTTAGTGATTCTAATTCTAAAGCTTGAATCGATGGATTTGTCTTTCAAATAGCTATCCCATTGTGATTTCATTATATCTGCTAAAGATGACTCTTCCATTTTTGTTCGATCAATACTGATATTTATTAACTCTACCCCATTTGTACTTACCATTGCCGATAGACTTGCCATTTCAAACACTTTAGCCATATCTTCTATTTGATGACCAATTATTGTAGATGAATATCTTTCTTCCGAAAGACGTTCTATTCTCTTGTGCACGATTAATCTGATTATTTCAGGAAATGAAATACCCTTATCTGCTTCTTTTCGACTTTCGTCCTTTTCCCTGTTGTCCAATAGTGTAAGCGTTCGCCTAAGAATAGTTGAACTTAAGAACACCTCATCAGACGAACTCATATCATTTGTCAGCATAAGCTGATCGAAAAAACCGACATTCGAATTCTGCTCTAATTTTCTGTTCTGCATGTAGTTAAGTACTACTGATAGCACCAACATCCTGCAGACATGTGTTATATGCGAATTGCTGTTTGGCGATCTGGTAGATTGACTCCACAACTTATTAAAGAGGGCAATCTCATCCTCGTAATTCACAAAGGCGCAAGTCAAGTGATACGCAAACCTTCTAAAATCATCATTGTATAAACTAATTAACAAATTCCGCAAACTCCATCGAGAAGGAGAAACGTCGCTCATGACATTGTTCAACGCAACCAAAATAGGGTTGCTATTCAATTCATCCTGTATTAAAGATTGAATGACTTTAGGGCTATGCTTTCTCCTGTTTTCTCGAATCGAGTCCAATCCGACACCAAAATAGGCAACTTTTCGATAAAGTATATCTTTAAAATTAAACCAGTTTGCAATGTTTAGAATAGTAGGCATTGTATCTTGCTGTTGCTGGCTGAAATATGTTTTTCCGATTCCAGTGCTTTGCACTAGCTCGACAGTAGTTTCTCGTAGTGCAATAAGGAGTGCAAATGAAGTAAGATACTTAGGCAGGCTAAGCTGTCTAAAAATATTAATAACAGCAGATTCAAACACATTGGCCGCAGAATAAATCGAAGTGACTATCATTTGCAATTCATAATCATATATGTTGCAAAAAGGCATGCCTTGTTCATTAACAATGAACTTTTCAAAGTTGTCCAAAAAGAGAATTCGTTTAAGAGGATTAGATGACTCTTCTTCATCAATGCGAGAAAGAGAAAAATTTAGCCGCATGATCAATCCAAGCAAGAAAGCTAACGCTTTATCTCCGTTTACATTATTATTACTCTTAGCATTCATGTGTACAGTACTACGCAGTTGTGAATAAAGCGTTCTGAAATCAATATCATTAACCTCATCCGCTTCCTCAAAACAATCAAGCAACGGTTGATGATCGACATCTAGCAACATAATTTTGATATAGAAGAATAATTGATTCGACAACTCGTTGTAGCTTAAATGAGTTTCAGCATACTTTTTCATTATTTGAAAGAAGCCGTTAAACTCCCATGAATCGGCAAAAGATATTTGAGGAGATCGAAAATAAAAGCTATACTTATCCCACAGCCGCTTAATTCGATTTCTATGTGTAGCCTCCTCCTCTTGTTGCAGTTTTGTTAGAATTTCATGGATTTCCGCAATAAACAATCCTCTCAAAGCATTGATAGGAGTTACTTCAAGAAAGTCGAATGTTCTTTCCATAAATGGATATGAATTTGCAGTGGCATTTTCTATGTTGATAGTGCGCGCATTGAAGCGGCCACTGATGAGCTTATTAGCATATGTGGTTTTTCCGCATCCCGCAGGGCCTTCCAAAATAAAAACAGTATTCATGAGTTGAGAAGCATTGCTTTCAACCTCAGACCCTAATAAGTAACGGATAAACATACTTCTATGAAATTTTGAGCCTTTTAGGCGAATGCGATATTCATAATCATCAGCATAGGTCTCAGGAAATATATGTCCTTCCAGATTTAGTCGTTTAGTAAGCAAGGACTGAGATGTTATGAAATCAGGCTCGACATAGCAATAGCGCAAAAACTCCACGCGGGATGAATCGCGCATCTTCGGGGCACCTTTCATGAACTTTAACCCCTCTGTCGTGAGTGGGGTTGCGTTCAATGCCATAATAATGTCGGTAGATTTCAGCATGCGGGCTTCCTTCCTATGGGATTAATTTATTATAGAGTATTCACACTCTGAATATTGGGCGATAAAATCATTTTTCATATTCAGCACAGCTTCGCACGATTGAATCAAAGTAGAATTAGTAGCTTCAATGTTATGTAGCTGATCCTCAATTCGTCCTAAGTAATCAATTGCTATTGTAGCGATACTGTGGCACTCTTCAATAGTTGTTATCTCATATACCTTGCCTCTAGCTGTTTGCACCTGCTTCCTCACTATACCAATTGATGCCGAAGTATTGTCAATAGCTGTGAAGGTGCAAGAGGACGAAGGGGAAATATCAATAAGTCGGTCAAATGCTGTTAGCATTTCGCGTGATATGTCTCGCAAGATCGAAAAATAAGCATTAAAACGTTCTAGTTCCTTATTAATTTTTAGCTCGTATTTTTTAGATAGACGTTCCGCCATGACATCAGCTGTTTTCTTGAAAAGGGCAATGGTTATACCGACACCACCTCCAGCTGCCGCCAATACCCCTATCATCATTTGCCAAACCCAATCCAACATAAATAGCTCCTCCGCAATATCAATAATCAATATATCGGTCTCGTCATGCAGCGGGTTCCACCTGTACCTTTGACGAGTTCCTCACCTTTTACAAAAATCACATTCAATCCATAGTTTTTTACCGCTTCATAGAAATTAGGGCAAAAATCGTATACATAAATTGTTCCAGAACCGTCACAGAAGCAATTGCATGTTTGCCTTAGCATTGAATCTTCTTTCGTTGTTTCTATAATGGTATAGCCGATTGATCGGAAATAGTTAATAGGGTTAATCGCTTTTTCTGTTCTCTTAGTCATATATAGTCCACCAACGATGCTGTCAATATGAGAAATTGCCAATTCAGATGAAATCGGTACAAACCCTCCATCAAGATTAATTCGCCAGCTCGCCAGATCAAAACCAATTATTTCATCTACCTGATTATTCGCCGCTAAATGGTCACGAAGATAGTAAAGAGTCTCTACAGATGTCCTGCGACCATAACCAACTAATAGCACTCTTCTCCCCTGATATGAAAAAGGAATAATGTCTCCACCTTCAAGATAAATTCCATCTGGAATTGCTATCAATTCAGACAAACCCAAGTTGTGTGCTGCTTCTCTCCAAACGGTAGGTTCATTTTTGCGCACAGAAGTGTTCATGCGCCCCAGAATATAATATCCAGACAACCACGGTATAGTAATCATGGCATCTCTGGTATAAACGAAGTTTGGGTTGCTTTCAAAGATAGCCTTGAAAGTATCTTTTTGAGATGCAGTCAAAGTATCTATGAGATCAATAACGTAATTCCTTCCATTCGCAAGCATTTTCGTGTATTCATTATGTTCCCAACTAAATCGTTCGCAGTCTGGAATCTCCCTAAATAAAGTTTTTCCATTAATATTGTCTGTATTTATAATTCCAGAGAAATAATCACACATGCCATAATCACAAGGGTTATGGACAATGATCATGTTAGGTCTGGTGTTATACTCTGCAGTGTTCTGCATGCGACTTTGCCCCCTCCTTACTTATGATTTTACTGTTTAAACCCCCAGCTGCGCCAAAGAGAACGGAATGGAACATGATACCTTTCAGATGTCTTTATCAAGTCTATTGTAGCACAGAAAAGTACTATATGCAAGGATTTTGTGAAAATTTTTTGTTATCTTTTCCTATAGGAATAGATTGTGCTCTATGGCGTCTGCTGTGGCGTTTCTACTAAGAGTATACTCGTAGAAAGATGAGCGACAACTCTGCGCTCTCAAGGATTTCCTCGCTGTGGCACTCCTCTTTATGTCGTCACTGGCATCACAAACCGTCTATCAGGCTTAGGCACCGCCCTCTTTCCTCCACTGCTTCGTCGGCACAAACTTCCCTAGATCATCCGCCGTATCCGGCCAATTCAGCTTCCATTCCGTATACTCGGCCTTGTTCGCCTGCCTGCCAGTGCCGCATTCACGCAAGAGGCAAGCCCAATGAAGATTGCGGGCGTTCTTTCTATTATCATGGCGGTGTTCAACGCTTTCTTCCTCTTCATCATTTTTAGTTACGGAGGCCTCTACGCATTGCGAGATGTGCTCCTGGGCACGCTCATCTCCATTGGTGCCTGCGTTTTTATGTTCGTGCTCACGCGCGGAGCGGGCCAGAAAAATCCAAATTTGTTTTGCATTCCTTGGGCACTTTATATGCTTCCATCTTTATTTCCTTTCAGTACTTACAATGCGCTTACGCTTATTTTCGCACTACTCCCCTTCGCGCTGGCGTTTTATGTCTTTAAGGACAGGAAACAGCGCCTCATATCCTACTATGTGGCCGGCCTGTTCCGCATTCTGATTCTCCCGCTAATCCTTTCGCTTGTGCTGGATGGCAGGATTACTCCGCTGATTGAATTTTTGGGTTCTGTTTTAGGTGGCGGTTTGTTCTGTGCTACCGGGCTTTTTATCCTGCTTGCCCTGTATCCCGACCCCGACAAAGGACAGAAAGAACGTACCCCCGTCCTGCTGGAGCAGAAGAGCATCGGTATGTGCATCCTGCTGACTATCGTTACCGGCTTTATTTTTGGAGTTTACTGGCGCTATTCCATCCTCCAAAAAATCAGACTGATCAGCGAAGAATCCCCCAATTGCGGCAAGGAACTATGCCTGACGATCTTCGTGCCGTTTTACTGGCTCTATTACGTCTACACCCGCAGCCGGAAGCTGGTCGAATCCGCCGGGCGTTGCGGCGTTGCGCTCAAGGACAACAGCACCCTCCATCTGGTGCTGTGCATTTTCGGCCTGGGGATTGTGACCACCGCGCTAATTCAGGATCAATTGAACACGGCGGCCAAAGCCTTTGCCAACGCGGAGAATAGCTAAAAGGGGAACGCAATTATGCGAATCGAAGATACATCCAGCGAATACGAACAGCAAAGGCAATGGCTTATTTCACACTGTGAGGGTTGTGATGAGTTCCTCTTGGATGCGCTCAATCATTATTCGGAGATGCGGGATTTTGACGGCGTGACCAGGCCTTTTTCTGCATTTATGCTTGGGATACTGTGTTTGAGAAAAATATCCAAATATAAAGACAATTGGACAATAAACTAACAGAACGCGATAGAAAGGTGCGTCATGGACAAGACCGAATGGATCATCTGCCCTGTCTGCAAAAGCAAAACGCGGGTGAAGATTCGGGAAGACACGGTGCTCGAAAACTTCCCGTTGTTTTGCCCGAAATGCAAGCAGGAAAGTTTGGTCAGCGTGAAACAACTGAATATGTCAGTTATTAAGGAGCCGGACGCATAGTCGCAGAGCCATTTGCAGACCAGACGCAGAGCCGATAACTTGTGAGAAATCGCAGTTATCGGCTCTTTGTTATTTCTTAAAAAAGGCATGACTGAAGATGGCGGGAAAAGAAAACAGCATTTGAGAAGTTGAAAGATATAGAGAAGTTTTACAAAGCCTGCGCTTGTTCCAATAAGCGTGGGCTTTTTGTATTTATCCCGCGCTGTTCCTATTATTGCCAACGTCCCCGCGCCCCGCCTCCAATCGAAATTCGACAACCCGAATTTCGATTAGGAGGAAAAACAATGGCATACAACATACCTGCCTACGCTGTCCGCGCTGAGGGAACGGACGGCGCGACACGCTATTTCGCCGCCTTTACAGACGGCAGCGGCACCCGGCAGGAGATAGAGATAGACCGCGAAACATTCCTCATGCTGGACGATTGCCGCAGGCACGAACGGCGGCTAGAGACGTTTTTTGACCGTCATGTGGAGCACCTGGAGCTTTCTGAGGCCCAGCTTGCGGCGCGGGCGCTGCGGATGTCCCTGCCCATGGACGAGGCCGCGGCGCTGGCGGTGGACATGCGGGACGCGCTCGCCACCCTGACCGACACCCAGCGGCGGCGCTTTCTGCTTTACCACGCGCACGGGCTGAATTACAGGCTGCTCGCCCAGGCCGAGGGCTGCTCCACCGCGGCTGTATCGGACAGCGTCGCCGTGGCGACAATGAAGCTCAAGAAATTTTTCGAGGACTAGACTTCACTTTCGCCCCCCTGAGTGAGGAATAGGTTGAGGGGGTTATCCAGAAAGAAAGGCAGGTACACAATCAGCGACCCCACAACAAAATAGCGCATCCCGTGAGAGATACCCCCGGCAGGGGGAAATACGTGGCGACCCGCGCGGAGCCGGGACAGGCATAGGAACCGCAGCGGGATGCGTGTAAATCCAGGCAACGACCATCAGAAAGGAGATTCAAATCAATGCAACCAAAACCATTGGAAACCCTGACGGGCAAGGAGCTGCTGGCGCTGGACGTGGAGCCGCCCAAGTTCATCGTCAGCCGCTTCCTCCCCGCTGGCCTGCACCTGCTGGCGGGCAGCCCGAAGATCGGCAAGTCGTGGCTGGCGCTGTGGCTGTGCCACCAGGTGTCGCAGGGCGCTCCCGTATGGGAATTCGACACCCTGCAATGCGGGGCGCTCTATCTCTCATTGGAGGACACGGTAGACCGCCTGCACTTCCGGCTGGCGCGGATCGCCGAGGAAGGCACAGAGCAGAGCTACTTCGCCACCAGGGCCGAAACCCTCTCCGGCGACCTGATAGCCCAGCTTGAGGCGTTCATGCAGGCACACCCGGACACCGGGCTTATTGTCATCGACACCTTCCAGCGCATCCGCGACACGGAGAACGACAAGAACGCCTACGCCAGCGACTATGAGGAAGTCAACCGCATCAAGGCAGTGGCCGACAAGTACAAGATCGCCCTGCTGCTGGTACACCATCTGCGCAAGATGCCGGACAGCGACCCCTTCAACATGGTATCCGGCTCCACGGGCATTATCGGCGCGGTGGACAGCCTGTACGTGCTGGAAAAAGACAGCCGCACGGACAACAAGGCCAAGCTGCACGTCACGGGCCGCGACATCGAGGACATGCAGTTATTCCTCGAGTTCGACCGCGCGGCGAGCACCTGGCGCTTCATCTCATTTCTGCGGGAAACGGCCCAGGAAAATGAAAAGCTCTTTGCCGCGCTCAAGACCCTGGGCGCGTTTCAGGGCACGGCCACGGAGCTTGTGGCGGCACTGCAAGCCCTCGACAGCGGCCTCGACCTGAAGCCCAACGGCCTGGCAAGGACGCTGAAGGAGCAGGCCCTTACCCTCGAAAAGCGGCACGGCCTGGCGGTGAAATTCAGCCGAACGAACAGCGCGAAGCTCATTTCTTTTTCTGCCTGTGCGACGGCATAGCCGCCCCGCGGTGACGGTGACGGTTGAAATATATGTGGGGGGTCCGGGTAAATACCGTCACCCGGTGACGATATATCCGGGGAGGGGGTGCATGTATAAATACCGTCACCGTCCCCCCAGCGGCGGCGATGCCGCCCGCCGAAGTGCCGCGCCAGCGGCACCGATGGGGTGCAGGGGCAGCGCCCCGCCGCACGACCTTGCTTGCAAGGTCTAGTGCGTTACACCTATTGCCGGGGCCTCTACGATTCGGAAAGCGTTGGGGCAATAGGTGTATAACGAAGCCCGCCAATCAGAACAGACCATAAGAGAAAGGACGACCTACCATGCCATACGCAATTATGCGAATGACGAAATGCAAGGGCGGCGGCGTGTCACAGGTGCAGGGGCACCACGAACGGGAAAAGGAAGCCTACAAGTCCAACCCGGACATCGACCCCGCCCGCAGCCACCTGAATTACCACTTCAAGGAGCCGGAGGGCCGCTTTACGCGGTTCATCCAGCAGCGCATCGAGCAGGAGCGTTGCCGGGTGCGCAGCGACAGCGTGAAGATGGTGGATACCGTGCTGGGGGCCTCGCCGGAGTTCATGGAGGGCCTGCCGG
>Ga0123353_10007149_pt1 | contig 15034 bp, 10 predicted proteins | sample TergutLab28metaG_3_FD_92763 | JGI IMG/M metagenome (GOLD analysis project Ga0123353, IMG submission 92763) | Labiotermes labralis P3 segment gut microbial communities from Petit-Saut dam, French Guiana - Lab288 P3 | ecosystem: Host-associated > Arthropoda: Insects > Digestive system > Gut ... | reverse complement strand
TTAAGGAGAAACAGTTATGTCAAGTTTAAAAATTAAAAGAATAAAAGCAACCGATATTGAATTAAAAGATCGTTTAGTTGCAGTGAATAGAGTAACCAAAGTTACCAAAGGTGGACGTACATTCAGTTTCTCTGCCATCGTTGTTGTGGGCGATGGAAAAGGAATTATCGGATTCGGTCTAGGAAAAGCAAAGGAAGTTTCCGCTGCTGTTTCTAAAGGAATTGACGACGCAAAGAAAAATATTATTCGTGTGCCGGTTTACAAAGGCACGATTCCACACGCAGCCGAGGGTAAATATTGCGGCTCGTTGGTATTTATGAAGCCTGCGGCACCCGGTACCGGAGTTATTGCCGGCGGCGCCATGCGTGCTGTTTTTGAAACAGTGGGTATTCATAATGTATTGGCAAAGTCGAAAGGCTCATCAAATCCACATAGCGTAGTGAAAGCCACTATCAATGCGCTAGCGCAAATGCGCGACGCATACAGCGTGGCACAAGTGCGCGGCGTAGGATTAGATACAGTATTTAATGGATAAAAAAATTCATGTGTAAAATTTTTAAATTCGGTGGCGCGTCAGTAGAAGATGCTGATGCTGTTAGGAATCTAAAAAAAATCTTGCAAATATTTATAAACGAAAAACTAATTGTGGTCATTTCTGCTATGGACAAGATGACTAATCAATTGGAAAAAGTACTTGATTCATGGTATTATTACCCCGATTCTTTAAAAGCCAATTTTGATATTGTTAAAAACTATCACCTTGATGTTGCAAAAGAGCTGGAGAATAACGATGGAGAAATTACCTCCGTATTACTTCCCATTTTAGATAGTCTTTGGGAAATCATATCAAGTAAAAATTCCAATAATTATGACAAAGACTATGATAATATTGTGAGCTTCGGTGAGTATCTTTCTACAAAATTAATCTCTACCTATTTGAACCTGAATGGATACGAAAATGAGTTTGCCTGCGCGATACACTTGATTAAAACCGATGATTCTTTTCGCGAAGGAAAAGTGAATTGGGAAGAAACCGAAAAAACAATCCGAAATTTTGCAGCTGAAAACTCAACTAAAACCATTATCACGCAAGGGTTTATAGGAGGAACATTGAACAATGAAATAACTACTCTTGGTCGTGAAGGTTCCGACTTCTCAGCAGCCATTTTTGCTTACTGTTTGAATGCCAAAGATGTTACAATCTGGAAAGATGTCCCCGGACTGCTTAATGCCGACCCGAAGTTTTACCCAGAAGCCATAAAATTAAACGAAATTTCTTATCAAGAAGCGATGGAACTGGCATATTACGGCGCAACCATCATACATCCCAAAACGATAAAACCTTTACAAAACAAAAATATCCCTCTTTTCGTAAAATCGTTCTTAGATCCTTATGCCGAAGGAAGTATAGTTGCCGATATAGAGCCGATAGGGAAAATCCCATCCTATATTTTTAAAACAGAACAGATTCTATTATCTGTTTTCCCAAAAGATTTCTCGTTTATTGCAGCCGATAATTTGACAAAAATATTCTCTTTTATTTCAAAAAACAAACTAAAAATCAATTTGATGCAAAATTCTGCGGTGAGTTTTACTATTTGTATTGATAATAAGCCCAACCGTTTTTCCAATTTGTTAAAAGATCTTCAAGATGATTTTTTTGTAAAGTATAATATGAACAAAAAACTGATTACCATTCGGCACTATACACCGGAAGCTATTAAGCAGGTAATTGGTGATCAGTGTGTTATTCTTGAACAAAAAAGCAGAAGCACACTGCAGGTAGTGCTTTAATTTTCGCAAATAGATTATTTTTTTACTCCTCCACCCCCTCGCTTCTAATCATTAATCCCCACTGTACTCACTCCAATCAGTTTGTCGTAAGAGGTACCTTCCTCTTGCAGGTATAGCAAGATAGTGTAGTAATTGGGTGTTCCCCAGTGGCTACTCTCAATATAGATGTCGTTGATAGTATTAGAACCCTTGGGAACAAATACATATATATAATTGTAGTAGCCTTGTTTGAGGTAGAAATTGGTTTCCCAATAATTATTTTCAGGATTAAAGGATAGCTTTGCTTTGGGGTCAATTTGCCAGTTAGTAAGTTCGCCAAAAACAAACAGGTCGCCCGGTTCTACCTGAAAGTCGCAGCGCAAAGTAAAGTGAACCAGTACGTAGTCTTCGGTATTTAGCCCTGAAAAGTCATGGTTGGCATACATGCAATACCCTCTCAATGTAGGGTTTGTAACGTATGCTCCCCAGGGGCGTGCCAAATCTTCCATTACATAAGCCTGGTTGATCCTGTTGCTAAAATTGATGGAAGTAATTCTATCAGCTGTTGATCGGAGTGTTCTAATGTCGAATACTTTAAAGTCGTTAACTCCATTAAAAACATTTTTATTCAGATTGTCGAAATTAAAACCATATTCACCGGGTTTTGCTGTCCTGAAAACCAATCCTTCTATAGCGTTATCCCAGCGACCGTTTTGTACAATAGTAGCACGCAAATACATGCTGGGATTCCGGATAGAGTATGATCCAGTAGAAGCCGTGAAATCAACCTGCTGTTTTGAGGAACGATATTGCACGTCTTGTGCCCAGGTTACTTTTCCTCTGATCTGTGCCTGTTGAGTGTCAATTACCATTAATCTTCTGGTTAACAAAGGATTATCTATATTGTCGTCGTAAACTACTAATAAATAGTTGCCCGATTTGGTAATTCGCATTTCAGGGGTTGGAAATACCAGTTTATATTTCGTATATGGAACTATTGTATTAAATGAGAAAGAGTAGTCATTAATTAAATCCTCTGAAAAACCGTCAAGGTACTCAATGGGGTTTAAAGGAGAGTATTCCCAGTTGTGAGAACAATGGATAAGCGTATATTTTAGAAAACGGTCTTTCTGAAGCAAATCATCAAAAGTTAACACTAATTTTTCTCCGGAAAAGAGTTGAATGATGGGCTGTCCGAAGTCAGTATTAAGGGGTGTAAGCTTAACACTATGAATGCCATCTGCATAGATTTTGTTTATGGCTGGGAGATTGGTAGCAGTCTGAGCGAAAGAGGTGGGGAATGAGAAAAGAGAAATGAAAAATAAAAGGAAAGCAACTGTAACAATATTCTGTTTTTTGCTTTCTCCTTTTTGTATTTGTGATTCATTTTGAAGTATAAAATCAGTAGCTTTTTGATACATTTCCTGCATAATTTCGGAACTGTCGCCTGGCGCGAACCGTGCAAATTCGCATTGCTGTAAAGTTTCTTCAAACTTGTTTATGGTTTCTGTTGATACGCATAATTGAGTGAGTTTGGCTACGACATTTTCCATAGAAAGCTGAGAAACAGGTATATGGTATTTATCGCTTAAATATCCCCAAAGTGAACGGGATATTTCAACATAGAACGGTTCTTTGTTTTTTTCTTCTAAAAGTTTTTTTGCTGTTTTTAAATTTTTTCGCGCCACCTTGCTTGCTTTTTTATGACGCATTAATGCTACATTGCTTTTGATTTCAATCTGTTTTCTCCAAATAAGAATAAAAAACAACAGTAGCAAAACAGGTAGTAGCAGTGCAGTATAATATTGAAGTGACCCGAAAAATACTGTTCCTACTGGTTGCAAATTAAAGTTGGAAGTTCTAATAAAGCGAATATCGTTGCCCAAAATTTTGATATCTTTTTGTAATGAAGCTGTTGTTATAGTTGTTTGCCCTGTTCCTTTTTCAATTTGTAGTGTAAATTCTTGTGTAGAAAGTGTTTTATAGCTATTTGTATAAGGGTCAAAAAATGAAAAAGTGGCTTTTGGAATAGTAAAAGTTCCTTCATTTCGTGGGATGATAACATACTCAAAGATGCGAGATCCGGTTACACTACTTCCTTTTGTATTAATGTTATCGGTTGCCCGCGGTTCGGTTACATCAAAATCGGGTGGAAACAAAATGCTAAGCGGATCAATATGTTGAATATTACCTGTTCCACTTATCGTAATTGTTAAGTTTGTGGCATCATTTGCTTTGAGTTGTGTTCTGCTTAAAGAGGATGATAAATTGAATTGTCCTACCAACCCGCTAAAATTTTCGGGCTTGCTGATTTGCGGCAGAGGCTTCACATTAAGCTGAACTGAATTTGAAATCACATCAAGTTTGTAACTCTGCGAGTTTTGTCTGCCTCCGAAAAATCTATCAAAAAATGGGTCGCCTGAGCTTTGTTGTACAATAACGTTAGCAGTAAAATCAAGCTCCATTGGAGTAATCTTAACCTCGCCTGTTTTTTGTGGAAAAACTGCGGTTCTTCTAATTTCGTGAACTGCGTATTTTTTCCCGTTCAAGATTTCCTGCTTTGCTACGTTCTCTGCAGTTTGATCTCCCAGCGTATAAGACCATAATCCGCTCTGTGTGGGCATGGTTGCATTATTAACACGGTATCCGCCATTTACGCTTTGACCTATATATAACTTATGGGTAATAATTACCTGCTCTCCTTGGTAAGGATTCATCTTAGAGGCAGAAGCGCGAACGAAAACCTCGTTTTTATCAAAAGTTTGGGGTTGTTGATTTTTTGCGCCTTGTTGCTGTTGCGCTTGCGGTGTGCCTGCCTGTTGAGACGCTACTACTTTGATTTGAACACTGTTAGACTTCACCTGATTGCCATCTACTACAAATATGGCAGCAGGGATGGTGTATGTACCCTCTTTTTGCCCCCTCAATGTAAAAGAGTATGAAAATGTATTGCTATGCGTAGTCTGCCCATTTACCATACTCACAGAAGTAGAACTGCTTGAATTGGGTCCACTTAGTATTTCAAACCCCGTAAATTGATACGAAGCAATCTGCTGTGCGCGTTGGTTGAGTGAAAAAGTGAAGGTAAATGTTTGCCCAACTGCCACCTGGGGCGGTGCACTTGCAACGCAGGTAACCTGAGAAAACAACCCTTGAGCAGCCCCAGCAATAAATAATAAAATGATAATTATAAGAATATTACGAATGTTACCCATCAACATATTTTTTAATAACAGACAAACGTTGCAAAAATAAAAATATTACATATAAATTTACATATAAAAAGATCTACTTTTCAGCGAAAAGAGTAGTAATGAAATGCAGAGGAATTAACTTGGTAACTGATGCCCAAACTAACGCCAGTCCGCTACAAATTAACAAGCTATAAATAACCCCGATGTTGATATAGTGGGTTATTATAAAAACAGAACCGATTAATAAACAGATGTAAAGCAAACATCTGAGATAGGGTAGGGTTGAGAAAGGAATCTTCAACAGTTTAAACGCAATAATAAATTGCATTGCTGCAATGGAAATTTGTGTGGAGAGACCGGCTATTGCCGCACCACGTGCTTCTATTAGCGGGATTAGGGTAAAGTTAATGGCAATATTTACCACAATAGCTATGGCAGAAGTAATGTTCAATATACGAAGGCTCCCATTGGCAGTGAGCAATGTGCCGAAGATGTAGGTCATAGAGAGCGGAATAATGCACGGAATAAGTAAAACAAATACTCGCAAACTCTCGTGAGCGATGTCGGGATACATAAGAGAAAGTATAGGCATACGATAGGCAATGAGGATAACGGTAGAGGTAACAGAGAAAAAGAAGAGCAGCATAAAAGCGCTTTTAATAATAGGAAGCAAATCCTCTTTTTTCTTCAACATCTTTGAAAATAAGGGAAGTAGAATTACAGAAAATAGAAGTGCAATCATTACCAAAGCATCTAAAAAACGGAAAGAAAAAGCGAAAATTCCGGTTTGAGCAGCCGCAATAGATTTTGGTAGAAGCCTTTCAATCATTACCGAATCAATGCGCCCATAAATTGCCATGAGCATGGTGAGTAATGCAAACGGGTAACTTTTTTTGAGAATAGCCATGAAAAATGTTAGATTCCATGTTAAGCGAATAATTTTTGCTTTGCACAAAACAATTATCAATGCCACAGCAGCAGCAATCACGTAAGAAACGGTTTGGGCATACACAAACCACATAATTTGAAAAGGCTTATCGGTAAGGTTGCCCCAAAGCAACATCCCGCAAATCACAATCATTAACAACCTGTCTAATACAGACAAAATAGTGTCGGTTTTAAACATTAACAACGCTGTTACATTAGAGCGCAGGTATAAAATAAGTGAATTTAAAAATTGATTTAAAGCAGCAAAAGCTAATATTTTTAACTGAAAACTGTCGTAACCGATAATAAGCCCTGCAACAAAGACGATAAGCAGATAAAACACGGCTAACACAATTCTTAAAGATAAAATTCCAGATATATGTTTTGATAAAAGTTGTGTATTTTGTGCAATATTTCTATTATTAAAATTAGTTAACCCCATATCCAACAACATATTAAATATGAGTGTGAAATTAAAAACCGCATAATACAAACCATAACTTTCGGTGCCTACCGATTTCTGAACGCCCAAGTCAATACCAAAAAGCCAAAAGGGTTTAATAAGCAGATTTAGAAAGAGAAGGATAAAAAGGTTTAAGAGGAAATCTTTCTGTTTCATTATGCCCTATTTGTAATTTTCGGCAAAAATAGAATTATTTAAACATCAGAGGGGGGCACAGATAACCACAGCAGGTGCAGTGTCTTACCTCTCGCCTCTTATCTCTTTCAAAATTGCGTCTGCTTTGGCAAATTTTTCTATAATAAACAGCACATATCGAATATCTACGGCTATAGCGCGTTGTCGTTCTGCATTATAAATAATATTGTTTGTTAGCGCATCCCAGTTTCCGTCGAATGTACATCCGATTAGCTCACCTTTTGCGTTTAATACCGGTGACCCCAGGTTTCCGCCAGCAATGTCATTATTGGTGATAAAACAAACAGGCAGATGAGAGTCAATAGCGTATTCTCCAAAATCTTGGGTAGTTAGTAAGGTTTTTAGTTTTTCAGGGATGGAAAATTCAGGATGTCCGGGTATCTCTTTCTGGATAATCCCTTCAGAGGTTGTGTAGTAGCTGTAGTTTACGCCGTCGGAAGGAGAGTAGTCCGATACTTTTCCATAGGATAGTCGCGGTGTTCCATTAGCATCGGGGTACATGGATCGGTCGTTTTCATAGCGCAATTCCCGAAGTGCAAACAAGTACCTTTTCTGTAATGGCTCAAGGCTTTCCCGATAGGCTTTGAGTTTTAGCTCTCCTTTTGCCAAATATTCCATATTCAAATAGTAATAACGCACAAGCGGGTCTCTTTCAAAACGACTTATAGAGGCATGTTTCAAGTATTTTCTAAACTGTTTTTCGCTTGTAAAGATAGAGTGGTTTACTATGGCGTTTTGAAATGCGCTTTCATCTCCGTTATAATATTTTTGGATATAAGCTTGTAGCGAGGGGCGCTGTGGCTTTGCAATTCGCTGCCAGAGGCGCCAGGAAGATTGGATAATTCGCAACTCCGTTTTCAAGTCAATGTTAGCTGTTAGCTTGTTGTAATTGGTTACCAGTATTTCTCTTTGCTGCGTGGTAAGCCGTTCTCCTTTTTCGGGTTTTACATTTCTGAGATGAAACGGAAGCATTAGCAATTTTGAAGTAAGTAATGTGATGTTGGAAAACCAAAAATATTGCTCGGATAGAGGATCTAAGTTGATGCAATTTTTTTCAATATCCTCAAATAGATTTGCAAAATCGGCTACTCTGGTAGAGTCTCTGGAGATCCAGTTTCTTACGCGATTTTCTCTTGTTTCTCTGCGTTGAATGGCGTTAAATTTCTGCAAACTATGGCTTTCTCCCTTTTTTTGCTTCCAGTTGTTTGCCAAGCCCGAAAACCAGTCGCTGTATTTTAGTCGAATATCTTCGCTGCTGTAAATAGCAGTTTGTATAACAGGGAGTATGGCGTCGCAGGCGTCCAAGAAAGCGGGATTTGTTTTGGTAAGCAGATTAGAAATTTCATACGAGGTCATAAACCGATTTGTAGAGATTGGGAATCCTGAAATCATGGTCAAATCACCTTTGTTAAATCCTGATAATGAAATAGTAAAATTATGTTTTGTGTGCAGGGGGATATTGTCTGTATTGTATTCTGCCGCTTTCCCCGAAGGGTCGGTGTAGATTCTTAGTAAAGAGAAATTTCCGCTATGTCTAGGCCACACCCAATTATCGGTTTCTCCGCCAAACTTGCCGATACTAACCGGCGGAGCACCCGCCAATCTGATGTCATGATATTCTTCATAAATAAACATATAGAAATTGTTCCCTTTGTAAAAAGGCTTAACCTCAACTACATACTTCCCTTCTTTTGAATAGATTTTAATCAATTCCTGAATTCTGTTTTGAATCCATACTGATTTCGTTTCCGGCGCACTGTTTTTCGGAATACTGTTGAGTATTAATGCAGTAACGTCTTCCATACGGATAAAAAAACGTATAGAGAGACCGGGACAATGTAATTCATCTTGCATGGTGTATGCCCAAAAGCCCGAATGAATCAAATTGTTTTCATTGGTAGAATGTTGCACTATATATGCGTATGCTGTTTGGTAGCCGGTTAAGATCAGCCCTTTATCAGATACTATTGAACCGGTACCTAAATTATGGTTAAACTGTACAATATTGTTAAATAGCGCGGGCTCGGTTGGGTTGTATAAAAAATTGCACGGAATTTCAAGTCCGAGACGCATCAATTCTCTACAGTTGTAGTCTTTTAAAAATTGAGGAAGCCAGAAACCTTCAAAATTGTTTTGAGGATAAAGATAACCTGCTATATTTAGTAAGCCGATTAACAGGACAGTCTCTTTAATCAATTTTTTTACTTTCGGCAGCTTGATCTTGCCATTCATTTTTTTCGCGCAAAAATATAACTTATTTTTGAAAGGAGATTTTTCAAATAATCTACCCCGTTTCGCAAACAATATTTTCTATAAACTATCTACTATCTTTCTTTGTGCAGAAAAATATTCAATTCTTCGTTTTTCGTTCACTTCGGAGATCTGGATGGCAGCTCGTTTCTTTAAATTCATCCACTCTCTAAAATTGGCAACCATTTTGGCATCAAGCGATGTAATGTCAAACTTTCCAAAGGCGTGGATACGGCAGGTTTTCAGCTTTTCAGTATAATAATAGCTGTAATTGGTATCAATACAGAGTTGAGAAATGTATAAATCTACTTTATTTTGCGTCTCTGGGTAGCAGCCATTATTCGCTATTTTCATCATGTAATCCAAGAAAGCATATAACTCGCTCTTAATAATCTCTTTTTCTTCATCAGTAATAACCAGAATAGAGTGGAAATACAGAATATTGTTTACGATATATTCAAAAATCATTTCATCCAAAATAAAACTTGTGTTTTTTACATGGACAATATTCTTTCTGTAGTTTTCAAATTCCTCACTGATTTTTTTGGAGAACACAACTTTGGAAAACAGTTTTTGTGATTCGTCATTGTTGTATTGGTATGCCCAATTAAAAACCTCAAGACGATACAAATTATGAAATCCGATACTGACAGGTCTCGGAAGCTTGTTACAAACTTCCATATACTCCGAACTGGGAGTCGCTTTGAGATGGTCAAGCAACCTGACTCTTTTTTGCAAGTTTCCGAACTCTTTTGGTGTCGGGTTTAGGTAGTTAAACGGGAACATTTGGAAAGGTACCACTCCCGAATTAATGCCAATAATTTCATCTATTGAGATATTCCATGCAGCAGCAATTTTTGCCATTTCATCGACAGTAAATAAAACCGTTTTTTTTACCCTTCTATATGCCGCTTCACGTTCGATGCATAACAAATTCATCAATTCGGATATTAATTGCGAACTTTTTGGATACCTCTCTTGAAGAAGTTCAATAAAAATATCATACCATGTATTTTCTTCCATATAATTAAAATATTAATGTTGTTTTAATAAATTTGATTTCTACAAACTTTCTACAAGTTGTCTTTGTGATGTAAAAAACTCAATTCTACTTTTTTCATCTACTTCTGAAATTTGGATAGATGTCCTTTTTTTCTGCTGCATCCATGAAATAAAATTTGTTACCATATCAGAATGGAAAGAAAAAATTTGAAATTTTTCAAATACGTGCACATAGCAAATGTTTACTTCAGGTGTAGAAGTATAACTATACCCGGTAGGCACTTTGAGTTGAGAAATATAAAGATTTACCCTGTTTTGAGTTTCAGGGTAGTATCCTTTCTTTGCTACCTCTTGCAAATAATCTAACAGATTCAGCAAATCCCTCTTGATAAACTCTTTTTCAGTTTCTGTAATCAGGTAAATGGAGCAGAAGTATTTAATATCGTTGATTAGATAACGGAATAAATTAAAGTCGAACACAAAATTAGTATTGGGAACGTTTTTTATTGCCTGATAATAGTCCTGCGTAATCTTCCGTTTTTCATCAGAAATAATAGTATTTGAAAAAGGAACACTATCTTTTGTGTTACCGTATTGATATGCCCATTTGAAGAGGTAGAATCGATTAAGATATTCATATCCGGCAACCAATTGTCGCGGTAATTTATTGCAGATATCCATAAACTCTGTACCGGGAAAATATTTTAGAAAATTAATAGACTGTATAACAAATCGTAGAAAACTGGACTCATCTTCCGTAGGGTCAAGGTAGTTGATTACTCTCATTTGAAAAGAGATTTTTCCAACATTGACTCGCATTATTTCGTCTAGAGATATATTCCATGCAGTAGCAAGGGTTACAACTTCATGTGCTGTAAAAGAGACTTCGTTCCGCAGCCTTCTATATACCGCCTCGCGTTCAATGGAGAGCAATTCCATTAAAGCTTTTGTTAATTGTGTTTTTTTTTGATATCTTTCATGGATTTTTTTCATAAAAGCAGCATACCAGATATTATTAGATTCCATAAGTATTGATTTTTTGAATAAACAGTTAAAATATAACCACTATTAACGTAGAAATTACTTGTAAAATTATCTAAATGTGAAAAAAAGAATAAAAACAATAAAAAAGACACCTATTGCGTGTAAAAAACAGATAGCTTCAATTTTCGACTTGTATCCGAAAAATTACACACCTGTTGTGTATTGATTGAATGCTTTGAATATTAAGGTTGTTAATTTCTATACGTGCCCTTCCATAACTATTTCAGCCCTCTACGTTTCAGCAACGCATCGGGATTCGGGTCTTTGCCTCTGAATTGGATGAAAAGCTCAGCGGGATCAACCGTTCCACCTTTTGAAAAAACAGTTCTAAGTTTTTGTGCCAAATCAGGATTAAAAATATCATTGGTTTCAACGAATGCCTGATAAATATCCGCGTCTAAAACTTCTGCCCAAAGATAGCTGTAATAGCCCATAGCGTAGCCGCCGCCAAAGATGTGCGTGAAATAAGTAGAACGATGTCTCGGCATTAATTCGGGAATTAAGTTTATTCTTTTCATGGCTTCTATTTCAAAATCCACGCCGTTTTTCTTAATCTCTTCTGTGATATTGTACCAAAAATAATCTAACCACGCCGACGTCAAATTCTCGCCTGTTACAAATCCCTGATTAAACTTTCCGGCTCTTTCCATTTGTTCAATAAGTTCATCGGGCACAATCTCTCCGGTTTGATAATGCTTGGCATACGTTCTTAAAAATTCGGGTTCGAACGCCCAGTTTTCCATAACCGACGAGGGCATTTCAACAAAATCACGTTTTACGTTGGTTCCAGACAAACTGCGGTATTTTGTTCTGCTGAACAACATGTGCAACGCATGTCCCATCTCATGGAACAACGTTCCCACTTCATCAATTGATAACAATGCCTGCTGGTCGCCCGATGGAGCTGTATAATTACTCACGTTCGTAACAATCGGCATAACATTGTTGCCCTGCCAGCCGGATTGCCTGCGGAAATACCACATCCACGCACCTCCTTTTTTACTTGGACGCGGGTGATAGTCGGCAAGGAAAATACCAATTTCTGTGCCATCAGCTTCTTTCATGAGCCAGGTTCTGTTTGCAGGATTAAATTTCGGAATGTCGAAACGCTCTTCCCATTGTACGCCCCACAGTTTTTTTGTCAAATCAAAACAACCTTGAATCACGTTTTCCAACGGCAAGTATTCGCGAAATGCGGTTTCATCGAAATCATATTTTACCTGTTTTACTTTTTCAGCACAATAGCGCCAATCCCAAGGCTGAATCTGTTCAATGTTGAGGGTAACAGCAATGCCGCTTATAAGATCTTCTTTTGCTTTTTCTATTTGGTCTTTTGCAAATATCGCTTGAAGTTCTTTGCGTTCTTGTTGTAAGACCTCTTGCGTTGGGTTCCACATATCGCTCAAAAACTTGTGAACGGTTTGCGGATTTTTCGCCATACGGTCTTCCAAAATAAAGTCGGCAGCGGTTTCAAAACCAAATAGTTTTGCTTTTTCCAATTCGAGCGATGCGATTCGGGAAATGATTTGATTATTATCGTTTTCGTTACCATTATTGCCTACGTTCACGTATGCTCGCCATACTTTTTCGCGCAAATCGCGATTGTCTAAAAACGTTAGAAGAGGTGTAAACACTGACCTTTGCAGCGATTTCCACATCCATTTTCCTTCGTGTCCCTCTTTTGTTGCCAAATTAGCTGCTGCTGTTACAACGGCTGCCGGAAGTCCTGCCAAATCTTCTTCGTTTTCAACAATTAAAACAAATGCGTTTTGGTCGTTTAATACATTATTATTGAATTGTGTACCCAAAATTGAAAGCTCTTCGTTAATTTTTTTTAATTCGGCTTTAGCGTCTTCATCTAAATTTGCGCCACCGCGAACAAAATTTTTGTACGTGATTTCGAGCAACATCAAATCTTCCGCGTCAAGATGAGTAAGGTTTTCCTTATCGTTGTAAACCGCTTTCACGCGTTCGAACAATTTCGGGTTCATTGCAATTTCGTCGGCATGTTTCGACATTACTGGCGCCATTTTTTCATTAAGGGCAGTCAAATTTTCCGTACGTTCAGAAGAAAGCATATTAGAAAATGTAAGCGTAACCCTTTCAAAGAATAAGCCGGCATTTTCGAGGGCAACGATTGTATTTTCAAACGTTGGTGCTTCCGGATTGTTCACAATAGCATCAATTTCGGCATTGTGGCGTTTCATGCCCTCCATAAGGGCAGGTTCGAAATGTTCAAATTTAATTTCATCGAACGGGTTTACACCATAAGGGGTGTTCCATTTTTCCGCGAAAAACGGATTGTTTGAGGTTGAGTTGCAAGCGGCTATAAGAGCCATCGCTGCAAGGAGAATGATTGTTAATTTTTTCATAATATTCAAATTGATAATTTGGTTCGCAAAAATATTAAATATTATCACTAAAACCAATAACATAACAAATTATATTCAGTTGAAAAAAATCTTATTATTCATTGCGTTGTTCGCGATAGCAGCAATGGCGAATGCACAAACTCCAACGTATCACAACGACCCACATTACAGTTACTCCTCTCCAGCATCTTACTCCATCGCGAAGGCAAAATATCCACTATTAAGAGTGGCAGGTTTTGGAAAGCTACACCATTTTATTTGTCCGCAGCAACTTGTATTGTTTGTCAAGCCAATTTCAATATTATTGCCTAAAACTTCATCAATTAGAATAGTATCGTTCATTATTCTAAAAGCAAAAATTTCATTACTACATTCACAAAAATGGGTACCTGTATCGTGAAGAAATTTGAAAAACCTTTCATCCCAATTCACAAAACAAACATTTTCAAGTTTCTGAATTCGTTTTTTAAGATATGTTTCAGGTGAAATAAAATTCTTTGTATCTCTTTTGTGTTCATTGTGGTTAAAAAATCCTCCATAAAAAAAATCCTCAAACCCCAATTTTCGGTAATAACTTACCAAATCGGGAGCTGCGGCTCGCAAGAAAATCCCTGCCATATTTTCTCTACACGCTTCACTATAAATAGTTTCTAACAGTTTTTCCATTATGCCCTGTTGGCGGTAATGAGGATGTGTAGCGCAAGCGTAGAGGTAATATAAAGGAAGATAATTTACGATTTTAGATTTTGGGTTTACGATTTTTGATTTGAGTGTGGTGGGTAGTGCAAATGCCATAGCCACAACAGTATCGTCTGTTTCACAAACATAACAGTTTTCAATCCCAAAATGGGAAATAAAACGATGAATATAATCCTCCGAGTCTAAAAAAACAGTTTTCCAAAGCAACTTTATTTCATGACAATCGGAAGTTGTAGCTTTTCTAAAATACATTTCAAATCTAAAATCGTAAATCTAAAATCTAAAATTTTTAAATCTCAATTTCCGTAAAATTTTTCGGAATAGTAGCGCTTACCTCAGGCGCTGCATTAAAGGTTACTTTTTTAACATCCAATTTTATGGAAAGTGCAAAATACTCGAAAAGTAGTGTGCTGAAAAATGGATAATCATAGGATAACGAATCTGTTTGATAAGAAAGTTCTGCCCCTTCAGGCAATAATACCGGAGCGCCTTTAAAAATATCCTGCAAAGTGTAAAAATCCAACTCCATATCTAACATCTTTTCAAAAACAGAGTAATCTCCATTATAATAATTTTTTTGCAGCCTGTTAATAAACAGAATATTATCCGGTGTAGCCAAGGCTCTGCCTCCTTCCAATGCTCCAATATTCAACTGTACATACAAAAAACTGTCTGTTACATTCACAATAGTAAACTGACATACCTGAGGAGGTGCATTGAGATTGATTGTTGCTGTTCCTCGGTAGTGGATAGAGGTGAGAGGTACAGGGTGCGAGGTAGAAGGCTTGTGGTGTGAGGTAAAAGAAACGGGGTGCGATGTGCGAAATACAAGGCACGAGGTACAGAACAAGCAAAGCAAACTGCAAAAAAATAGTTTTATTAATCTCATAAAAAATTCAAATCAAGCCCAACAAACCATGATCAATTATCAAGTGTTGCAAATACTCTGAACAGCCATCCGTTTTTATCCCCTCTTCTGTTTGTGTTGTTCCTGACAGCTTCTTCCTCTATCGCCATATTTTTAAAAAAACCATCCACCATCTGCTCCACAGCAGGAGATAAAATATCTATGGAAACATATTTTTCGGTTATTTTATAATATTCTTCCTGCAATA
>Ga0123353_10007148_pt1 | contig 15034 bp, 8 predicted proteins | sample TergutLab28metaG_3_FD_92763 | JGI IMG/M metagenome (GOLD analysis project Ga0123353, IMG submission 92763) | Labiotermes labralis P3 segment gut microbial communities from Petit-Saut dam, French Guiana - Lab288 P3 | ecosystem: Host-associated > Arthropoda: Insects > Digestive system > Gut ... | reverse complement strand
GGTTGGTTTGGTGAGTGGTGGACTGGAGAGTGACTGGAAATGTGGATGGTTGGTTTGGTGAGTGGTGGACTGGCGAGTGACTGGAAATGTGGATGGTTGGTTTGATGAGTGGTGGACTGGAGAGTGACTGGAAATGTGGATGGTTGGTTTGATGAGTGGTGGAGTGGAGAATGACTGGAAATGTGGATGGTTGGTTTGGTGAGTGTTGGACTGGAGAGTGACTAGAAATGTGGATGGTTGGTTTGGTGAGTGGTGGACTGGAGAGTGACTGGAAATGTGGATGGTTGGTTTGGTGAGTGGTGGACTGGCGAGTGACTGGAAATGTGGATGGTTGGTTTGGTGAGTGGTGGACTGGGGAGTGACTGGAAATGTGGATGGTTGGTTTGGTGAGTGGTGGACTGGAGAGTGACTGGAAATGTGGATGGTTGGTTTGATGCGTGGTGGACTGGAGAGCGACCGGAAATGTGGATGGTTGGTTTGATGCGTGGTGGACTGGAAAGCGACTGGAAATGTGGATGGTTGGTTTCATGCGTGGTGGACTGGAGAGTGACTGGAAATGCGGATGGTTGGATAGAGGTGCAGGGATGAAAACTTAACTCTGGTAAATTCTGGTCTCTCACAATGACACAATAACACAGCCTAAAAATGAAGGATACTGTCTTCTGGGATGCGATGCCTACCGACGTTTCACAGGAATGTGCAGCCACCGCTGTCAGAACCTTGAATATGAAAGCAGCAGGTCCTTTTTGGAACGTCTGTACATAACTTCGAGACTACACGGCGTCACATGTCGGAAGACGACAATCTTCATAGTCATGGCCAAGACGCCTCGACTGTGACACAGAACCGGATATTGAACAGAAGAATACTGGGAGCAGCAAGGGAGGAGGTGACAGGACAAGCTGCACAGTGCGCATTCTTCCCCAAACGTTATTGCAGTTATTAATGCAAGAGGATGCAATTGGCGGTACATGTAGCAATCGGGAGAGATTAGTAATGAATACAAAATTTTGGTATAAAAAGCTGAAGGTAAGAAACCACAAGGAATGCCTACGCATCGGTGGACTATAGGTTTGTACAAGTAGGATGGGAGAATGTGTATTAGGTTGATCTGGCTCAGCACAGAGCCCACTGGCGGGCTTTTCTGAACACGATAATGGGCATTGAGACCTATAAATGGCGGAGAATTAGTTGACTTGGTAAGGTACTATCACCTTCTCAGAAAGAACTCCGCTCAAGGCAGTCATTCACTTACCAGTCAGTGAGCGAATGAGGAAGAGTTATTTCGCTACGTAGTTACCAGTAGTGAGTTAGTTAGGATGGCATCGGTCAGTAGGCAGATGCCATTGTATGCTGTACCGTTTAAATGAACTCACAGTTAATCCTTTATAAGTTCACCAATTCCAAATCTATTTCCATCAATTTAATGAAAACTGTTATGGTGTGTGAGACGGGACATTATCCATCAGTTTCACATTAGCCATCCCGCTGTGCACACACACACATACATATATGTACATACACACACTTGCTTACGTGACTATATATATATATATATAAATAAATAAACGTAAACAAGTATATTTCCGTCAGACACAACCCAACGCACTGTCTGTGTCTACGCAACACACAATCGATAATTACAGTTGATTGTAATACATTCTGCACGTCATTTCTGAGATCTCGCAAAGTTATTTACATGTGTTTTTTTGTTTTTAAGACGTCTGTATTGAAACACCTGAGGATGATCGACTTCTGATCGACACATCTAGTGTTTAGAGGAATAAAAAGGGTCGTATTTGGCGGAAATACACTTGTTTATGTCAGACGGGACGCTTTGCTGGAAATTTGACGGAATATATTCTGCCGTAAATACAGTCTGTATACTAAATTGTTTCCATTCCAAATCTTAGGCAGATACAAATGCTCCATCGCCAAATGGCAGCGTACAATCGATGTCTGTCAATCGCAGATCACCGAATGCTATGGACGAGACAGGATGGGGAGTCCTGAGTTCGTATTTCGGCCCACAGACCAGCCATACTTCAGGGTTTTCATGGTGCCATCCTCACCTCCAGACAAAGGTCAAAGTGTATGCACGAAACACGAACACCATATCAAAACGTAACTGATTACCGTCATAAGAAAGTAATTTTACGAACTTCGACAAGAAAAAAATTTCAAAAACCTGGAAGTTTGATCTCCAAAAACAGAAAGCTTTGGCATTGAACATTTGAAAATCAGCAATAAAAAGGACTACAGGTACACTCAAATACGCTCAGATTTAACCACACAAATCTTCACAAGATCATAGGGCCGATAAAACAAGCGGGCTTCAAATTACTGAAAATTTTTATTTAAAAAATTTTAATTATAATAATTTGGTTTTAGTAACTGACAGCTTTACAAAAACACAACACACGATAGATTACAACTATACTATCAATAAGAATGAGAACTGTAATTAATGATTTGTAACTGAGAGATATCACAAACGAAATGTGTACGCCTATGCCTTGGTTTTTAGAAGTTTCATACAGTAGCCTGGTAATGGTCCGAATAGGGACCGAAACATGTAACTCAGCCATAATAAATATACAGTTGTGTCAGGATGCTTATCTATTGAAATTGATAACATCTGCCTTCTTCCAGATCAATTACAATTTACATGAAGCAAAAGAACCATTCCACGTTTTTCGAAAAGGTGGTATTAAATAACAAGAATCCATGAAACCAAATCAGTTGAAAATCAAAATTTCAGTCGCGAAGGATATAAAAATATTTTGTTTAGCACCGTAGAGTTTCCAAAACGTTCGGACAGACCAGCGCTTCCTAGAGTGTGCTCTGTGGAACACTGGGGGTTCCGTTAAAAATTTCGATAGCATCTAAGGTTTCCCCCGCTCGTTTTCACGAACATCACGGTCACTCACTCGGATGCAGCCCATTCCCTGCTCAACTATGTGTCGTAGAGGCCAGTTGAAATGTGATGGCACACGCGCAGAAACCAGATTTCGTCTTTCGGCAAAACGGACGAGTCCATTTAAATCGGCGGGGGCGTCAGTTCAGTCGACTACTGGCAGCCGAGGTGTGCGCATCAGCGGTAGTAATGCTTGATACACCACGTTCCGAGGTAGTGTGAAGGGTACTGGCTACCCACTCTATTCGCCAGTTTCCCCTTCACTTCCCCTCCTGTGCGTCACCGTGTGCCATCATATTTCAACTGAAGTCTACAAGCCAGACAGAGTCTTAACGCGAAGACGTTTAAACAGGGTGCTGGTACAGCACGAAATGGGAGGAAGCAATGTGCTGGGGCGCCCACCGTGACGCGGCACAGACAGCAACGAAATAAATCAGAAAAATCATACACACGCTTCAGCAGCACATGCTACAAATTTTCGGCAGAGAAACGTTTCATTTCGTTTATTTTGTTACATCGCGTCCTACGGCCCTTCTTTTTCGCTCGGTACATTGTGAGTCCAAAACGCTTCAGTGACCAAAGAAGTTTTGGAAACGCTGCAAACAGTCAGCAGCTACAGCTCGGGATACTGCCTTGCAGTCCTAGAAGCTGAAAAAGTGAGACGGAAACAGCGTCGCAAGGCTGAGTTCCGAAATGTAGTTGATGCACGCAACGGAAGACAGCAGTAGTCATTTTCATTTCGCACCATTTCTTCTAACACAGCTAACAGTAAACTCCTGAATCTATCTGAGAATTTAAAATTCAGTTCATAACGCAATTATGAGCACTTGTAAGACGTAAGAATCTCAGAGCAGTGAAAATGGTTCTATGGTTTTACACCGTGTAGTTTGGTAAAAAGGTAAAAACGTGCCGGAGAAAATTACTGCCTCAATTTTTTTCTGTGCACATTGAGACCGCAAGTTTCTCCGTGACGTTGGTGCAAATCCAATACAAAAACATGTAGTCACAAGCCACCTACAAATCCACAGTGTCCAGAGTTTGAAGCTCGAGAGTAGTTCCTGTTACAATGTACAGATCAGGTCGTCTGGCCGCGGGCAGCCTGCAGCGAGCGATCAGGTACCTTCTATACACATCAATTTATCACTGTTGTATCCAAAAGTCTCGCCACGTGCATCTTGTGGCAACATGATTCATTTGGCGGGTTACATCCACCACAGACCGTTGACCGAAACAAATTTCTGGAATGCCAGTGAAATGTTCAATAGAGCCATAAAAGCCAGCTTCAAGTTGATATTAAAATTTATGTTGTAGTTACCGCGAAGAATTTTATTATTGTCCATACATCACGCAAACTCAAGGTTTTGTCTAGTGTTTCAATACGTTTGTAGGTCCGTTTGTAAAACCTGAAATAGCAACTATTAGCCTTGTCATGTCCGTCTGTCCGTCAGTCCGCATGGAAAAATGAGTACAATTAAGATTAATAACTCGCTGATTTCTCCTTAGAATGAAATACGTTTCAGACAAAAGTTGTAGAGAGAATCAAACCACACATTTTATGTTCAATAATTTTCTTCCGAAAATCGTGCCGTTACTGAGATATTGTACAGCCAGACAGATCGCAGCTGACAATATAATACGGCGTATGCTTTTTGCATGCTGGATAGCTAAGGCTACAGACACACAATCATAACATGTAGCCTAATACTTCCTGGTGTTCCAATATTACGTTAAACGTACATTTGTGTGTATATTTGTTATGTATAGTACGCGACACCGATGCTACCAGGACAAACATTACCCAACATTTCAGGCTCTACTTCACACACAGCGCCGCAAGATACGCACACTTATACATCAGTATTTGATTTTAATTTAAATTGTTTTACCCATGCGAATAATTCGCACTTAGAAACAGTAATCTAATCAACAAAAATTACAGCATCTTAATCTTTACAAGCGTCAAAAATTGTACTTACTATTGCTATATGCTGACCTTTTTTTTTTTTTAAAGCAGCGGATCATAAGCAACGTGTGAATAAGAAACAAAAGCTTTCTAGCACCCGGAAATAAAACAAAAACGTTTAAATCGATACTTCTCCCTCAAACAGAGGCCGAGGGAAGCATATGAAATATGTTACCGTCCCTTGGCCTCAACTTGAGGCAGCACTGTCAATTCTTAACGCTGGTCTTTTTGTAAAAAACAGCTTTTTAGAAGGAATTACTAAAACAAAAGAGAGTGCAATCAAAGCCGAACACTAAGCTTTCAAAAAAATGTCTATCTTAAAAATATCCGGTAAGTAGTTCAGTAGACCACGATGTCGCAAAAAAATATTAATATATAATATGATACGTATGACTTTATTTTAATTTTAATGACAGTCAATTTTATTAAGCAGAATGTATAAGCAGCCGGCAATGAGTAAACTTCGAATGCTCGACTGATGATATAGGCCCTACCGGAAAGCGTAGCGAAGTCAAGTAGAAAGGAGAGTTTACACTACTGAAATGAATAGTGACATGCCAACACATTAGGTCGCTCAAATGGTGTATAAACTACACAGTGTCACATCTTCGAAGACACTTACCTTAAGGGTCACATGGCCTTGCCAATAAGGAGACAGTTATAGAAACACACACACACACACACACACACATAAAATGTAGGAAGTGCGAGACGTGATGTGTTCAGAGCGGCTTTGCTGAAGATTCAAGTCTTGGCGATGTGACACTGTCCCTGGGACAGTAGTTACCGACGTTTCGAAGGATCGTATTATCTTCAAGACTATTTGACCCTGAAGATACTAGTACCAAGTTCCTTCGAAAAGTCGATGGTTATTTATCAGTTAACACGGTACGAAATCCTAGAAAACGTCAAAATTCAGTACACAGATTGGCTGGGAGAGTATGATGAGTACGTAGACCGCACTTAAGGGGCTTTCTGACACAATAAAGTACAAAGATTTGACACTTCAAATGAGAAGAGCCAACCTTCTGATAACTGAAACATGCAGCGCAAATTAGCTGTAAACTCTATGAGCATTTGACTTGCTTTACCGAAGAATGTACCGTGGCTACTCTATTATCCGTAAGTCCTCAATATAATAAATAATGTTAAGGATATATATATATATGTGGGTGCGTGTATACTCACACACACACACACACATATGTACAGGCATGTGCGAGACATGTATGACAAAGGCTTATACATCACGGATAATAATGACAAGTACAGGGATAGCATTACGAATTTAACGGCACTCTAGTATGAGCCATTGTGCAAGACGAGGGTTTTTACATTACAAAGACACAGAGGCAGAATAAGTCCACGCATCATTCCACAGCCCTTAGAATCTAGAACTTGTAGCGCGGTGCATTACGCGAATTCGCTATTACCTACGTTACGAAGTGCGAACATATCTTATAGCATTTGGTACGAGGAAGGTTAACAAACCCATACTGCTTTGAAAAAGCACCGACTAGTTAATCCGTATGGAAGTTTCAAAATACAGTTGTGTCCATTTCGTAAACCACACACTGCGTCTGTAACAAAAATATATACGCGTATGCGAGTCATTTTACTAAGACACTCAACATAATTTTTGGGGGGAACGCGGTAGCACAGTGGTTAAGGTGCTGCGCTACAAATCGGAAGGTCGCTGGTTAAATTCCAGATGGTGTCATTGGAATTTTTCATTGACATAATCCTTCCGATCGCACTATGGTCTTGGGGTCGACTCAGCTTCTAAAAGAAATGAGTACCAGGAGTATTTCCTGGGGGTAAACGCGGCCGGTGCGTAAGGCTGACAACCTTACTACCATCCTCTGCCGTTGTCATGAAATCTGGGAACCTTAACTTCCTGGAACCCTCTGGGCACCTCGGGCCTGTAATGGGACTGATTTGCCTTTTACTCAACATATTTTAAGTCAATCTCCTCCCAAAGCTTTTCGTTTCTTGCCTTTGATTCTTTACCATTTTACGTCGCACTTTTAAAACATATTCATGAAGACCAAATCAATTACATACTACACATACAAAAATCTACCCACTTCTGTATGGCTGATGTCACGAAGCTTTCGCGGCGACAGAACTCAATGAAATTTTCCAGGGCAGACAGCCGCGTCAAAGTGTGGTTTCCAAGCGTTTCAGGAACTGACTCCGTCGCTGTGAGGACACCTAGACCTCAGTTTTGGTTCTACCAAACTACTAGCAGCACCCTGAAGATGGGGAAGGAGTCAGTCCCTGAAACGTCTGGAAAGCTTCACATCTTGACGCGGTTGTCTGCCCAAAAAATTTCACTGAATAAGTAAAGAGCTGTCATAGGCTGTCGCGTTTCTGGCTCACATACAGATTATTCTTGTTTAGGTAATTCTGGAAAAGTATCTCATACCACTGCACTTCCGTGTCATTTCAAATGCCTTCCAATTCATTATTCTCGACACTATGCAGTCCGAGTTACTGGCAGCGTCGTAAATAAATAAAATACTGCATGTACCCTAACATTAAAATCCATTCCGACTTATCGTTTCGAGATAAATTGTAGTTCTTATTCTAGCATCTGTCAGGGCTTTATCTGATGGCAAATAAACCGTAGTATGTAAAACACGTAACCAATTCCATGGAGCAGACTCCTTCTTGAGAAGCCACAACACTCCCAGCTAGTCAAGAAATTCCCCTCGTTTTATGAAGCCCGAAAGTACATTACCGTGTTTACAAGAGCCCGCCATTTGTCCGTACCCTGAGTCAAATCAATCCATTTCAGACCCCTATCCTATTTACTTAAGATCTGTTTAAATATTACCCTCCCATCTATACCTCGGTCTTCCAAGCGGTCTCTTTCAATCACGTTTCCCCACCAAAACCCTGTAGGCACCTCTACTCTTCCCCATACGTGCTACATGCTGCGCCTATCTCATTCCTCTTGATTTTATGACCTGAATAATATTTGGTGAGGTGCAGAGACCACAAAGCTCCTCGTTATACAGTCTTCTCCACCCCTTGTTACCTGGACTCTCTTAGGTCCACATATCTTTCTCAACACGCTATTTTCGGACACCCTCAACCTATGTTCCTCCCTCAATGTGAGATACCAAGATTCACACCCTTATACAATAACAAGCAAAATATGTGAATTATTAACGACTCTTCTCAATTTACCCCTTTAAGTGATAGGCTACAAGGCACAAAAAGTAGGAAGAGTATAACTATGTACCATTACCTTGAACAGAGCTGTCTCAAACGGGTGCCAACACTTACGGCAGCTCCCACACAGCTGTCTCTCAGAGTCAAAGTGTAAGCATGATCCTAATCCCACGGAGCAGAGACCATCTAAGAGACGTTAACAGCAGCTAAGTTGGCCAAGGAATGCTCTGCTTTCTATTTAACACAAAGGTTCATAAAAATCTTCACAAGAGCCCGCCACCTGTCCGTCTCCTAAGGTAGAGAAGCGCAGCCCGCACCCTCATTATTTGTACCTTTCCAGGTGAATTTTAATTATTACCCGACAACCCACGCCTGTGTCTAAAAATTCTGCATGCATTTCCAACCGTTTGGTGAGCTCTACTTGCACAGCCCATCTCATCCTCCGGGACTTAGTGCAGATAATATTTTATTAAAAGTCATAACAGAGGCACAAAAACGAAATATCCCTATTTGATTGCTATAACATAATTAGATACAGGAAGCATACACTAGCGTCAACATGGAGCAAAAAAAAAAAGTTTATATAAACCTATATAAATACACCTATTATTTACAAGTACACAAAAATAGCAAATTTTATGTTTTGACAGTAGGCCTATGTGTTCTCATGCAAGAATATGACTGCTAGGCAGCAGATGAATAAAGTATGACATGATGGCAGCTATGAACGGAAGTGAGACGTACGTAATGCAGCAGTCAGTATTACAGACTGCCAAAAATAAGTACATATTGTGCAATTCATAAAACTTGACGTAAGGACTACAAAGTGTAACAGTGGGATTACTCAACGGTCACGCAGGCAAACGTAGCTAGAGATGACGAAAGTCAAAATTTCCTCCTTGAAATTCCTTTACAAACACAAACACACACACACACACACAAACACATACACAGGTGCAAACTAGGCCTGCGTGTGCGTGTGTGTGTGTGTGTGTGTGTGTGTGTGTGTGGTGTAACAAACAAAGTCTTTTCTGTTTGTTTTTCTATGCTGCTTCCGTCTGCAGTAGGCCTATATTAAACTAGACTGTCAAAAATCCTCTGCTAACATGGAGAGCTGCAATCTGATATGCAAAACGATCGAAAGCTCTTGCTGTTGCATCGTGCTGCAGTTCAACAGCGTCCTTCCCACGCATGATCGTTACACAGCAGTAGGACCTAATAACAAGTGGGTAGAAAGCTGACTAATTTATTGGACAGTACGCCAAAGCACCACGCCAGGAAGGCCTACCAAGTAATTAAATCAAATCTAACGTGTTAACAACATCGATATTTGGTGTAACTGGGTCGTCTGTATTAAGCTCTGGTCGCATAGCCCGTGGGCCAAGAGCCCCTGGTACCTTTTGGGTAGGAGTCTGTCAACTCTATAGAGTCGATATGCCGCACTGAGAAATAAACCTCGGTTTTACCGCCTCGAACCGGCCACTAAGTCTGAGCTTTTCAATCAATTCTTAGAACACTCCATGCTTTACATATTGCTCTCATATGTGCTAATTTGTTAGTAAATGTAAAGTCATTGTATACATGACAGGGGTACAACTACAATTTAAATCGTACGTAATTGGCGTAATGTTGATCAATTTGAAGTTGCTTCACTTTATTTAAACTATTTTCTGAAGATAGAGAGTTATCATCAGAGAGGGAGAATGCCCTGATGACGCAGTGGTCTCGAGGGGCAAATAATCGCTTCAGAAGCAGCAGCTGACATAAAAGTTACCATAACTTCAAACAAATTCTTCCGTATTATTTTCTATTCTATACGTCATGAAAGGTGTAAAGTTGTCCCTACCAACGCCATGAAGGCCTCAAGAAGTAGAGGTATATCTCCACTCATTCTCAACCTCGGCACTAGACGGAGGTAAGTGTCCAACTTCGTACCTCAGCCGATTTACCCCTGATAAACAAACCCGCACACTTTTATTAGGTGCCTGGATGGGCCCCAGAGCCGGTCTGAGACGTTTAGGAGAGGAGAAAAATCTCTTTCCCCTACCGGGATTCGAAACCCGTATCGTCCAGCCCGTAGCCTAGTCACAACACCGACCACGCCAGCCCGACTTAGAAGTATATTAATGAGATCGTCTTAAGTACCAACCAAACCAGCTACAACTTCTAATTTTTTTTTAAACTGCACCTACGGAGTAAAAGAAACCACTTCAGCACTAGGCGCGATTACTTTGTTGTTGTTGATATTATTGTTGTTTTGTTGCTGATGTTGTTATTGCTGTTGCTGCTGCTGCTGTTGTTGTTGTTGTTGTTGTTATTGTTGTCGTCGTCGTCGGTCGTCGTCATCGTCGAGTATATGATGATGATGATGATGACGATGTCAGTGTAAGACACCCAGTAGCGCGAGCTTTATTTTAACCTGAGACGAACTGCAGAAGAAGTTCGATTTTCTGCACAGTGTCACCGTGTAATTTGGTAAATGTTTATCGAAGTTTCGGAGGCACGAACTGGTTACAGTTCAAATAACGCCTACACAGAAGACGCACAATATGTATCTACAACTGACATGAAAGCCTCAGATCTGAGCCCCAAGCAGTTTAACATCAAAGTGCTGATTTCACTGTAGGATGGCACATAAATATACATAGCAGAGTCCTCACATTTTGATACAGTACAACATCGGGTCTAGCTTCTTCGTTAACTGAGCTACGGTTCTGGTTCTGGCTACAGAATCGGTGGTTCATATTATTATGGGTTTCACTGAGATCTCACACATCCTTGATTTCCTGCACGAGTTATGCATCTTTCGTCGTCATAAAAAAAAAACTAGCAGCAATATTTTTTAATTGTAAGTTTACGTGCACTACAGTGATTGCGATCGCTGTCTGCTTAGTTCAAACAAGGTCCAGTTCCAATTTCATTCCACGAATTGATATTTCGATGTTTCATAACGTAACAAAGCCACTTATTAACAAGTCTCCTATTCCGCCGCATTCACACTCACCAGCCGGCAGACCTAATTTCTGTATTGAGATGTAATGTTATGAACAAGACAGGCAATTTATAACTAAAGTAAAATTGTGGAGCGTTCGCATAACCATTTTTACAGTGGAAACACAATCATTATTAAATATTATGAGGGTGTGTCTGTATTCTTACCCAAGCTATTCCGCATGCAAATCGCATCTTCCCTGCGCCATATTATATTGTCATCTGTGGCCTCTCTGGCTGTAACATATCTTTTCCACATTATCTCATAAACGACAAGATTTTCGGGAAAAAATATAGTGAACATAAAATGTGTGTTTTCATTTTTTCTACAACCTTTTCCTGAAGCATTTTTCACTCTAAGACAAATTCAGCGAGGTAATACTATAAATGTACATAGCTCTTCATGCAAGTCCCCATTACTTTTGTCAGATTTTAATGAAACAATAATTTCCTCGGCAGATAAAAATATACTGAAATATCAAATTTCATGAGAATCCGTCCAGCAGGAGCCGAGTTGTTCCACGCGGTAGGATGGACAGACGGACAGACATGACGAAGCTAAGAGTCGCTTTTCGCAATTTTGTGAACGCACCTAACAAGAGGACGTCAATACTTCTGCTGTAATTCTTCTGTGTATCAAACCATTCTGAACAGCAAACATCAACCCCTCTATTTTCGAAAACCTTGTCCACGTCCCTAGCAATGTAGCAGACATTTTTTACGCAGCCGGAATAGCGTAGTTGGTATAGTGACTAAGCTACGAGGTATAGTTAGAGTAACCGTGGTTCGTGTCCCAGCACGAATAAGGAATTTATCTCTTCTCCAAAGCGTCCAGATCAGCCCTGGGGACAACCAGTCTGCCTGACAATGGGTAACCGGAGCTCTTTCCAGCGGCAGGGGTGCGAAGACGACGTGACTGGAAATGGGTGAAACTGCATGTCCATTCCTCCATATTATTTCAAGCGTGGGATGGGAAAACTTTACCTTTACCTGTACCATGAAATTTCATACCACAATAATATCTTACGTGTTTACAGTGTGCAAATGTTTTATATGCAACTCACTTTACTTTTCAAAATGTACCTTTCTGTATCTTGTGATACATGCGTTTTGAAAAATGAACTACACGCCTGCACAGTCACGCTCATATAGTATGACACTAGGCATATCCATACTGCTGTCGTTTCTGTTGAGAGTACATCTTCAAGCTACAAATCGAGAGCCACAATATCCATTTACCTCTGTCCCCAACTCCATCATCAGTCAAATAACTCTTTCAACTGTAATACAAACAGCAGAAACCTCAAACTTCTAGCTTCATTTTCTGTAGTACACTGCTGTAATGTGAACACATCAGATGAGTTCACAACAACTGTCTGAAGGCGACTTCTTTAACTACTTACTCGTTTGTTTTAAAACTGTGGTTTTTAGGCGCCTTCGCAAAACTTCGAAAAGCGATTAGCTTCGTTATGTCCTTCTGCCCGTCCGCATGAAACAACTCGGCTCTCACAGGGCAGATTTTCATAAAATGTTATATTTAAGTATTTTTCGAAAATCTGTGCAGAAAATTCAAGTTTCATTAAAATTTGACAATAATGACGGGTACTTTACATGAAAACCAATATACATTTATAATATCTCACCGAATTCTTCTTAGAAAGGAAACTCTTTCAGATAAAACTTGTAGACAAAATCAGAACATATTCTATACTCAATAACCTTCTTTCCGAAAATCGTACCGTTTATGAGACAACGTGGAAGAATACTCTAGAGCCAGACAGCCCACAAATGACAATAAAATATGGTGCAAGCACATTGCATGCCGGATACCTATGGCTACAGACACACACTCACAATACGTGACACTTATTGGTTTTCCACGGCAACAATTGTTACACGAACTCATCTCAATGTTACATTACACGTACAGAGCCTCTCTTGTAGTTACTAGACTTATTTAAGTGTTCCATCAGTTTGCATACATTCAGGTACGGTTTATGTATGTGCACAGTGTGAATCATAAGCGTGTTATGTTAATCTCTCGTTTATATTCTGCATACGTGCAGTTCTTGCAGTTTCCATGCGTATTGATGTTTGTTATTCTGCATATGACAAGACCTTCGTTCGGGTTAAAACTAATTATATATAGCAGAACATACAACTGATGTCTTGTTCGTGCATATAATTGAAGTCTTCCATGCACTATCAAACTGCTGGTCAGAACTAACTTCTGACCCATAAGACCATCACCTGAGCAACAAGCACCGTGACAGCCTGCGAACGCACATTACGAGTACATACAAAGTATATGGCTAATGCTACAGCTCGCTCTAAAGTCGTTCGATTTGTAACCGCAATCGATCGATAAGGTTTCATGGTGAGCACAACCGCAGAACACTAGAGATTAATTCAATTTTCTTAATTCCTTTGACGCTGATTTCGGGATTCTGTGTTCCTTTTGGTAAAGAGGTACCCACCACCACCACCATCACTCTCATATATACTAAATGACTTTTATTAAGACTGAAATCATTATTATATCTATGGTTGGCATACAAAAGTTTAGAGATTAAGACAACGTACAAGTGCATAAAAGAATTATATTAAAATGGAAGGAATAGGATTAGACGATGCGGACTGGATTCATCTAGTTCAGGATAAAAACCAGTGGCAGAGGTTTGTGACGACGGTAACGAACCTTCCATGTCCATAAGATGAGAGAAACGTCCTGACTTTCAACGAGATTATCACCTTTTCATGAAGTACTCTATCTATTCTTTGGAGTTAGCGGGTAATACGAGAGAGAAAGGTGAAGAAGATAAAACAAGGAAAAGACTGCGGCTGCGGCTAACAACGACATTATTAAGAAACAGAGGCGCCATGGATGCGCTCTGAGGCGTAGGTCTGCGGCCGCCCGACTGCTGGGATCGCGGGTTCGAATCCCGCTTAATGCATGCATGTTCGTCTCTTGTGTTTGTTGTGTAGGTAGCGGTCTCTGCGACGGGCTGATCACTCGTCTAGAGGAGTCCTATCGGGCGTGTGTGTGTGTGTGTGTGTATCTAATTGCAATATAGAAACTTCAACAATGAAGCGGCCTAAGCCTGAGTTGGACTGTTGCACCACAGAAGAAGAACAACAAGAAGATAGGCGACAATAGGTAAAGGTCCACATGATTCTAATTTCGACAATGGATGACGGTTACCTTCATAATTCAACCGCTTTATCCCCTTGGGAAAGCAACTCTCGGTACGCAAATGGTAAGAAGGTGTGTGAGCCACGGAACCGGTCGAGTAAGGACAGATAACCCTGCTTTCGTCTGCCTGTTATAACGGACGCCTCAGCCAATTAACTTCGAGCATCGTCTGCTGTGTTCTAGGGAGGCAACAGACGTCTTCTCCAAAAGAATTTTTGTGGTCTTTCACGGTGTCTGTATTGTAGATCCCACAGAGTGCACAGGCCTGTCAAATTGCCGTTTCCCAAATATCCGCTGTAGAAATGACATCCAACTCCGGTATTCGTATAGCGACGGACATGCCAGTCGCAACGTTACGTTAATCATCATTTCCAAACGGCCGCAGAGAAACTGTGATGTGTCAAAGGCTTTACTGCTTAGTTAAGTTCTATTCTGTACGACTTCCTTCTGGCACAGTTGTGCAGCCAAACGTCTGATGAGATGGATGGGGTATACAGAACGCATAGGATGTGCAATGCATATAGAATTATAGTTGAAAAACTAAATGGACATAGAACATCCAATAGACATATGTATGTATGTGAAAGAATAAATATTTAGCTTTAGGTTTCTGTGACCGTGCATCGTGAGCAAATTGTGAAGTGAGAGAGAAAACCAACAAGATGCTACAGTTAGATGTTTATTTTCAACAATTTCTCAACATGTTTTGGGCATCATTATGCCCATCTTCAGGAGAACAAGACGTATGTTACTGCATGTGGTGTGCTGCGCTGGTTCTGCTGGATGTGGT
>Ga0123353_10007144_pt1 | contig 15039 bp, 17 predicted proteins | sample TergutLab28metaG_3_FD_92763 | JGI IMG/M metagenome (GOLD analysis project Ga0123353, IMG submission 92763) | Labiotermes labralis P3 segment gut microbial communities from Petit-Saut dam, French Guiana - Lab288 P3 | ecosystem: Host-associated > Arthropoda: Insects > Digestive system > Gut ... | reverse complement strand
GGATCTGGTCATCGGCACTATCGAATACCATTTCGGCGTAAAAATCGACAATTATGTGCTGATAGGCTTTGACGCTTTCAAAGAAATAATAGACTACTTCGGCGGGATAAATATGGACGTGTCAAAAGCGGAGGCGGAGGCGATGGCAAAATTCGACTGCGTCGTCGCCCCGGGCGACAACGTGCTTTTGAACGGCGAGGAAGCTTTATGGTACAGCCGCATACGCAAATTGGACTCCGATTTCAAGCGGACGGAAAGGCAGAGGGCCGTCGCGTCGAAAATCATAGAAAAAGCGAGGAAATCAAACCTTGTAGATCTGGTCTCCGTCGCAAACAAAATCGCCCCGTCAATAGAAACGGATCTGCCGCAGGCAAAAATATATTCGCTGGGGGCAAGCGCCGTTTTTTCTTATTTGAAATATGAAGTAATCGACGCGACGATACCCGCGCCGGGGCTGTGGAAAAGCGAAACGTTCAAATCCCAGTCCATCCTGCGGGTGGATATCGAGAAGAACAGGGAATATTTGGCGGAGTTTTTGTATGGAATCAATTAGGATTTAGGTGCTAATGTTCTAAATAAAAAAGATGCTTAAATTATGATGTTATGCTGATAATTTGCACCCAACCGGTAGGGGACCGAAAGTTATATTAGTAAATAATCATAGGTTATCGCACGGGCGGGTATAAAACTAAATTATTCCGTTGCTATCAAAGGGGGAATTTTTTCCGTCAGCGCCGCCCCTTCGGGCAGGGCCGAATCGACAGACACGATGAAATTTTCATCATCTAAATCTTCGACAAGCGGAAGGCCGAAAGAATTTAAAAGGCGTTTGACCGTGGGCTCCTTCGCGTCGGTCAAAAAGGCGTCCGCGTCGCCGGGCAAAACATTCGCCTGGTACTGCTCGGCGTGAAGGAGCGAGATGACGGAATTGCCGCCCGACACTATAAGCCCTTTTTCCGTCCTTTCAAAAGCGATGACAGGGAATCCCGATTCCCTTAAAAGATTTTCAACATATTCGCGGTGGTTGTTTTTCAGGGTGAATTTTTTTCGAGCCATAAATATAATTCTCCTTAATAAAAATAAAATATACGCAGGCGCGTCACGGGTGAGAGGCTTCGGTTCAGCTCCGATATTCTAAAACCTTTTTATAAACCTCAACCACATTCCCGGTGGGCGTATTGTCCTGTATCATATGTGCGGGGGAAAACATATACCCGCCGCCGGGGGCGTAAACGTCCAGTTTATGCGTTACGTCCGCGACGGCTTCTTCCGCGCTGCCGAAAGCCAGAGGCCCGGCTGTTGAAACCCCGCCGTGGAAAGCGAGCCGCCCGCCGAAAGTCTTTTTTATGTATTCCGGCGACATATCCGCCGCTTCCGGCTGGAGGGTGTCCACGGAGTTCACGCCCATTTCGATGAAATCCTCGAAGGCGAAGGAGGACGAGCCGCAGCAGTGCATCATCACGGGCAAACCATAGCTTTTCGCCAGATAGATAAATTTCTGATGGCGCGGCCTTATCTCTTTTCGGAACAGTTCAAGGGAGATTATAGGCCCGCGCTGGGTACCCAAATCCTCGCCCATCCACAAAAAGTCGATATGACCTTTGCATTTGTCCAAGAGCCTTTCCGTTATCTTAAATTCGATATCCAGACGGCGCTCGGTAAGAAGCGTCCCGGCCGGGTCGGCCGTGATAAGGTCGATAAAGGCCTGCTCCATGGTGCGGAAGCGGCCGTTTACGTTGATGATGTCGGCAAGGCCCGCCCCGCCCGCGAAAATTGCCCTGTCCCTGCCATTTCGTTCCTCTTTGCAATATTCCAAAGCGGCGGCGTAATCGAAATCGTCAGGGTTCGGCATAGGGTAGTCCGCCACCGCCTGCTCGTCAGCATCCTTTAACGGGAATTCGCAGTTATCCTCATAACCGCCGTAGCTGTGGTTTATCCACCGCGTGCGCTGCCCCCACAGGGGGTCGGCGTTTATGCCCCTTTCCGGGTCGCCGAAATGCAAGCGCGGCCCGGTATAGGGCGCGCCCATCCCGCGGAAATCCACATGCAGATAATCGACCAGATCAAGCTTCCCGCCGGGCGTGACGCCGAAATGCTTCTTTAAGCGCTCATTTATGCCGCCGTTGGCCGAATAGTTTATCGGCACACGGTCGGTTTTTTCGTATGCGAATGTGTTTAAAACTCTTTGCCTTGATGTCATATTTATAATCCATCCTTTATAAATTTTTGCGAAGCACAAAATTTGTAGCTTAAAAAATGTCTGGCAATTTTTCAAACTTATCCTCCTATCTTGTTGACAAACGCTCCCTTGCTTCGGTAAGTTCAGCGTAATTCTTTATGTACGAATGGTAACCGCCCATAAAATGCTGCACGTCGTCTATCCTGACGCGGAAGCCGTCGTTGCGGATGCCGAAGGAATTGAGTATAACGGACGGCTCTTTCATATACATGGCGGCTTCGGGGAAGAAGTACGCGTTTAGCATATACCCGGCTCTTTTGAATATTGTATCAATGAAAAACCCTGCGTCAAATTCCGCCAAATATTCCAAACCGCTGTAATCTTTAACGGTTCGGCTGTAAAGCTCAAACAATGCCATCAGCATTTCCATTGAAGTATGGGAATACGATTTATAATTCGCGATTTTTTTAACGTTTGCCTGTGCGATTTTAAGCCCGAATTCCAAAAACTGCGGCTCGGGGCAATGTTTCGTTATTTCGCTTACGGTATATGCCAGCCAATGATCCGAGTCCTTCGGCTCGACCGTTTCAATAAAATATCCCAAGGCCTTTTTAGCCGAATCGATATATTCCTCCCGTCCCGAAAGCCCGTAGGCGCGGGCGAGGGCAAAGGCCGCTTCCCCGTCATAAAATGATACGCTGAAATCCTTTTTCCTTGAAAAATCAGGGTAGCTTAATATATGGTAAAAGGAACCCGTTTCCCCGTCTTGCAAAGCTATAATCCCGTTCGCGAGTTGTTCGATAACCGTATTATAACGATCGGTCTGAAAAGCCTCTGCATAAGAAACAAGCGCCAGAATCGCAAGCCCGTTGCCTCCGATTTTCACCTCATCGCTTTGCCTGTCGATTAAATACGCTATATCCGGTTCCGGGCATTCAATGTTTTCATCAACTAAAAATCCTATGGCTTTTTCAATCGGCGGAATCAATGAAGCAGCCCCCGTCCCGGCGTACTGATTGCTCAAAGCCCAGGAAGTCCCGGCTTGGCGCAGGATATTATAACCGGGCAAAATCTCGCCCGCAACAGGCGAAAAGCCGTATATAAATTGGCCGTCGTCCCCGATTATTCCCGATAAAAACCCGGCCGAACCGGCCATAAGCCCTTTTATAAAAGCATCGTCCGGCTCTGCGGGTATTCTGAGCCCGTAATTGCCGCTATCCGTCCCCAAGCGGAAAATCTCACCGTTTTCGCCGCACATAAACCCCTGTGTTTTAAAAAGTATAAGCTTTAAAGGGATCCCGGCAAATAATCCCTCCTCCCCGCGGCCCGCGAGATAGCTTCTGATATTTTCTCTGTCCATACGGCTTTCTTCATAATTAATCAGGCCGGCCCCGTTTAGCTCGGCTTCAAGAAAAGCGCATGAAAAGCCCCGGTCAAACGCGGCGCCTTCGCGGAAAAAACCGTTTTGGATTTTTGTCAGCGCCCACAAATATTTAAAAATCCCGATTTCGCGGATATCAGTTACAATATCCGCTTTTACCCAAAGCGCTTCATATCCGTTGGCGTCTATAAACTCATGCGCTTTGCTTACGGCACAGTCCCAGGCGATTTCCGGCGATTTTCCGTTCGAATGAAAAACCGCCGCCCTTTCGGTCGAATCGCATATTGAAATGAATACGATATACCCGTATCGGCCGGTTTTATAGTTTGCACTTTTTTCCGCTTCGCCGCTTAAAACAGCATCCTTCAGCGCTGACGTTTTCGCGCTGAAAACTTCGGAATTCCCTATGTAAAGCTGATCGGAGCCGTCGTTGACAATTGCTTTATTCCCCCGGCCGTTTAAAACGGCAGCTGCGGCAATGGCCGCGATAAGAATTACGCCCGCTAATATCCCCGTCAGCAATCTTTTGTTTTTCATATAGGTCTCTCCTTAAAAAATATTAATTTACGTAATCATCCCAAACAAGGCAGCCGCGTTGTCTTTTGTAATAGCCAAAAGCTCCTGCGTTTCTATTTTTTTTATTTCGGCGATCTTTTCCGCCGTATATTTTATCATATCCGACCCGCAGCGCTTGCCCCTGAACGGCTCGGGGGACATATAGGGCGCGTCGGTTTCCAAAAGAAGCCTGTCAAGAGGGACTGCGGCAGCGGCTTCAAGGGGCTTTTTGGCGTTCTTGAAGGTCACAGCCCCGCCAAAGCCTATATACATTCCGAGTTCCGCCGTTTCTTTCGCCAGTTCCGCCCCGCCCGAAAAACAATGCAAAACGCCTTTAAGGCGCACCCCTTTCGTGCGGTATTTTTTTATGATTTCCAGCACGTCCGAATGGGCTTCGCGGTCATGGATAATGACGGGCAGGCCAAGCTCCGCCGCTATTTGCAGGTGCCGCTCGAAAACGCGGATCTGCACGTCGCGGGGGGTGAAATCGTAGTGGTAGTCAAGCCCCGTTTCGCCGATTGCCACGCATTTTTCATGCGCGGCTAATTCAATAACAGAATCATAATCCGATTCATCAATTTTAGCCGCTTCATGGGGATGAATTGCGGCTGCAAAGCGGATAAAACCGTATTTTTCCGCCAAATCCTTTGAAAATACGCTCGATTTAACGTCCGTGCCGCAGTTTACCACGCCGCAGACGCCCTTTCCGGGCAGCGCGGTTAAAATGGCGTCACGGTCTTCGTCAAACCTGCCGTCGTCATAGTGGGCATGGCTGTCAAAAATATTATTATATGCCATTATCATGCTTCCGTTATACCGCTGTTCACAGCGTTTTCATACTCCGCCGCTTCAGCGAAAATTTCTTCTATCGCCATATCGTTCCACAAGCCGCGCCGCCATTCCGTGTAATCAAAAGTGTCGCGTTTGACCATGCTGATAAAACGTTCCGCGTCAACCATGCCAAGCGCGCGCATAAGCACGTCCATGGCTTCAAACCGCAATGTGCTGTCGGTTCTCACTTTAAATCCTCCGTTTCCCTAATAAAATCTATCGGATTGATAATATCAATGCCTTCAATGTTTTTATTTAAAAGCTTTTTATCCGTGGTGATGAAATAATCGCAATTCCTTTCTATCGCGCAGGAAATATGAAGCGCGTCTTCGTTCTTTATGCCGGATTTCATGATTTCCTTTCCGTGCGTAAGTATTGATTTTGAAGACGGGCAATAATCTTCCGAGATATCTTTCCAAGGAGAAATTGCGTTTTGTTTTTCTCTGTATGGATTTTTACCGTTTTCATAATCAAGCATGAAAGACCAGCAAAGCAGATATTTTCCTTCGCGTGTATTTTGCTGAATATAAAGCTTCGCTTCCGTTTCCAATCTGATTTTCATCTGAGACTGATCGTCGAATGGACGGTTATAACTGCAATTATCTAAATATATTTTTAATATTGCCATAAAAATTTACCTTATTTCTGTTTGAAATTAAGTTATTTAAACTTTTATTCGTTAGCGCCATCCGCAGACGCCCTTTCCGGGCAGCGCGGTTAAAATGGCATCCCTGTCTGCGTCAAACCTGCCGTCACCGTAGTGGGCGTGGCTGTCAAAAATGTTGATATAATTCATCATATTATCATTCAATGGAAACCGGGAGGGGAAAATCCAGCCGGTCAAACTTTCTCAATATATCCATATTGGATGTGATGCCGTGCGCGCCCCAATAATAATTCCCGATCGCCTGTTCGGCGCCGCTCCACCGTTTGCGTCTGCCATCCGGGTGCGCGTTGTTCTTTTCCCACGACTTGATCTCTTTCTCCGATGCTATATAAATTTCACGCGTATCGCGCAGCGTGTCAACAATCGTATCCAAATTTATATCCGCAACATTTTTAAGCGCCGGATAATGCCCGCTTTCAGGCGAGCCGACAAAGAACACGGGCAACGGCTGCCACATAGGCCACGTTTCCGGGTCAAATGCCTCAGGGTCAAATGCCGTCAGGTCATAATCGGGGACGCCGTTAAGGAGGATTTTCCCGCACTGCTTATACTTATCTTTAAGCGCCGCCGCCTTTTGGCGGATTTCGCTGTTTTTGTCCGCATATTTGAGTATGAAGTCTGAAAGGCGTTTGGTCACGCCTATGTCAGCTTCCGCTGCTTTCTTCGGGTCGTAATGAAACCATGGCAAATGGGAATAATCATTGTTGCCGGGGATTCCCTGCATACCCACCCAGCCGTTTTCCGTAAAATATGTGGCGGAAGCAAGGTATTTGATGATACCGGCCACCATTTCATTTTTTATGTTGCTGACATAATCGCCCGCCGCGTCTAAGTAATCCAACGCAATGCATACCGTATAGGGAGAGGAATCAGGGTTCCAGTTATTGCACTCGATGTTGTATCCAAAACCGCCGTCCTCATTTTGGTAAGCGGACAGAACCGAAAGGAAATCCTCGCAGCTCCCGTTTTCAAAAAGATATTTCCACTTGGTAAAGTCAAGCGGCCTTGCGCCTCGGCAGACAAGGCGGCGGAGTTTAAGAAAATCTTCAAGCGACAGTTTTTTCATTTTAAATCCTTCTAGTATACTGTTCAGTCGGCACAACTACAATTTTTAGCGTTAAACATTATATTACCGTATTTTTGCCCCGACAGGCATTTCATCGACAAAAACAACCTTCACGTCATCCTCCCCGCAGTCCCCTGCCAGAATCATGCCGTTGCTCTCGACCCCGCGCAGTACGGCGGGTTTTAGGTTTGCTACGACAATGATGCGCCTGCCTTTAAGGTTTTCGGGGGAATACCAGGGCGCAATGCCCGATACCACCGTCCGCTCCGTCCCGCTTCCGTCGTCAAGGGTGAGCTTCAACAGCTTTTTCGCCTTTTCCACGGGTACGCAGTCAAGGATTTCCGCCACTTTTAGTTCAACTTTCGCGAAATCCTCTATACCTATTTGAGCGATGCCCGGAATTTCAGTTTTCGCCTTGCTTTTTTCCTCAAGCTCCGCTTTGATCTGTTCAAGCATTTTTTCCGTTTCAATCCTTGCGAAAAGCGGCTTGGCTTCTCCTACTTTGCTTCCCAGCGGTATAGCCCCGAAGGCGTTAAGGCTTTCGTAATCGGTGATATCGCAATTGATTTGGCTCAAAATCTCCTTTGAGTTATCCGGCAGGAAGGCTGAAAGCTGCACGGCGATAAAGCGTATGCTCTCGATAAGGTTGTAAAGCACGGTAGCCAGCCTGTCGCGGTCGGACTCATTTTTGGCCAATACCCATGGCATGGTTTCGTCGATATATTTGTTGGCGCGCTTTGCAACATTCATTATGGCGTTCGCGGCCTTGCTTATTTGGAAGGCGTCGATGTATTTTTCGACCTCTTTCACGCTTGCCAGCGCCACGGACTTAAGGTCGTCGTCAAACTCGCCCGAAGCGGTATTGCAGGGAATCGCGCCGTCAAAATATTTGTTTGCCATTGCGACAGTGCGGTTCACAAGGTTCCCCAATGTATTCGCCAAATCAGAATTATACCGTTCAATTATGGTTTCGTAGGTAAGCGAGCCGTCCTGTGCGAAAGGGATTTCCGAAAGCAGATAGTACCTTATCGCGTCCGCGCCGAACAGCCGCACGAGGTCGTCGGCGTAAATCACGTTGCCCGTGGATTTTGACATCTTGTCGCCGCCTACCAAAACCCAGGGGTGGCCGTAAACCTGCTTAGGCAGGGGCAGCCCCAGCGCCATAAGCATTATCGGCCAGTAGATAGTGTGCTGGCGGACGATATCCTTGCCTATCATATGCGCATCGGCAGGCCAGTATTTGTTGAACATATCTCCGTTTTCACAGCCGTCGGGGGAATAGCCGAGGCCCGTGATATAGTTCGAGAGCGCGTCTATCCAGACATAGACCACATGCTCGGGGTCGAAATCGACGGGTATGCCCCATTTGAAGGAGGAGCGCGACACGCACAGGTCTTGAAGGCCGGGCTTCAAAAAGTTGTTCACCATCTCTTTTTTGCGGCTTTCGGGGTAAATGAAGTCGGGGTTTTTCTCAATATGCTCTTCAAGCTGTTTTTGATATTTTGAAAGGCGCAGAAGGTAGCATTCCTCATTTGTTTCATTGACCTCGCGGCCGCAGTCCGGGCATTTGCCGTCTATAAGCTGGGAAGGGGTGAAAAAACTTTCGCAGGGTATGCAGTAAAGGCCCTTGTAGCTCCCTTTATAGATATCGCCCTGCTCGTAAAGCTTCCTGAATATTTTTTGGATCACTTTTTTATGGCCTTCATCGGTGGTGCGCATGAATTTGTCGTAGGAGGTATTGAGGCAGCCGCAAAGGGAGCGTATCTCCCCCGCAACCTTATCAACATATTCCTGCGGCGAAACCCCGGCTTCTTTTGCCTTGTTTTCAATTTTCTGCCCGTGCTCGTCGGTGCCGGTCATGAAAAACACGTCATAGCCCTGCATCCGCTTAAACCGCGCTACCGCATCGGTCAGCACGATTTCGTAGGAGTTGCCGATGTGGGGCTTCTGCGAGGTGTAGGCTATGGCTGTGGTGATGTAATAAGTCTTTTTATTCATATTAAATATCATCCTTTTATAATAATTTATTAAATACTTGCCGTTCTTCGGCGGATACAGGCGATAAAATGCGTCGGAGCATAGCGGTCATTTTATCATATTCCATCGCGAACGCTTCCGCGCTGGCTTCAATCATTTCTTTTCCCGAAACATCCGAAAAATCTATATGCCAGCCTGCCGCCTGAGACAAATATTCGATAAAAACCCGCTGCGCCCGCCCGTTCCCTTCGCGGAAAGGATGCAAGACATTGATTTCGCTCAAATAATACGCCAGCCGTTCGGGCATTTCATCCGGCGGAGTACCTCTTAAAAGCCTCTCCGTTTTCAACTCCGAAAATATACCGTCCGCATAAGTTTCCAAATGCATATAAAGGCAAAATTGATTGCCTTTCGCGATGTTCACCGTCCGCAGCTCGCCCGCCCATTCGTAGATATCGCCGAATATATATTTATGGATAGCTTTCAGGTGCTTTAAGTCAAATTTGCCTTTAATAGGGTTTGCCTTGATTTCAAGCAAGTTTAACCCAGTCAATCGCCGTTCAGCTTCATCAAGAATTTTTGCATCCTTGATTTCAAGCTTATTTCTTAAAACATTTGAATCCGGGTAACAATAAGCGTTTACCCGTTCAAATTCGTAATCATATTTACTCATGGGCATATTTTTTCGGCCGGTAATCAGCGAGAATCTGCCGTTTAATTTCTTGAAATGATATATCCCCGCGCATTACGGCACGCATATCCTCTTTATCTTTCTCCGTTAGCGGCAGACCCTCGATAGCCAAAGAGCCGTTTACCTCGTTTATGCACTTTTCAATTTGTTCGTTGCTCATTTTAATGCCTCTCTGTTATAATTTTATATAATTCTTCGCAGGTCTGGACGTAATTATCCGGCCGGGCAAGGCCGCTCGTATCGCTGAAGGTTTTCAGTTCCTCCGCATTCATGAGTTTAAAGCCATCCTTCGTATAAGGGATATCATAAACCCCGTTTTCGGGGAGTTCCCATTGTCTTAACAGGAAATCCAAAGTTTTTCGGCGTTTTTCAAAGCCGTAATCATGTTTGCCGTCCGCGTCGTGGAAGCTTTCTGCCTTTTGTTCCGCGCCGTAGAACGAATAAACATACCGCAAAAACGGATATTCGTCTTTTGGGTTCCTTTTCGTCCAGTCCGCGCCGTCGGAAATCACCAAAAGCGGCTTGGGCGCAAAAGCGGCAATGCGCTCGGCGCCGTTTGTTTTAAACGAACCCATTTTAAGGGTGTTAATGCCGTTTTCGCATGGGCAATCACCGTTGAAATACGCCGAGACCATTGCCACGGGAACTGAAGCCGTCAACCTGTCATCAAACATGGACATATAAATGGTCTGCGTACCGCCGCCGGAAGCGCCCGTCACGGCTACATACTTTTCGTTGATTTTATACGTAGATTCCGCCGCGAACCTCTCTGAAAGCAGATAGCTCAAAAGGCTCATGCTGTTATAGGTTTGAAGGACGGTGTTGTATATATTCCTGTGGGGGAGCGTCCCGCTGTCGTCGCCGCGTCCCACCATATCCCAGGCCACGACCAAAAACCCCCTTTTGGCGAACGCAGCGCCGAAATACTGGATATCGTCGAAAAACCTGTCGTAATAATCGGGGCCGTTGCTGAAATGGCCGTGGGCGAGCATTATAAGGGGCAAAGGCTCTTGATTAACAGCCGGGTCCGCGCTGACGTAGATATTGGCCGAGAGATAGTACCCGGGGACGGTTTCAACGTAAAACCTTTCAATAAAAATATTTTCTTCTTCAACATATATCTGCGGGGCGTATTCCGCCGCGCCGCCAGGGGCTTTTTTAGCCTTTTCAAGATCAAAATAAAATCCATATAAAGTGCTGTCAATTATAAGTTCTTTCCGCGTTTCCCATGCCGGCAAATTATCATACAATTTATAAAAATAATTTACGCCCTGCACCCCCCGGATATACGAGGTTTCTATAAAAACCGGCAAAATTACAGAAACCGCCGTAATAAGGCACAGCCCGGAGCAAAGAAATATTATCGGAAGCAATTTAAAGGATGCGGAGTTTAAATATTTGCACAGCACTGTTAAAAACATAGCGGCGGAAGCCGAAAGGGCAAAAGCGGCTATTGAAATGAGCTGAAGCCTTGTCAATTCCACCGACCCGTTCAGCGTTAAAAAGACGCCCGCGCGGAAGTTTATATACCACGCAAAAAACGCCGCCGCCGCTAATGTAAATGCGGAAAAAGATATCAATATATTTTTCATGACAATATCAGCCCCTTAACCCATTATTAAGATAACACAAAAACCCGGCAAATGTCAAGAAGCAAGTAAAATGAATAAAATATGAATATTTTTATAAATTTCAGAAAGCCCGTAGGGGACGACGCCTTCGGCGTCCCGTATTTCAGCAACATCTAACCTGAAAACGGGACGCCGAGGGCGTCGTCCCCTACAATGCTTCTTCGTTTATTAACAATATGTTCATTCATGCGTTTGACGTTCGAGTCACAAAATTTTTATTGTATTTTTTAATTGGTTATGCTATACTTCTTTCGGATATAATAATAAGAGATCTAACATATTAGGAGAAAATAATGCTTAAAATACAAAATTTTTCAAAAAGCTACGGAATGAACCGCTCTCCGCAGAAACTTAAGGGTACCGGGTCAAAAGAACTTCCTAAAGGGCAGGATGTAGTTTCCGGGGTTCATAACAAGAAGGCGGTGGACAATCTAAGCCTCAACATAGCGGGCGGCGAGATTTACGGCTTTATAGGCCATAACGGCGCGGGGAAAACGACCACGATCAAGGCCTGCTGCGGCATTTTGCAGTTCGACGAGGGGGATATAACCGTTGACGGCGTTTCGGTCCGCGAAAACCCCTTCGAGGTCAAAAAAAGGCTGACCTACATACCCGACAACCCGGATATCTACGAATTTATGAGCGCGATTAAATATCTGAACTTCATCGCGGACGTTTACGGCATCTCAAAAGAGGACAGGGAAAAGGATATCGCCCATTACGCGGAGCTTTTCGAGATAGAGGAGCATCTGGCGGAGCCGATAAACGCATACTCCCACGGGATGAAGCAAAAATTAGTAATTATTTCTGCTCTCATACATAAACCAAGGCTAATGCTGCTCGACGAGCCGTTTGTAGGCCTTGACCCGAAGGCCGCGCACACCCTGAAAAGGCTGATGCGCGAGCTTTGCGACTCCGGCGGCGCGATTTTCTTCTCAACCCATGTTTTGGAAGTGGCGGAAAAGCTCTGCGACAAAATAGCTATAATAAAAGACGGCAAGCTGGTAGTGTCAGGCACCACCGCCGAGGTCAGGGGCAATACCTCGCTTGAGACGGTGTTTCTTGAATTGCAGGACTAAAATTAATTTATAAATAATAATGCAGAATGCAGAAATGGTGTCGGGTAGTTAGCATTATCTTTTTCCACTTTTATTGCCCGAGCAAATTAAAGAAGTTCTATAATCAAAAAATTTAAATTATATCACATATAATTTCGCGGACACAAATTTTAAATTTTGATAAAAATTTAAACGCGACCTTATTTCTGCATTCTGCATTATTATTTCTGCATTACAATTTATATGAGGTTTAAAAGTATGATATTAAGGCTAATAAAGATCCGTTTCCAATATACTTTATCGGGGATGTTCGCGCGGCAGTCCGGACGGAAGCTTACCCCGTGGAAAAAATTCATGATCGGCCTTTTGGCCGTTTACATTGCCGTCAGCTTTTTTGCCTACGGCAGCCTTATGTTCCTGCAAATTTCCGGGCCGCTTATAGACAGCGGGCAGGACTGGGTATATTTCATAGTTCTGGGCCTTACGGTGACTATGCTGTGCTTTATCGGCTCCGTGTTCATGACCGGCTCCCAGCTTTTCAATGCCCGGGACAACGAGCTGCTTTTGGGTATGCCGATTCGCCCCTCCGCGATACTGTGGAGCAGGCTCATTTTCCTTTTGCTTTTCAATTACATTTACGCCGTCGTGTTCGCTATACCGGCTTTTATTATTTATGCCTTCGCAGCGCCGCCGGATATTTTATTCACCCTGATATACATAGCTTCGGTATTGCTTCTGCCTATAATAGCCCTTGCTTTGAGCTGTATTTTCGGCGGGATCATCGAATACCTCACTTCAAAAATGAAAAACAAGAATATATTTTCCGTGATTTATATGTTCGCATTATTCATTGTATATATGTATTTTATGATGAACCTGAACAAATATATGCAAACCCTGATAGAAAGGGGCGAGGAAATAGGCGCGGCCATAAAAAAGGCCTTCCCGCCGCTGTATTTTTTCGCGGACGGGATAGCCGAAAGGAATATTATAAGCTTCCTGATTTTCGCCGCCATGTGCCTGATACCGTTTTCGCTTATTGTGGCGGCGCTTTCAAAAATGTTTTTCCGCATAGTGTCGGCAAACAAAAACAGGAAAACCGTGAAATATGTAAGAAAAGAGATGAAAAGCGGCTCGCCTGCCGGGGCCCTGTTCAAAAAGGAGGCGAGCAGGTTTTTCACCCTGCCCATATACATATTCAACTGCGGGATAGGGGCGATTTTCGCGCTTATTTTCGGCGCGGCGGTTTTATTGCGCGGCGACACGATATTAGCGGCGATAACGGGCGTATTTCAGGCAACTATGCCGTTTAACATATCCGGCGCGTTTATAATCTCGGTTCTTTTGTCGCTTATATCCACCATGACAATAACAACCTCCTCGGCCGTTTCTTTGGAGGGCAAATGCCTGCCCATATTGAAATCCCTGCCGGTCAGGGCATCCGACATATTCCTCGCCAAAGTTAACCTGAATCTATTGATAGGCGTCCCCTCGCTGATTCTGGCATCGCTTGTGATAGGCTTCAGGCTGAACCTGACGCTTTATGAAAAGCTCGCGGTTTTATTGCTGCCCGCCGCCACGCAGACCCTCACGGCCTTTTTCGGGATAATAGTCAATATGCACCTGCCCCGCTTCAACTGGACGAGCGAGACGGCGGCGATTAAGCAGAGCCTGAGCGTGATGATATCCCTGTTCGGCATGATGGCGCTGTTTATCCTGCCCGTGGCCCTGTATATAATCATTTTAAACAATGTAATGGCAAGCGAAACCTTTTCATTGATGCTCGCCGCCGCTTTTGTGGGCGCATCGATGGGGATGCGGCTTTATATCAAGAAACGGTCGCAAAAGATATTTGACGATATGCAATGAAGCTAGGGGTTAGGGATCAGCCCGTAGGGGCGGGCCTCAACGGGTTTCCGGCTTGTCCGGGACAGGAGTCAGGGGCTATTCTTTTGGAAGCTGTTCCGCTTCGTTTAAAATATTATCAATAATTTCCAATATTATTTTATTTTTATTTTCAGCGGATATTTCTTTGCTGTTTAAAATAACCTGTAACGGCTTTAAGGTTGCGACATAATCAATTTTAGTTCCCATTCAAAGCACCTCCTTATCCTGTTGTTCTTTTTCTGTTTCTTGAACAGGCATCTTTTCATCCGCCATTATATTGACAATTTCTTTGACTTCCGCAATAGCGTCAAGGTCTAATAAAGCTTTTAAAGCTTTGCCTAAAATAAGCAATTCTTTATTTGGCATTTTATTTCCCCGCTTTCGTTTTCTTTGATAATAACATATTTTTTATTGCTTTTCAACCGTAAAATCATTTATGTTTCAAAAAACATATGGTATACATTTTTATCGTCATATTTGCTTTATTCTGTAATATTCGCAATAACTGTTCTATTGCTGCTGTTATTTATCTTTTTATTAAAATGATTATGTGAAGGAGATGCCCAAATGGCTTTAACCGCAGAGAAAAAACAAAAACTGTTCCACCCCGTAAAATGGTTCTTCAACCCAATCCCGGAGGGCGACGGCAGGATAGCCAACAGGGAGCTTAGCCTCCACGCGCTGGGGCTTGCCGGGCAGAACCTTGTCTGCGGGCTTATAGGCGGGCAGTGGTTCTTTTATTTCTGCAATACCGTGATGAAAATACCGCCGCGGATGACAGGCGTGATGACGTTTGTCAGCCGCCTCTGGGACGGCATAAACGACCCGATCGCGGGTACATATATCGACAACCACCGCTTTAGGAACGGTGAGAAGCTGAGGCCGTGGATACTTTACACCGCGCCATTCATCGGCGTATTCGGCACTATGATTTTCTTTAACTTCGGCTTTAAGTCCGTAAATACCGCCGCCACTGTCATAACCGTATTCTTTTTATTAGACTTCTTGCGAAACTAAATTGACATATCAAAATTACAGATTCCGGCGATAAGATTGAACCTCAAGCCAAAGCGCTTTCTGCGATTACGATACCGTTCAGACAGGATTTTGAATCTC
>Ga0123353_10007143_pt1 | contig 15040 bp, 8 predicted proteins | sample TergutLab28metaG_3_FD_92763 | JGI IMG/M metagenome (GOLD analysis project Ga0123353, IMG submission 92763) | Labiotermes labralis P3 segment gut microbial communities from Petit-Saut dam, French Guiana - Lab288 P3 | ecosystem: Host-associated > Arthropoda: Insects > Digestive system > Gut ... | reverse complement strand
TTCGGGCATTACTATGCCCATCATCAGGAGCTCGCGACTATAATGTTGATTACCACATTGGTCGTTTCGTTCTTGGTTTGCTGTAGGTTGGAGGTTAGGTGCGGTTAGGCTGGAGTGGTGTCCAGGTTGCAGCCCAGACACCACTCCAGCCTCACCAATGTGGTAATCAACATTATAGTCGCGAGCTCCTGATGGTGGGCATAGTAGTGCCCGAAATATGTTAAGCCTAAAAGATATACAATAAAATTATAAGTGGCATCTAGTTGGTTTTTAATCTAAAGTTATCACAATGATGCACAGTCCAACAAACAACTTCTTTAAGGAATTTGGTTCTTCAGCAGGAAGCCTCAGTAATGATTACATTTTATTCTCTCTTGTTGCAGTGGCCTGGTTCACATTTGACCCGTGCCTTGGTCCACCTGAGCTCCAGTTCTCGGAGGATAACTGCACAGTATCGTGTGAGGGTTATGAGCACAGAATAGCCCTTGGCAGCGTGGGCTTCTCACGTGGTGTTCATTACTGGGAGTTCTCAATCAACAGATATGACTCCGATACTGATCCCAGCTTTGGCATTGCACGCCTTGATGTTGCCAAGGATCAGATGCTGGGTAAGAATTGACATAAAGCAAAGCTTTTTTATATTGGGCTTTGTAAAGTGTCTTTTTACAGGTTTTTGAGGCAGAAGGAGCCAAGGTAGATTGCTCATTGCAAGATTTGAGGTTCACAGATCACTGTTGCTGAAGATTCATGTCTTATGGGATGTTCAGTCTTATCAGTTCTAAAATATTTACCGAAATTTTAAAAGATCATGATGCCCTTTTCTTCAGGTCAAAGAGTTCAAAAAAGGAGTTCTTGGACTGCTTTACCCTGCAGATTAGGGCACTTTTCTTTTCCAGACTATTCACTATGTACCCTGAACAGTGAATTTGAGAGTAAAAGATAACCTGTCTGTATTAGAGCCAAACAGAATACAATATGTTTTGCATACCCACATAATGAAGTGCATATGAGATTTTAATTTCCTGAAATATTAAAAGAAATAGGGATTACATAAAAAGTCAAGGTTTCATTTGTGCTTATCTCAGAACCGTGTAATCAAACTGCCTATTGTGAATGTCAGTGTTTGTTTTGATGACAGTTTTTAAGTTTGCTAAAGCAGATAAAGGCCAACTGTTCTTCACAACCTTTAGGTTTTAATTTATTGATGATGTTTGAAATGTTTTACAGATACATATCTAGTAATGTCAACTCTTCAGTCAGAGCCAGCCCCTATTTTAGGTAAATGACTGCAGCTTTTTACAAATGTGTGATAAGAGAACTCATTTTCATAGACCATATAACCTTCATGACTGTGAGATTATTTCTGGCTCAAAAGACCCTTGCATTTAAAGGAGGTACTGGAAGAATCTTCTCTAAATTTCACATGGCTTGACACCCAACAAAACAATTCCATGACATCAGTGTCACAAATGACTATTCGAGAATATGACAGGGCCACTAAAAGCAAAATTCTTGAAGTACTATTGCCTACACACAGTGCAAATACTACATTGTGTGAAACGTTCACTTCAGCCAAGAAATTTCATAAAAAGGTTGACAGTGTTGTCAGAAATATTAAAATCTTCCCATTCCACCAGAAATTAAAGAACATGAGGTTGAAATAAATGCACCTCCCATTAATTGTATGGATATTGGAAGTACAAAGTATGCTTTTTTGTATAAAGCTGCATACCCTTTAGTGATATATATATATATATTAACTTAAAACATAAAAATCAGTCTCTTTGATACTCATTCAACTTCTGAAAAAGAGATACAGTAAAGGATGTCATATCCGAAATCTTCAGGACAAAAGGGATGCCAAAATTTATAATTTTTGGGTACTTGAATGGTACACTTAATGTTTATCTTAGTGCACATAGCAACCTCATGGATGCATCTAACCATTTAATTTTTCTCTTTTTATCATGTCCTGTTTATGCTGCTGCACATGCTGTTCCCTTTTGATTACTACCTACTTCACGTGTTGCGCATATCATCGAAAGAAACCAACAATACGTCAGCAAAGAATGGCTGAGCTCTCAGACTCAGTACTGGGTGCTGCCAGTTGATGGAGTAGTGTAATGTAATAGGCCTCTTGGTCCATTTCCAGTTATTAAAAACTTTATGGATTATCTAGTGCTGGATATTGCAGCTTTCCCACTATGTACTTAATGCATGTGTAGTGAGACACAGTTTAAATATTCCAGGCAAGGATGATAAAGGCTGGAGTATGTACATAGACAGGCAGCGCTCATGGTTTATGCATGGGAGTGTTCATGAGCAGCGCTCAGAAGGAGGGATCCAACCTAGCTCAACTGTTGGAGTGCTTCTTGACCTTGACAGACATCAGCTCAGTTTCTATGTGAATGAAGAGCCACAGGTTTGTGTAAAACCCACATTAAACTGTAGGTCCACTCAGCCATCTGTCAATTTATCATCACCTTACAGGAGTCTGCCAGTTGGATGTCTCCAGTAATGTGAAACAAATTCAAATACTGCAGAATTTAACATATAATTTCATAGTGCCCATGTCATTGGAAAAGAGCAATGAATGCTGAAAGGACATGATGCCCCATAGTATAAGAGATTGTATGATTATTCAGATAGTTCCTTGTTTGATCTGCAGCTGTATCTGAAAGCAGGACTTACATGATGAGAGAAGGTGGAATAATATGACCTTAGAGCAGTTATTAAGCTGTAAGTTCTCTGTTCCAGCCACAGTCCTTCTCATGAGTGCTTCAGTCTCAGTGAGTGGGCAGAGGCAATGGAAGTTGATAAGACCAAAACAGAAGGACTTGTCACTGACAAAGACTCAGTATTGAAATGTTTATCATTCCTGAGATAAATGTTCTGTTTCAGGGTCCAATTGCATTTCAAGACTTGTATGGAGTGTTCTACCCAGCAGTAAGCTTGAATCGAGGCGTGTCTGTGACATTGCACACTGCCATTGATCCGCCATCAGATAGTGATGAAAGTTGAGAGATGTCTCTAAGTAACACTTCTGCCTACATATCTCTCTCCCAGCATTTCATATAGAACATCCTCATCTCTTACTGCAGTGCTAAGGGCTGCCATTCACAACCCACAAACCCTTTTTATATGACAATTGTAATAGAAGAGACCTGCTCTTCTGGTTAAAATTCATGACAGCATAAATGGTAAAAAATGGATTGGAGATCTTGAATTGGGCTGTTTTGCAGCACTACTGGACAGATATACCAATATTTTATATTGTTCAGAGGTAGACTGTAATGCAGTATTGAGAAATGACCTACCCATTTTTTTCTGTGAAAGAAGTATGAACTTAGCCCTACAAAGATGGGCCCTCATTTTGACATAATGGTCCCGTGTTTTAGCAGCTTTCACGAGTCTACATATATGCCATATCTTGAAATTCAAGGTTCCAGCTCGATAAGCACAAGTTGTAACCATTCTCAAAATGTGTTTGCATACAGATGTGGGCATTGGTAGGGTAGAAGCAAGTCAGGCATCTGCCCTCTCCTTCTCACTTTACTTTTATAAGAAGTCAAAATGCAGTATGTTTGATTCAAATATTACACAAAATTGTCTTTGAAACATACCCTGTACTGATATTATAAAAGTTGTGTTCTGTAAGCACAGAAGTTTGTCATGGGTTGAGACCAAAGGAATGTGTGCTAGATCCACATGTGGGTGTTCTGTATCAAAGCTTAACTAAGATTCTCTAAATGTATGTGACGGTAGTTCATTCATTATAAGAATGTTGCACTGGGCATTGTTTTTTGCTGTTGTATTTTCATATATAAGATGTAAAAAGTAATATCATGAAGTCCATTCTCTTGAGCCATTGTATTGAACAAAAATCTATCCCTGATTGCCCAGGGATTCTGATTCTAACTTATTTAAGCAGATTTGTAGATATTCATTATATATGATGAAACCAGGCAGAATTGCTGAGTAAAGCTGAATGAAAAGCAGGGATTTTGGTTTGCTTTTGACACTTTTGAGTTCCAGCCCTTTAGTGTTTCATCAGTTCAGAAAATTTGGCATTTTTGACATATTTTTCCATGCAACCCAAACCCAAGTTCAAGCTGTGAACTTTACAATACATACATAAACATATAAATCTGAGCTACACTTGGATGTGGGCTGTGCAGAAAGTTGGGAGAGCCCTAGGCTCACTTGGGCTTGGGCTTCAAAGTGTTAAGTACAAATTGGTAATAATCAGTATGTTGATTGTGGCAATACAGGACTGTTATCAATACAGGCACTTTCAATGTCCCTAGACCTTAAATTTCTGTACCCTAAATCAAATATGCCAGAATTTTCAACAGCAACTGTATGAAACATATGTTAAGAATATGAAACATTTATCTCCTTAGTATCTGCAACTTTCCATAAAGAATTTATTATTTAAGTAAATGCTTTACAATGTAGATATTCACTTCCATGGGAGGAGGCCTGGAGATTTAAGGTGTAATCACTGGATTCATTCAAGCAGTTCTGAATTGTATACCCAGTCAGATCTGTGCTCAAATTCTTCCCCTCATGAGTTGAAATCCTCACCTGTTTGAATGATCAAAATAAATCAGCACCTCCTCCTCCTCCTGTTGGTTGGAACCCATGTTAAGCCGTAGATCCCGTGTATTAATCATCCTTCCTATGATCACCCCATTACTGGGTAACAAAATTGTACTCTTGGTGCTGCAGTTCAGAAATGTATTATACACTCTTAACCAGGAGGACAAAAGCCAGAAAGGTTAAGTAGGCTTTCTTGGAGGCACCAGAAACCAAACCCACTTTTTTTGACATTGTAAGCTAAGGCAAATTGTAATTGGCTAGTGTGATCAAAGTTACAAAATTTAAGTAACATTCCCCTATAAAGTATATCTTCAGAATTGAACAAAGAAAAAGAATTTCAATATGTGACAGACATGGAATGCTCATAGATGTGCCCAGTATATGTATACACATGTGTAGGTTGCTTGAAAATAGAGCACAGGTATGTATTGAATGAGACAGCACAACCATAGCATCATATGCAAAATGCAACTCCTATTATTTCCCAATTTGAGCATAATTACTGTGTTTTCATTTCTACACTATAATGCAAATCTCATTACATATTCTGCTATGATTAGATGCCACACCTTAAGAGCAGGAAGCACAGTGAAGGTACTGAAATATAAGAATTGTACTACTTTAATTAGTGGAAATATATGTCACTCTTTATTAGAGCACAATATGACAGAAAATACTGAGTTTTTTAATATCGAACTGAGTAGGACTGAACACTGTAAAGTGGACAGCATCTTTGCTTGCCAGGCAGCAGCAATGTCACTTACTGTAGGGCGAGCAGTCCAATAGTGAAAAGAGTGACCTATTTAGCATAGATTGTTAGTGTACACTCTGTGAGCAAGTTGAGAATTAAGCTGAATGCTGTATTATGGGCTTTGATTTCTGAATTAAAATAAAACAAAAACACAAAACATCATTTAGCATTTTTTGTGCTAATGTTTACAGTAAACTGTCATCACTGTTACTGACTTCAAGTCATTTGTTCTACATGCACACGTCTGTCAGCTGAAACTGTTGTTTTTTTGGTGGAATTGGAAATTAAAGCCGCAAGTTTTGGAATTGGTCATGCACTTAAGGAATAAAAAACTTAGCACGATAGTCCAGTCAAAATGAAAATTTTGTGCACACTTGCAACATGACATTTGGAACATGTTGAACACTGCTGTGAACTATTCTGCTGGTGTCTAAGTAGCTCTTCCCTCCAAAATACATAATGAAGTGAATGTAACTAAACAGCGATTTATCATGAAACAGGTTAAGATACTGCTTAATTATTTGTGGTAGGTAAAATTGTATGTATTATGTAGACTCAAACCAACACAACTTACAGGAGGAAGGACAGCTGTTCGTAAACCAGTGGTTAACTCATTAATTGTTTTGATGTAGTATTACATGATGTGTGGAAGACTACATTCTGTTTTTAATGTAATACATCATTCTGATCTACTGTTCCAAATTATGTCATTTTTACCATATTATTTCACTGGGTCGAAGAACTTGCACTTGGGACAAAGTACTGCTGTCCGAAGAGAAACAGGTTTGGGGTTAATACGTATCTTCCTTGTATATGTGGATGGATATTGAAATGCTGCTTTTACAGAAATATAATGAAGATACAAGTGTTAATTATATAAATCTAAGTGTCAAAGTAGGTTGGTTTCGGAAACACTATCACATTGCTTTAAAACAATTAATCTGACCACCCACAACGTACGTTGTACCAATGCAGATACTGGAACTTTGTAATCGACATGGGTGTATGTGTGTGTGAGCAGCTCCTTGTTTCATGGTAGTTAAAGTGATTCTATTGTGTGTTTTCAGTGCAAAATGATTTTGGACCTTCTGGCAATTGTATTAGTGTAGTATTTTTTTTTAATTCTGAGGTTACTTCTATGCATTAATGTCAAGAGGTAGCCACAGTAATTTGAACAGTGTGGACAAAACAGCATCAGTTAAGTCCACTGTTGATGAGTTTCTGTGGCTTAGTGTTACCTCATGAACATCTGCAATCCACTAAATGCTTCATTAATAGGACAGAAATTTGATGGTTTATGCATATTTCGTTATTGTGAAATAAGGATGACTTGATTGTAAGCTACATAAAACTTAAGACTAAAACATGGAATGAAAGGAAATTTAATTCCATGAAAATAAACTAAGCAATGCAGAAGTGGGTCAGCATTACATACTGGCCTCAGATCATAATTTATTGAGTGTATATCAGTTTAATCATGCTTAATTAGTTATGTCAGATAATTTATCTGTTAAATACTTTGATGCAAAGGCCCCCAAAAAAATACACTGCATTCAATGCCAATGTAAGAAGTCCCAGCATAATACAAATTTTGCCAGATTATAGACCTATTCTTCATTCCTGTGACAATATTAAATGTGCACAGGAAAGAGTTGGAGTCAGTTTACAGTGCTTTTCATTACCAGAGCCCAAGAACACATGCTCAGGGACAGATATTGTATCATGTTAGCATTAAAATGTTAACTGAAAAGTATGAAACAGAAGTATGTATTTGTGTATTTATCAGCATAAGAGGGAAAAACATGTGACTGTGTGGTATAAGGATAACAATAGTAAGATAGTGAAAGCAGGTTGGGGAAAATGTAACTTAAAAAATATGGGTTGGGACAAAAATAATTCAACACTGGGCATATTATGTTTTCCATTCATTTCATACACTGTACATGGAAGTTATGTTAGAAATAATTTGAATCCTTACATGCAAATTCACAAAATGTTTTCTTCTGGTATACTTTTACTTCACAGTAATGTGAACAGTAGAATTTCTTCTTAAATAATGTATGAACTGTAGATTTTCCCTCAGTTTTTTATTCCAATTACGATCATTCTTTGTTGTTTTATCCCTATTCTTCAACATCTTGGATAGTTTTTTTCACCCAAAGTCGCCAGTGAATTTTTGTTTCTGTAACTTTTCATCAAGAGGGAACATATGTAAGTAGACACATTTATTTGTAACACTGGATGAAAAAGTTAAGCCATTCCATTTTGGCCTTGATATTTTGATAGTAACTTGTAAACTGTACAGCTGTTGTTTACATTTAAAGTTGTTTGCATAGAAGATGATTGCAGCCACCCTATGAATTCATTCAAGCTTTTTAATACTTTGTTCATTCTGTGTAGTTTTTCTTGTGAGAAGTTTGAAAAACAGAACTTTAACATAAAATGTTCACATATTCTTACTGTAAGGAGCTGTAAATCATTTACAATGCATGGAATGAACAATTTGAGAGTTTAAAGTGAAATATTTTTATAAAATGTTTCATATTAAAGAATACAGTCAATCTACCAAAGGATGTTTTCTGTTTCTGGCACAGGGGATTTTAGTTCTACAGTATTAAAGGGACCAAGAATTATTTCTTTAATGCACAGATTTTCATTCCATATGGATCCTGTTTTGGACAAATTTTACAGTGCATGTTTTTTTGTGTGTGCTGTTTTCATGTTCCATACCATGGCATGTGATGTCTATTCCTTCTGCTCCCCCAAACGCATAGTACAAGTAGTTCTACATTTTACTAAGAGGTGGTAGCATGTTTTTAAGTTGTTGATTTTATCAGTGTAGTAGACAGAGGGCAGTAAAGGAATAATGTTAGGGCAGCATGGAAGTAAAATGTATTAGTGGAAGATTGAGATGTTTCTTATATATTTATTGTTCTTGAATAGTGTAAATTTGTGTGTGTGTGTATGAGTGAAAAGAACAAAATCCAGGTTGTTTAAAATGCTTCACCAAACTATTGGCTCATGTGATGAATCTTGGAAGTGAAATTTAAAAACACTGAGATAGGAAGAGAACTTGTAAGTATAAACAAGTTGCTTTCTGTTTACTGTTACAAATTATGTTAAAAACCACTGCCACACTAGTGGGTTATGAAATTGACTTTTGTTACTTGAATCATTTTTAGAATGCTTTTAGGGCCTGATTTTTCCTCTAACCACATGAAAAGTGGTCAAGAGAATGCAGCACTGTAATGTACAGTAATTGGTGTTCACTTATGAATATATTTACAAGAAGTTCCTGAATATCCATTAAATGAACCAGAAGAAACTAAGGTCCAATTTGAAGATCATTCAGAAGAACAGTACTATAAAGGGACATAATTATGTAGAGTCAGTGGGAAGCATATATGTACATATTACTAACGAAGTGAAATGATTAAATGTAACTGACCTGACCTAACATAACTTTATCACTGACAAGATCCCCAGAGGAGGGATAGCTTCTTTGCAGGAGGGAACAGTTCATTTGTGTTTCTGGACACGGTCCTGTTAACTGAATACTTTCATGCATCATTGACATCACTGAGTACTATCTCAGATACCTGTTCTGCCTCATTTAAACAGTTGTCATGGGAGTGAGTGGAAAACAGTATAATGTAGGAATCACTTTCATTTGGTTATTTTATGAGCTGTATGAACTGCTGGGATTACACAGTGTTGAAATATGGTTGATATCCTGGTATCTGCTTGGAGCCACTGAAAACCCTGGTTGGGATAAGACATCACCATGTGGTATTTTACTGGATTGGTATGTACCACTGTACCAACCCTCCAAGTAGTAACAACACATTCTATAGGATGTATAGCAGATGTAGGGCGAACTTTACCAAAATAATACAAATGTATGAATTTGTACATTTTAATCAGGCCATTGCTACAGTTCAGCATACTGAAATAATATGAACTGGCAATTTTGTTTCCTGAGCATGAGTTTGGGCTTTTCTGGTTACACAACCAACCTTCAAGGCAGCTGCTGTGAGTAGTGTCATGTTCAGTTGAAAGGAGTTTCATCTGATGCCAAGATTAATAATGAGTGGAGTTTTAACTCCACTCCCCCATGTGTTTATGGCATCGCGCATAATCTCAGGAACTTTTTTTTTTTGCAAATTCAGTTACTTTTGCTACTGTTTACTGCTTATATTTGTCTGTTTTGTGTCACTGCATTTATGAAATTTCCACGTGTTAAGTACAAGTCAATCATTTTAAAAAAATTATCTCTCTTTCAATCCCTGTATGTGGGTGCATCTGCACATGCAAGTGTCTATAGGTATGTGTGCTTAAATATAGAACTGCCACAGAAGACCAGCCACTTTACCATTACTCATGTGAGACTGCTTCTATCATGCAAAGATCAATGCATTTTATACAAAGTTAATTTGTAATACGGATGTGAATAGCAGGATGTAGCATAAGATTTATAAATAGGCCTAAAAAACATGGCATGGGATATGTGAAAACTTTGTGGAAAATTACAAAAGCCCAGATCAGTTTAGAGAGATGTATTTCGCAGGTTAGAGTGTCTTAGGCTCATTTGACAGCAAATGAAACCCAGAATCACTTGTCAGTTTTTATTGAGCATATTTGTTTGTTTTTATTTCATTGGCCTTTGTCCATTGTCTGAGGTATACTTAATACACAAGTATATTAAATATACCTCAGACCAACAAAACAAGAGTGTAATAAATCTGTCATTGTCACCAACCTTTAGAGAAACATGAGGAGACTTGGGGTGTTTGTATTAGATATAGTAGATAATAGTAGTGGATAAATTAAGATTTTTATTTGTGTACAGTTCTTTGTGTACTTCCAAGCCTTTGTTACACGAGATGTTCCTCATTTAGTCGTTTAAAATCTAGTGGTTACTGTGCATACCACTGAGTTTAACATTAAAAATTCTACATATTGTCTGCACAGCATATTTATGTGTTCTGTATGATTCTTACAATAAAGAGTCCTTATTGCCCTGTAGAGCATTAAATGACTGGTCTGTCTGATGGAAGCACACTGTGTCTCTGTGAGACATGAACTGAATCTTGATATGTAGTGTGCATTAATTTGAACCCTCTAAGGTTTAAGGATGTGTATGGTTACTCTGTTATAAGATTATAGGCTACATTATAGGCACAACAGGATTTGATGATGCCTCATATTAGCAATCAGCTCTATCCTCCTGTACAAAGGATATAATTACAGCTGTGATGGCTAGGTACACTGACTGACAGCTGTGGTCATCCGTGCTTATTTTGCTTGTGCATTCTTTTCTGCTGCAGTATTACTGTCTGTGCTGTGACATCTCCATTTAGGACTACACATATTGCTGTCTGAGGCTGAAATGAAGATTTGACAACAGTGCTACTTTTTTTTTACCCGTGGTGGGGCTTACTATGTCATATGCAGTTGGTATGAGGGATCATTAAATTCTTATATGACTGAAATTGTTACTCATTATAGTGTATAGTCATACCTCAAACCAAACCTCTGTTCCCTGAAAAAAATCATCTAATTTAAGCAAAATTGGTACACATAGTGAGAGGAGCTGTAGTTGGAGATTTAGTATTTCTGTGTTATAATTTTACCTTGTCCTTCACCCATTCATATTTTAAACTATGTAGAGCTTGCAAGGTAAAATATCCAAAGTTCCAAAACATTCTTGAGTGGAGTGTCATAGGTCTAGGCATTTGTGATATGTTAGGTTATGTACAAATGTGTATGGTACATTTCTTTGCTCTGAAGTCCCCATGCTTGTGATGAAGATGTATCATTAACACAAAATGACAGAAGGTAGCTATACTTCCATCATCAGGTAAACAAGATAGGCAAAGTACGTATAACATAACACTGTGGCACTTTCATGTAGCCACTGTTGCTGTGGAAATGCAACAGTGCAGTCTGTGTGCTGCTGAGTTGCACGTCACTGTCAGCAATATAACAAGAGGCTGTTGCACCAAAATTCTTTTATGTCAAATTTATGTCCCCTGCGACAGCTAAACATAATTAGACCCTCATGTAAAATGCCCGATATTTTTGTCCAGTTTTAACCAAATTTAGAGTTCTTGACAGATTTTCGTAGAAGTCCCGAGTATCAAATTTCACGGAAATCCGTCCAGTGGCAGCCACAGAGATGTAGATGAACAGTCATGATGAAGGTAATAGGCACATTTCACGACTATGCAAATGTGACTAAGCAATGGAAAAAAGAATGATACTACTCTGCTGGGTCTGCTAGATTGAGCCATTTTTGATCTGGGGATATATTCATGTTGTTGTTTTACAGTACTGATGGATGCAAAGCCAGCTTGTGAAACAGTGTTTTTTAAGAAAACTGGAGAAAAATAAAGATGATCTGAAAAGATCAGTAAGTTATATGTGTCACTGTAGTGTTTTTATTTAAGAATTTTATGTGCAAAGACACAAGTAGTGTCAGCTGTAATTTGCAAACTACCTGTGCATCAAAATGTTTGACATTTTGGGTTTGTGAGAAGGATGTTTGCATTTACAAAGAAGTACCAGTTGACTCCTTTTGATTGACATTTAAAATACAAAATGATCAGACACTTTACAGTTAAGCATGTAAGTTTACAATTGAATTAAACTTCAGCTGATTCAAAATGTGCTTTTGCAAGTGTACTTAAATTTATACAGACTTTTTTTTTATTTTACTGACCTTGTTACAATAAATTCATATGAACAGACAACATTATAATTGACCTGTATGTCACACTACAGACATGTTCTGCAAGTGGTGCATGTAATGTGTGCTAAATTTTGTGTAGTAAAAGATACGAACCCAGTTTTATATAGAACACATTTGATTATTTCTTTCCACTTATTCAATTTGGCTGTGTTAATGCACATAATAACGTATCTTGTCAACATTTTTTATTGTATAAAAAACTGCTCATTGGTTATAGGCTTAGGTGTACATAATTTGAAGAACTAAAGACCCTCACACATTAATGTAAAAGAGTTGTGAAAAGATTTGTAGTTGTTACGGAGTCTTCTTTAAAGATATTCTGTAGTTGGTTAAGTGTTTATTTTTTGTCTCATCTCATCACATTATGGTGTACAAATGTTTCATGTGGTAGTAAAGTACACTTTCCTATGGCCTGTTTATTGTTCTGAAATATATTAAGACAGGTCCACAAACTTTCAGTATTACACATTCATGCCCATAGTCACCATATCGCTCATTTGCGACAAGAGCATTACAACTCAAAGTTTGGCATTTTTGAGTTACTGGTATAGAAAGAAACATTTGCAGATATGCTTTTAATAGGTATAGTATCATAATGAAGTTTGTAAAACTAGCTGCTGGAGAGCTGTTGTGTCATCGTTGCACTCATAGAAAAGTATAGCACTTCAAAACCTTTAAATGTTTCTCCCGAAAAATCAGCAATTTTGAGTTGTGACATTGTTGTCAAAAATGAGTGATATGTTATTCTATTGCTCAAAATTTGTGTAGCTAAACCATTTCTGGCATTCAGGTTTTAAGTAATGTTGGAAGAATAATAGATTGTGTTTTACACCCCAATATACTTCCAAATGCAGCGGTTGTCAAAGTAATAATCTTCAGTAGATTTGTGACTGTTAAATGTGATATTCATAATGTACTTAATTCATGAAATTATGTTGTACTATGTTACAGAATTCTGTATCCTGCCGGCTAGATATGTAATTTATTTCTACATTATGTTTCATTTATGTAGTACTGTCAAAGTCTCAAACAAGTAGTATGGTTGTTCTGTGTAAGGATGCAAGAAGTGCATTTCTTCATTGTGATGAATGAGAGAAATGTTAAATTCTGAGTGAATTGAACACCTTTTGTTCTTATGAAGTATGCACCTCCATTACCCACCTACATGAATGCATATAAGTAGCGTGTGTTTCTTTTACATAGGTATCTGACTGTTGGCACCTGGTACAAACATAATTGTTTAATCTTACTCAAGTTAGTGTTTTTGAGTGTTACCTACTTCCTTATAATATCAAGTTTATGTCATCTTGTTGTGGACCATTTTTAAGAACTACAGTTGTTTCCTGTTTAAAATTGCAATGCAAGACCATATAGTTACAGTTAACTTAGTGCTATAATTGCACATCAACTATGACAGCAATGTTTGCTCCCATTCTGCACCTGCCACCCAACATTTCAGTAAGTATGATGTTACAAGTTGCTTTTCTTTACCTTGCAAGATTACTGATATTTTATAAGCACTAATTTGTATCCCTTGTAAATTTGTATATTGGAACATTATTGCTAATAAATAACTTCTGAAACTTGTGAAAAAGATGTAGTTATATTCAGTACAAAACGAATAGTCACAACTACAAATTTGTGGCAGTTTATAGTTGGCTGCAATGACACTGACCCATTGAACCAGGGAATTTTCATTATGAATGTTTTTTCTAGACCTTACCTCAATATGTTACCTTATAAGAAGGGTTTATTAGGGATCTGTTTGCTTGTATGAGTAGAAAATTAACTATAGAAAGTTCTGGCCAGTGTTCTGATTCCTACATCATTTTTAGATTAGTAGAATTTAGTAAAGGAGGATTACACTAGATGTTACACAAATTTGATTTTGGTTCTTGTTAGTGGAACAGAAACCCCCCTTTCTGAAAGACAGTTACTTGTGAATGATTGCTATATTACATTTTTAATAAATACTATGGATTTCATTGACTTATGACATCCTTTTTTTTTAATGTACTGAGCTTGATTTGAGAAATTAACAAAAAGCATCTTTAGAACACAGACAGGACTTAAGGACCTGTACACTATAAGCATGCACCTGTCAACTCATATTGCCAGACTGAAAAATAGGAACGTCCAAAAAAATTAAACATTGTACAGAGCAGGAATCAGGTAAAAATACAGTGCCGTCCAGATAGCCCTTTTTGTTGTGAAACATTCCATATGCTCTGAGAAAGGAATTAAGTTCACTGTTCATGTTCTCTGCACGATAGAAGCTAAGCCTGAAGAAAGAGTTGAAGATATAACAATTGTACATTCTCAACTCTAAATCTCCCTTTTAAAGAGGTATCAGTTATGATGAATTGCGTAAGTCTGTTGCTAAGAGATGCAGAAATCTTGTAGTATAAGTAGTGTATAATGTGGAAGGGCACATGCATAATGTACTTCAGAGTTTTTCACAAAAATATTCACAATCTGAAAATCTAGGAACAACAAATGTGCAGATGTGCAATAAGTGTTGTGCTATACAGATAGTCATATTTGTTTTCCTTGTGCAGACATAAATCAGGCTAATAAGATAAAACTTTTTGTTTTTCTTGAACGTTGTCATGAAAATGCAATAATTTAATTTTACCTTGGGGTGCATAGAAGAACCCTGAAACGAAGAGTTTTTCATTGATCAGTTGTCATCAATCAGGATTATAATTTTTCTTTGTGGGAAGACGACGGCGAAAAACGCGGACTATTTCTCCTTCGGAAAACATTCGCCCGGACGTAAATTTTATCTCCCACAAAGGTCACCGGGTTGGGGGGGGGGGGGGGGGTGGGGGTGTTATCTGTCTTTTGATCATTTCTATTCCGCGGTTTTTATTGCGGGGGTGTATGTGTATAAAGATTTTTTCTATTTTTTTTGTGACACCAAAACACACTAATAC
>Ga0123353_10007140_pt1 | contig 15041 bp, 12 predicted proteins | sample TergutLab28metaG_3_FD_92763 | JGI IMG/M metagenome (GOLD analysis project Ga0123353, IMG submission 92763) | Labiotermes labralis P3 segment gut microbial communities from Petit-Saut dam, French Guiana - Lab288 P3 | ecosystem: Host-associated > Arthropoda: Insects > Digestive system > Gut ... | reverse complement strand
TAGGACGAAAACGCACCGCACAATCCATCGCGCCGCTCAAACCGGGCAGCAGCGTTATTGTCGTTGCAGGATGAACGGAAAGCGTATAACGTTTGCTGTCGGGATGAACGATGAAGGAATCAACCGGAAAAGAACTCGCCTGTAAAACGGAAATCCCGTTGTCGAAATCCATTCCGACATGTGAAGTAGAAAGATTATGTCCGCCTGCGCCAGCCGTAAATGCTTCCGGCTGTTCTATGCAATAACCGTGACCGTAATAAACACGGTCTGCGTGCTGCGTTGCCGCCCCGAATTCAATCCGGCTGATTAAATCAATGTCGGAAGAATCGACCATAAACTGAACAGCGGGACCATTCTGAACCAGTGTGAAAAACAAGGCGGCTTTCTCGCCGTTGATTTCAATATCCTGCGCCCATTGATTACTATAGTCAACCGCACTGCCTCCTTGTTTCGTGGCGGGTCTCGGCGGATTGTCTTTTCCCTGCGTGTTTTTGGAAATCCACTGTCCCGCGCTGATTGCCGAAGGAAAACTACCCACCGGCTGGTTTCTGCACCACACTTTCAAGCCGTCAAATTGAACCTGCTTTTCGGCATTGCCGACACCGATAACACCGTCAACAAAACCGTTGTTGCCGAAGGTTACAGCGGCAGTTAATCCGCCGTCTAACTTGAATACCTGCGTCTTTCCGACTGCCTTTCCGCCCTTGATTGCCACAAGATTTTCCAGTTTGAGCACCTGCTTGTGCACGTCAGATAGGACAGCGGGACGTTCACCGGCAAACAGGAGAATATCACCCCAGAAACAGGAATCGCAGTTGGTATTGCGTGCCGGACCGGGGTCGCTTTCAAACCGCAGCAGAACTTCTTTGCCTGCAAGAGAACTCAAGTCGGCGACATTTTCCACCCACTCGGTTTCTGCATTGTGCTTTTCATAAATTGTTTTGCCGTCTGCTAAAATGCGGAAGGTAACGCCATCGCTGGGTGTTTCCGGCGGAACAACAGTTCGGACCGCGCTGAAAAATGTGAGCGTCAGCGGCGTTGTTTTCGGCATGGCAACCCGATATTCGACTCCGATGTTGCCGACACCGCCTTTGTACGGCGGATGCATCGTGAAACCCTGTCGTTGAATGCCGCCGCTGCTGACACTGTGCCGACCGATGTGTCCGCCGGTATCTTTACTCGCAGTATTATACCCGATCGGCAGCAACTCGGACGGTTTGTTATCGTAATTCCAAATGCCGCGATAAGTATCCAACTGCGGGAAGTACAAGCCGCCTTGTTCCGGTACAACATTGAGCGGCAACTCTTTGACATCGGTTATTATTTTGCCAAGCAGCGGATTTTTCAGTGTACCGCCGCCTTTGATGTCCGTTTCGAGTACCAAGACGATATTGGTTTTCTTCGTTTCATTTCCGTCAGTAAATTCGACATCCAAATGAATCGGATAGTGTGCCGAATAGGTTCCTTCTTTGGCGGTAAAGGTTATTTCGGTTGTTTTCGTTTCCTTTGCGGGGACTGTCAGTTTTTGCGATACGGAATCCTTTTCAAGTGTATTGGCAACGACGAATTCAATGGTCTCAATCGTTCTGAACTTCAAATCCAGCGGCAGCGGATTGTCCGATGAGTTCTCGAAAACGACCTTGACGGTGTACGGTTTGTCGATTTCCGTAACCGTCAGTAATTTCAACGGCTGCTTTGGTTCGCCGAAGTACAACTTCAGTGAACCTTCGGTGTTCTGGTACGTTGTATAACAGAACGCAGAGGGCAAGAACATCAATGTGAACACGACAAAAAACAGCGGACAGATAAATTTTTTCATAACGGTTAAACGGAAAAAGAAACGGTTAAAAAAATGTCAAAACACGGATTGGATTGAAACATATAACGGAAAAAATATCAAGGATTTTATTCAGCGTTCCCTAAAACGACAACAAGCATTGCCAATAGTAATCATATACTTCGGCATCGTTTTCCGTCCAAATCCGTTTGATTTGTTCTTCGTCGCCTTGAATCTCCCCATAACGCTCCTTCACTTCGTCCCACGAAAGACAAACGCCGGGCAAATGTTTCACAGTGTTCTTTTCAAGATTAGAGCAGTTTTCGTTAGTCATAGTTGTCTCCAAAGTTATTACAAATTTGTTGGTGATTTATTCGATACACAGTTCTCCGGTTTTGTACCGCCAGCCCATTGCAGCAGCATATCGCGGAATTCACAAAAACTCGGAGAACGGTTATTGTGGATATCCAGCAGTTGTCCGATTTCTTTCGCCCAGCGGCTTTTTTCTCTGCCTATGTGAGGATAACCCGCTTCTTGCAGTGCTTCAATGCCGCCGCGATACAAAGCGTCAGCAAGAATCTCCCATGTTCCGCAAATCGAATCCTGTACGTAGTTCGACAACACATTTTCCTTTGCGAAAGGATACGCCTGTTTGATGGCAGCCGAGTCACCGAGCAGCCACGCTTCGATTTCCTCGACAGAGAAACAAACCGCTCCTTCCGGCGCAGGATTGTATTGCCGAAACAAATCTTCGAGTTGTTTCCGAAAGGTCTCTTCGTGTCGATAATCCAAATCGACAAGAATAATCAGCACGCCGTTTTTCTTCGGCAATGTTTTTCCATAAGCCCGAATTTGAAGCGAAAGCGTTTGAAACAGGATAGTATCCCACGGCAAGGTTCTCGCCAAATGCCGCGGCATACGAGCCATTATCCGGTATTTCAATTCTTGAATGCTGACAATCCGATAACGGTGCGGCTTTGCCTTCGGACCGAGAATTTTCGGAATCAAATTCTTCAACAGCAATTTACCGGAAATGTCTTCAACGAGTATTTCAAAAAACACGAATCGAAAAAAAAACGGAGGACGAAACGGCACAATACACGACGAAACGCATGATAACGTATTTCCGGCGGGATTGCAAGAACACGTCCCGTTCTGTCACGTCCGATTGCAAGTTTCATAATAGGTAGGTTGTCGACCTTGGCTGTCCAAAATCGGAACTTGCAGTTGGACTGCCTTATCATTGCCCGCCCTTGACTAATTCCCTATATGATATTATCATTATGTCAGTTTATCAAGACAGTCAAGATTTTTAATTTATCATTTTTTTATGCAGTCCTCACGTGAACAAACAGAAGCGGAATTCCTAAAGTCGTACGACGCAAGTAGATACGAGCGTCCATCGGTAGCGGTCGACATGGTGATTTTCACCATTTTAGACCGTCCGCAGCCGAATTACCGGAAATTGCCGGAAAAGGATTTATGCGTCCTGCTAATCAAGCGGGGCGGACATCCCTTCAAAGACCACTGGGCGTTGCCGGGCGGATTTGTGCAGCCGACCGAAAGTCCCGACCAAGCCGCCGTCCGCGAACTAGCGGAAGAAACCGGTCTCGAAAACGCATATCTGGAACAACTTTACACTTGGGGAGACCCCGGACGTGACCCCAGAACCTGGGTCATCAGTTGTTCTTACATGGCACTGATTGACGCAAGCAGAATCAAACTTGCCGCCGGTGACGACGCAGTCGATGCCCGATGGTTTCGGGTCTCGAAAAAACTCAAACAGGAAAAACGAAAGTTGACCCGAAACGGCTCGGTCTTGAAACAGAAGTATTCGCTGCTGCTTTCGTCTGAAGAATTGACAACGGAAACGCAACTCGAAAAGACGATAACAAAACACGGCAGAAGGCAAACCGAAGAGGAGCAAATTCTCGTGCCGGGCGAATTGGCTTTCGACCATGCCCGCATGATTAGTTATGCAGTAGATAGATTGCGCAACAAAATCGATTACACCGATTTGGCTTTCAATCTGATGCCGGAGTATTTCACGCTGACGCAACTGCAACAAGTGTACGAAACGATTCTCGACTGCGAACTTCTCAAAGCGAATTTTCGCCGCAAGATTGAAAACAAGGTTGTCGAGACCGACAGTTTTACCGCAGGAGACGGTTATAGACCATCGCAGTTGTTCAAGCGCAGCGTAGGATTACAGTATTCCTGAAATACGCCTACGCTAATGTTATTTCGCTTTTCGCATCAGCCAAGCGGTAAAAACTATTCCGGCGAAAAAGACGGCGATACTGACGCATTGCGAAACCGTCAAGCCGGTGCCTAAAAAAGAGTCCTCGTCCGTCCGAATGATTTCCAAACAAAATCGAATCGCCGGATACAACAGCAGAAATGCCGCAAAGAGCATTCCATCGCGGGAACGGAACTGCCGCAGTCGTCCTAAACCAAGAAGAACAAAGCAGCCGCATAATGCCGACACGGAACTGTAAATCTGCGTCGGATGAACTGCCCGGACATCTGAATCTCTGTGCCGAAAGAAAAATGGTTTAGCGGAAGTGATGTCTGCGCCCTTCCCAATATCAAACCGCACTGTTTCGTCTATCGGGACATTGTTAAAAATCTCGTTCAAAATAAAAATCAACTCCCGAAGGGAATGAATGTTCCAAGAAGCCGGTCTTCCCTGATGCATTACGCCGATTCCGAAAACAGTATCGCCGGTTTGAATACCTGATTTCACTGCTGTGCTTCCCCGCTGTGTTTCCTTAACTACAACGCGTTGTTCTCCGTCTTTGCTGACTTCGGTAAAAGTCATACCGTATTGAAATGTTTCGCCATGTTCAATCTGATGAAGGTGAGCGGGACTGCCTTCGGGAAAAACAATTCCCCACGGAACATCGGTAATACCGCCGTAGCAGCAGCCGTTCATAAGACAGCCGATGCGCCCAAGACACATGCCGAGTGCCGCCGCCGGAGCCATTGAATCAAGCAGCGGAAAGACCGGCAATTTGTTGAGACGCATGTAAATCAATGCGCCGATAAGTCCGCCGATGATTGAACCGTACACGACTAATCCGCCGTCGGGTATGTTGACGATGTTCCACAGTGTTCCGCCCAGCGAAAAGGCACCCGTGTTTGGGTCGTATGCTGCCATGTCTTTGTAGTATTCGGCGACGTAGAAAATCCGTGCGCCGAGTATTCCGCTGACAACTGTCCAAATGCCAAGCGAAAGAACGGTTTCTGCCGATACGCCTTTCGGTTTAGCGAGCCGGATTGCCAAGCCGACGGCAGAGAGTATCGCAATCAAAAGGAAAAAACCGTAGCCGCGAATTGGAAACCCGAGTGAACCTTCCGCAACAGTTGGGACAACGAAAACGATGATTGCTGCGCCAACGAGAAGTAAGCCGAGATAATTTTTTATGTCTTCGTCAATTTTCTTAACGGTCTTATACCGCCAAAGAACGGCAGCAGCAACGGCGGTGCACAGGAGAAAAAACAGAATACCGAATCCGAATACCGGCAGACCGAAAATTTCGAGAGGAATGTGAAAAAGTGTACGCCGCATAAATGTGTTAGGGTTTTGCGGGGGCTAAAGCCGCCCGCCTCTTTGTCATTTGACTTCTTTGTCAACTCCCGTTATTGTAGCAGACGTTTTGGGAAATACATTTAGCCGGCTTCTTACACAAAACGCTATCAATCTTTGAGACGGATTGAAAAAAATCTTCTCTCGTAATATTCGGTGTTTGTAATCGGACAACAGCCGCAGTATATCCCTTGTTCAACAAACTTTTCCAAATAAAACCGGCGCAAAGTATATTTGTTCTATCACACCCAGCCGCGAAGTTTGCACGCCTCCGCTACTCTAGCAATCGAAACAAGGTATGCCGCATCACGCAAATTACACTTCTTGCTGACGCTCATTTCATAAACCGACCGAAACGCCGCAGTCATCTTCCGGTCAAGACGCTCATGTATTTCCGCCTCCGTCCAATAATAATTCTGCGCATTCTGACACTGTTCAAAATATGAAACCGTCACGCCGCCGGCGTTTGCCAAATAATCAGGAATTACCACCACGCCTTTCTTGTCAAGCAAGGCATCACCCTCCGGCGTTGTCGGACCATTAGCCAATTCACACGAAATCTTGCAGTTGACCTTACCGGCATTGTTTTCGTTGATGGAATTTTCCAAAGCCGATGGAAACAAAACCGTACAAGGTACTTCAAGCACCTCGTTTGATGTAATTTCTTTAGTTCCCGGAAAGCCATTAAGTGAACCGGTCTTTTTCTTGTAATCAATCAACGCCCGGACAGAAATACCGTCATTGTTGACGACACCGGTTTGCGAGTCGCACGCCGCAATAAGTTTCAGACCGAGCAACTCTTCACCGAGCAAAGCGGCAAATTGACCGGCATTGCCGAAACCCTGAATCGCCATCGGCTGATTTTTCAATTCAATGTTATATGCCTTGCCTGCTTCACGTACACAATAAATACCTCCGCGAGCCGTTGCATCGCCTCGGCCTTGCGAACCGCCTACCGGTATCGGCTTGCCGGTAATAACTCCCGGATGATGTTCCTGCATGATTGTTTCGTATTCGTCCATCATCCACGCCATAATCTGCGGCGTTGTATAAACATCAGGAGCCGGAACGTCTTTGGTAATACCGAGTTCACGGCTGACAGCCCGAACATAAGCGCGGGCTAACCGTTCTTTTTCGGTATCTGACAGCACTTTAGGATTGCAAATGATACCGCCTTTTCCGCCGCCGAGCGGAATGTCAACGACAGCGGTTTTCCAAGTCATCCAGCAAGCCAGCGCACGGACAGTGTCAATGGTCTCTTCGGGATGCCAGCGGATTCCGCCCTTTGCGGGACCCCGCGCCGTGTTGTATTGAACTCGGAATCCTTGAAATACTTTGAATTTGCCGTCGTCCATACGAATCGGCAGCGTGAACGCATATTGACGCTGCGGTTCACGAAGAAATTGACAAGTTGCTTCGTCGAAGCCAAGCGTCTTGCACGCCTTGTCTATCTGGGATTGGGCTACAGCAAACGGATTGTATGCTTCGGTCATATAATTTTTTCCAATAAGTGTTTTGTCGGAAACGGGAACTGTAAAAAAACAATGCGCATCAGTTTAACATGCTTTTACGTTTTGTCGAGTAGGCGATTTAGCCGGTACTCCGGTAGTGCAGCCGCCGACCGTGCGTTCTATACCTTGACTTTCCCCCGTTTTTGCGTAGGATTAAGATGCTGCGCTAATTAATACGCTGACATTTGAATCCCAACAATCGAAAGAACTATGACCTGGTTTCAAGAAGAACGACATTTAACGAAAGACGAAGTCCTCGCTTTGACGGCGAAGTTTGCCGACGAAGCGAAAAAGCGCATTGCCGCTAACCCGAAACGGGTACTGCTTTTGCCGCCGGATATTACCCGCGCTCATAGCGGTGCCGGCTATATCACCGAAGAATTATACAAGATATTTGCGAAGGATGCCGACGCGCATGTAATTCCGACTTTGGGTCAACACGTGCCGCATACGCCGGAACAAAACCGCTGGATGTTCGGCAGCATTCCCGAAGAGCGAATTCACAAACACGACTGGCGCGGCGGTGCGAAACATATCGGCGAAATTCCCGCTAGTTTCGTCAAAGAGGTCTCCGATGGCAAAGCCGACTGGGCAATACCTGTCGTTCTTAACACGATGCTTGTCGAAGAGAAATGGGACTTAGTGTTGAACATCGGACATGTTGTACCGCACGAAGTACTCGGCTTTGCGAATCACAACAAGAATTATTTCATCGGCTTGGGCGGCAAAGAAATGATTTGCGCATCGCACTTGATGGCTGCCTGCTGCGGCATTGAAAACAATCTCGGAATGCTGATAACACCGCTGCGCGCCTGTTATAACAAAGCGGAAACCGATTACTTGGGCTTCCTGCCCGATGCTTATTTTCAAGTCGTGATGGCTTACAACGATGAAGACGAATTGCAGCACTGCGGTGTGTTTGCTGGCGAAGATGTTGAGACATATCTCGGCGCGGCGCGGCTGTCGCAGCAGCGAAACATAACGGTAGTCCCGCCGTTGAAAAAAGTTGTTGCCGTGATGCAGGGCGATGAGTTTTACAGCACTTGGGTCGCCAACAAGGCGGTATATCGTACCCGGAAGGCGATGGCGGACGGCGGAGAACTCCTGATTATCGCACCCGGTCTTGAACGCTTCGGCGAGCAGCCGGAGATTGATGCGATTATCCGAAAATACGGTTATACCGGCACACCGCATATCATGAAGTTGTATAACGAATGTCCGGCAGACGGCGATTTGAAAAACTTCGCTGTTGGAACGGCGCATTTGATTCACGGTTCGTCCGAAGACAGATTCAAGATAACATACGCACCGGGCAAGATGAACCGGGAAGATATTGAATCGGTCAACTTCGGCTTTGCGGACTATAATGAGACGCTCAAGCGTTATAATCCGGCTGCGTTGAAGAACGGTTTCAATACAATGCCGGACGGTGAAGAGATTTATTTTATCAGCACGCCGTCAGCGGGATTGTGGTCAACTGCCGAGCGGCTGGGATAACTTACACCCCCATTTAGCCGGTACTCCGGCTCCAGATTATGCGACCCGACAATCGAAAAAACGACGAATTGCGTCTAATCACCGTTCAGCGGAATTTTACCGGTGCGGCACCGGGCTGCGTTCTTATCTCGGCGGGTGATACTGCCGTTCTTTGTTCGGCAAGCATCACCGAAGAACTTCCGCCGTGGATGAAACGGAACGCAACGCCGGAATCAACTAAAGGTTGGCTTACTGCCGAATACAGAATGCTGCCCGGCAGCACTAGTCCGAGAACGTCCCGCAGCGATAAACCCGACGGAAGAGCAACGGAAATACAGCGGCTCATCGGACGTTCCCTGCGCAGTGTTGTAAATCTCGAGCAACTGGGGCAGCGGACAATTTACATCGACTGCGATGTCTTGCGGGCAGACGGCGGAACAAGAACTTTGAGCATTACCGGTGCGTTTATTGCATTGAAGGATGCAATCCTCTCGATTCAGGATAAACTGCCGAAGCCCGACGAGTCCGTTATTCTTGATTCCGTTGCGGCTGTCAGTGCCGGAATTGTCAACGGCGTACCCATTCTCGATTTGTCTTACTGCGAAGATGTCAACGCTGAAGTCGATATGAACATCGTGATGACCGGCGCAGGACGGTTTATTGAAATACAAGGAACCGGTGAAGAAGCAACGTTTTCCGAAGAGGAATTGCAGCAACTTCTCACGCTTGGCAAGAAAGGTATTTCGGAATTGTTTAGGATACAGCAGACGCAATCAAACCGTTAGCCATCGATGAGTGAATGCGGTTAAAACTATCTAACCGCAAGGAACCAAAGGTTTCGCAAAGGAAGTGATACTCCGCCGTGTGCGAAGCATCAATCCGACTTACCCGGAATGCTCAACGGATAAAGTCCGTCGGCATTCGGCTTGAGCGGCGGTTCCATCTTCAATGAAATATCCGCCTCGGCAGGTCCATAAACCGCTCCCGCTTTTACCACTTCGTCCCAAATCACTTCCTTACCGCTGCGGCAAGCAATGAAACCGAGAATTCCCGCCATTGTTGTTCTTGCCATGCGCTCACCGTCATTGATGGGCTTGCCGTCCTGAATCGACTTAATCAATTCGTAATGTTCCTGAACATACATTGGGCGTTCGCGCTCGCCCGCCGTCCACGTCTTGTTGCCTTTCAAATCAGTGAAATACGGCTTGCCGGTTGCAGCGAAGAAGCAGCGTCCTTTCGTTCCATGAAAAACGTCTTTATTTGAATTGAAACATTGTGTTGCAGCGCGGGTCATTCCGTAAAGCCGCTTTCCGTCTGCGAAATTGAGTATCATCGCAGTGTGGTCTAGCATATCACCCATTGTTTCAACAAACATCGATGCTCTGCCGCCGATGCCGTAAGCACTAACCGGTGCCTCGTCGCCAAACGCCGTCATTACGGAATCAATGTTATGCAAAAGCGATTGCAGTATTTCATCACCGGCAAGCCAAGTGAAGTGATACCAGTTGCGGAATTGATATTCCGTTTCCGTCCAATCAGGATTCCGATTTACCAAACTGTACGGCGAGCGGATATAATCGCATTGAACCGCAGTGATGTCGCCGATTTCACCGTCCGCTATACGCTGGAATGCTTCGCGGCGCAGCGTATCATAACGATAGCAGAGTCCCGAAACAACGGCGGTGCCGTTCTTCTTTGCAATCTCCGCTGCCTGCTGCACGATTTTAATACCGGCGGCATCAATAGCATGCGGCTTTTCAACGAAAAGATGTTTCTTTGCTTCGACTACTGCCATAGTGTATTTCGGATGAAACCGCGATGCGCAAGCGACAAGCACGACATCTGAATTTTCAATCACGCCCTTGTATCCGTCAAGTCCCCAGAAGCAGCGGTCATCGGGAACATCCACGCGGTCGGGTTTGCTCTTCTTGAGAGCGTCCCGCGGATTTTTAACGCGGTCTTCAAAGACATCTGCCATCGCAACGAGTTTAACATTCGGTGATGCTTGAAAGGCATCTTGAACGGCACCGCAGCCGCGTCCGCCGCAGCCGACAACGCCTATCTTGATGATGTCGCTGCCCGCTGCATGGACTTGCCGAACAGCGGAAACACCGAGGGTTGCTGCGCCGAGAACGGCACTTGTTTTCAAAAAATCACGACGAGAAGTTTGTTTCTTCGTTTTCATTAGCATACCTTGTGTTGAGTTGTTGTTTTGCCGCTGATGAAATTTTTCAACGGTCCTGTCATTATAAATCAAACGCGGAGGTAATTCAACGGAAACAAACTCCGCAGAAGGTACGTAAAAGTTTTTGCGGCGTTTTGCGCAATTTTGCACTGATTTTTCGCAAATTTGTATTGAATTTCGATAAAAATCGGCTACAATACTGGAATAGATAACGCTGTTTTTTACCGTTCCGTCAAATTCCATTCGGGGTTTAAGACACTAGAAGTAGAAGGAGAAAAACAAATGGAAGACAAAAACGTAAAAGGAAGTTTGAGAGGGAAGCACAGCAACTTAATGCGCGCTTTTAACAGCACTTTAGCGGTTGCTGTTCTAACTCTAATTTTCACGGGTTGTTCCCGCCAGCAATTCCCGGCTGGTATGCCGCCGTTGCAGCCGATAACCATTGTCATCATGCAAGACGGCAAACCGCTTGCCGGTGCCAGTATTGCTCTGTTTTCCGAAGATGACGCGAACAGTCCTTGGAGTGTCGGCGGTACATCCGACCAAAACGGGCGGGCAGTCCTTGCCACGCACGGAAAATACAACGGCGCACCTGCCGGACGTTATAAAGTGTGCGTTTCAAAGGTCGAAACCGTTAACGCGCCGGGCGGCAATCCGTCAGATGAAAATGCGTCTATAAAACGACCGGATGAGTTCGACCTTGTTGAACCGACACTGAAATCACCATTAACGACAACGCTGTCGGTTGAAATAAAGACCGGTAAAAACAGTGCCGAATTAGATGCCGGCAAAGCGGTCAGAAAAAAAATCGACTCCGGCGGTGCGTGACAATATATTTTGTTTCCATTTTGTTTTTTATCATTTTTTTAGGAGGCATATTATGACTACACGAAAGAAAGCGTTCACACTTGTTGAACTACTCGTGGTTATTGCCATTATCGGCGTTTTGATTGCACTGCTTCTTCCTGCTGTTCAGGCGGCAAGAGAAGCGGCGCGGCGTATGCAGTGTACGAATCATTTGAAACAATTCGGTTTAGGACTGCATAATTACCATGACACCAATAAGACACTCGTTGCCGGAGGAAGTCAGATGCCGACAACATATTGGAATGTCGCTACCGGTACTTTCGGGTACGCCCGTTGGAGCAGCACCATTTTCCTTCTGCCGTTTATGGAAGAATCATCGAGATACGAGGCGATACTCACATCCACAACCGCTGTTATTGCTAATCCCGGTCGCGTGTATGATGCAGGGGCAGCACACTTTATGAAGACACCGACAGTATTTTATTGTCCTTCGGATGGTTCAGCAAAAAAGATGTCGCCTCATACCGACGTGCAGCGTCAATTACCGCAGATTAGTTATTGTTACTGTCGCGGCGATGTCGCCTGGCACACGGAAAATGATTACGGTACTCCGGTTATCGGAACAGCACCTAATTCTGCGGGTGACCCCAGGGGACGCAATATGTTTCTCGGTCGTTTGTGGCTCGGACTTAATTTTATCAAGGACGGAACGAGCAACACTATTGCAATGAGTGAACTAGTGACCCCTCAGACATACCAGAGCAACATGGTTCTCGGCGGACTGCGTTTGTGCGGAGCGATAACAAATGATGGTGCCGCTGCCGCTTTGACTAACCGTACTGATTGTCTTAACGGACGCAACGGTAATGAACTAACAGGAACGATACCAACCTTGGTTCACCGTTCAGAAACGTGGTTGATGGGGTCTGCCGTCTCAAGCGGATTTCATACAATGCACCCGCCGAATTCGCCTGCCTGTGTCCGAACCGAAGGACACGATTATGGTTTATTTCCGCCGAGCAGTTATCACAGCGGCGGAGTGAACGCATCACTTTTTGACGGTTCTGTGCGTTTTATATCGGAGACCATCAACTTCGGAGCAGCAACGGCAACGCCGGTGTTAAGCGGTCCGAGTCCTTTTGGAGTATGGGGCGCAATGGGAACACCGATGGGCGGCGAAAGTACAACGCTGTAATCAATCACCGCCGTTAGCGTAGGATTTCTATCCTACGCTTATGCTATGTTGACTCCTGTGCCGCCTTGCACGGCGGATTGATGCGCTGCTTCACACAGCAGAACATTATGCAAGCCCTCTTCGCCGCTCAACGGTTTGCCGGTGAGAATCGAATCGGCATGCTCATCAATCACCCCTTGATAAATGTTCTCCGGCGCATCAATGAAAAAGTTCTCCTGCTTTGAAAACGTATCGAATTCCATCCGCTGCTGAATAGGTTCGTCAGCATAACCGGACAGTTGAAACAAGGTTCCGTAAGCACGAAGCACAGCATCAGTACCGAAAACCTCAAAGCCCAAGCCGGTGAGCGTGCCGCCCAAACCGCCGCGGAAATCACGGAACGAAACACGAGAAGAACAAACCATACCGCTCTCCAGCGTTGCCAGAATCAGCGCGCCGTCTTCAGCCGCAATGGACATCATCTTTGGATAATACACCGCCGCTATTGAGCGTATCCGCTGACCGAAAATGTACTCCGCCATGTAAAGACAATGACTCGCAACATCGCCGATGGGACCGCCGAGTTCACCGGGGTCGGCGCAACGCCACGTTGCTGCTTCCGCCGCATCATAACCGTAGGCAAATTCCATGTGGAAGCAGGCATCGTTCACGGTACCGAGTTTTCCGCCAAGAACCATGTCCCGCGCTTTTCGGTTGAGAACGTTCTTCGTCATCATGTGGTCGACACTCAAACTGAGTTTCTTTGCTTTAGCAAGTTCGACCAGTTTTTTCGCCTCATCGCTGTTTATGGCAAGCGGTTTGTCAACGAGGACATGTTTCCCCGCTGCGAAAGCCGCCGCTGCCAGCGGTGCGTGAGAACGATTGTTCGTTGCGATGAACACCGCTTGGATGTCCGCATCGGCAAGAACGGCATCCGTGTTCTCGTACCATTTCAGTCCGAGTTTGGCGGCGGCTTCTTTTCTTGCCGGATTGATGTCCGTTGCGCCGAGTAATTCGGCATATTTCGGCGTACCGACACGTTTGGCATCGCAGCCGAAACCTTCTTTCGCGATTCTATCTTCGGCAATACCGCCGAAGCCGAGCAGAGCGTACTTTACTTTTGACATAGCAATAGTTTGTGTTAATGGTTAAGTGTGAAAATAATAAAATCGTTACAATAATTTTCTATTCCGCACTCACGCCTTGGTCGAGTGCGAAATACGGTTTTCGGGTTTTCCAAGCCCCTTTCGTGAAATCGGGAAATTCAACCGGACGATTCTCAGCGATGGATATACCGGACAGTTCAACAACGGCACACATCGTTACCGAATCGTACACATCCAGTGGTACCTGTTTCTTTGCGGCAACCGCATCTACCAGTTGCTGAAGTTCGCAACCGTCAGTGCCGTCGTGACCGCCGACATATTTTACGTTCCAGAAACGGTGGTTGTACTTGTCCTGATACGGTTTCCAAGGTTCCCATTGACTGGGTTTCGGAGAAACGCCTTCGAGATAAATCGATTCTTTCTCTTCGTCGTAGATACCCTTGGTTCCCTGCACCATCCAGCGGTTGGCATAAGGACGCGGAAGTTGCACATCGAGGTTCACGACTACCGTTTTTCCCAAAGCGGTTTTGAGAATTGACGTGACAACATCACCCTGCGGAAACGCCGTTGTCGCGCCGGGATGTTCCGCTCCGAACCGCTCTTTCATGCGGAGGTTGACACCTTTTGCCGGTGTCGCAACGGAGTAAATTTCCGTGAAACGGTCACCGGCATTGATATCCAGCCAACTCAAAATCGGACCCAGTGCGTGATTCGGATAAAAATTGCGGTTGTACTTTTTGAAGAATTGAATTTGCCAGCGTTCCGCACCTTTAGCATCGTAATAGAAATAATCGCGGGCATCGTGTGAATAGGCACAATGGGCGTGCATTATTTCGCCCAGCAAACCAAGCCGAATCATGTTTAGAACCGCTAGATTGTCCTGCCGGAAACTCCAGTTTTCGAGCATCATACAGGGTATCTTGTTCTTTTCGGAGGTTTCGACCAGTTTCCAGCAATCCTCGATGCTCAACGCCATTGGAACTTCGCAGCCGACATACACACCTTTTAGCAGAGCGGCGTGACTGATTTCGGCATGGTTGTGCCAGCCGGCGGCGATGACTGCCAAGTCGACTTTTTCTTTTTCAAGAAGTTGTTTCCAAGCATTTTCATCGTCAGCATAGACCGCTGGAGCGGATTTTCCGGCATCGGTACAAAGTTTGGCAGCCCGTTCAGCGTTGGCTTTGACAACATCGCAGACGGCAACAACTTCTATTTCTGGAAAGGTGAGAAGGATTTTCAACAAGGCAGTTCCGCGTCCTCCGGTGCCGATAACAGCGGCACGAACTTTCGCTCCGGCAGGAGCGGTTTGTGCCGCGGCTTCCCAAGGCGATAAAGCAACAGCGGCAACCGCACCGGCTGCTCCTAAAAAGTCCCTGCGTTTCATAGTGTTATACTCCGGTTGTTAGGGTTAAATTT
>Ga0123353_10007139_pt1 | contig 15042 bp, 12 predicted proteins | sample TergutLab28metaG_3_FD_92763 | JGI IMG/M metagenome (GOLD analysis project Ga0123353, IMG submission 92763) | Labiotermes labralis P3 segment gut microbial communities from Petit-Saut dam, French Guiana - Lab288 P3 | ecosystem: Host-associated > Arthropoda: Insects > Digestive system > Gut ... | reverse complement strand
GTGTCTTACCGAAATGCTAGGAATCAGTGACACCTTGTAGTTAAGTGATGTGTCTTATTGAAATGCTAACAATCACTGATGACACGTGATTAAGTGATGTGTCCTACCGAAATGCTTGAAGACGGTGGGGTCATTCGGCGCTAATTCGGTGGCCCTCTGGAACCAGTGCTCAGCTTCAAGCGCGCGGCTCTTCTGTGGACACAAAATGTTTAATATCAGTAAACAGTTCATAACATAGAGCGAAATTCGTGACGACGGCAGAGTTTATTGCTACAGCACATATATAATACAGGAGGGGGGGGGGGAGAAACAGCACAGTGAGGGGATTCATAACTTGCAATCCTCGTCAGCTATTATTAGGTTGATGAAATGATGGAGGATGGGATGGGAGGGGCATGTGGCACGTATGGCAGAGAAGAAAATGCACATGTGACTCTTATTAAGAGGCCTAAAGGAATGACACCAGCCGGAATACATCATTGTAGATGGGAGGATAATATTAAAGTGGGTTGCAAAGAAACAGGATGCGATGGTAAGGACTGGATTAATCTTGTTTAGGACAGCGACAAGTGACGGGCATATCTCCTTAGCCCTGTCAATTAGGAAGTACGCAAATATTGACTTCATGTGACGTAAGTTTCGACACTGCTTCCATTTAACAAGAGAACCGAAGTGGGAAATTAACAGAAGGGAAGAGATATCTTACACTGCTTTGTGAAAAGGTGCAAAAGAGAGTGCAGACAATGGAGCAAAGTACGAGCACTTAAAAATTGGGGCTGATGACACTTAAGGTTGCCTATTTAAACTTATATCGATATCGATGATGAGAATTTATTGGCAACGATGGACAGACAGTAGTTGCATGAATTTGCAAGTCCATAAGTGCCATAATAATAATAATAATAATACAATTACGTATGTCTTTATTAACGTGCAGGATTAACATCACAAGTGCCAATTGTAAAGCCAGAACAAAAACACAAATACAACACGAAAACAGTACATACACAAAACGAAATCACAAAACAAAACAAAAACAATATGGCAGCAGTAGGGAAAAGCAATATAAACGAAGTACCGTTGCAGAAACCCAAAAGCCTGAAAACAGAAAAGTTTATTCAAAAATTCCACAGATTAACGCAGAACCTGTTTTAAAGAAGTTTCGGGGTTTCCTGAAGATATCGACGTCTTTGCACAAGGTTAGCAGCCGAATGGCATCTAGCATACGCACTGTAACACAGGAAAACGTCTAACTGCTGCTTGTTTCAATGCACCCATAAAACGGAGAATATATAAATGGTTTAAAATAGGGAGTGACTGGACCCCGTAACTTGCTCGTATATGCAAAATCACGTGGCAACCAAACAGAAAACAACATCAGAGGACGATATAGAGAGTTATTTGCAATATTATTGGAATATTTTTGATTCACCCAAATAATATAAATCTCATTCATAAAGGTAGGGCTAGGGTTAGTGTGAGTGTTAAGTGTCTTGTTCTAGTCAAAATATATGGGAATAGTCCAAGGAAATTATTTGTTAAAATTATAAAGAGGATAAACAGGTTTCCTTTATTTTCATTCCCTTTTCTTAGGACTGTTTTTATTTCTTGGTGTAGTTTATTTATTAATAATCTCATTATTATTCTGTTCCGTGAGGGAATTAGCCAAATTCTTGTTGGGATTAGTAGTAGTCCGATTGCTATTCTTGTTCAGTTTAGTGGAAGATCATTAATTTCTGTTGTTGGGTCAAAGATTGAGAATAGATTTCTTATCACTTTCAGTTAGTTTTGTTGATTTTAATAGTTTTTTTGTCTTTCTTTGCTTGTTTGGTGATTGGACGAAGTAATTTATGATATTGAATATTAGGAAATTTGCTAGGAACGTAATATATAGTATTGTTCATTCTATAGGTATTATTTGAGGGATAAAAGGATATCTTTGTGATTATTTCAGTATGACATTCTGATGTTATATAATTAACTAATCCTTTGTCATCAGAGATATTTGCTAATATATCGTGAACTGGTTTAAGAGACCATTACTTGCTTTCAGTCATCTGATGATTCTAATTATAACTGGCTCCAAATGTTTTAAATCTTAGTGGTCACTATATGTACTGTCATGTTGAACATTAAACAACCCTACGTTCTGTCCACACACTGTATTAATGTGTTTTGTGTGGATCTCAGAACAAACAGCGATTATTTCCCTATTCAACATTAACTGACTGGTTTGTATAACCGAGACGGAGTGTGTTTACTGCGCGGTACGGACTGGATATTTAAATATAATTTAGGCTAATGTCAGTACTTGAAGGGTTGATACACAAATTTTACCTGGGATTTTACGTTTTTTAATTACGGAAGGCAAAGGCACGAGGTCTAGGCGCCGTGCGGCCTGTTCTACACCATCATCTGTCAAGAAAAGGTTAGGCTTGGTGCCCTGACCGAGACAATCAACGGACGACACTTACATTCCTGGCCAGCATGCTCCCGTATGTCAGATGCGCCGGCACGTGACCCGGCTCTGCCTGCAGTGCCGCCTGGTACCACCGCTCGGCCTCCTCGTGCTGGTGCAGCCTCGAATGGACCTCCCCCAGAAGTGTATACACCGCCTGCAGAGACACAGGACCAACAATGTGGTAGTAATGTAGCAGTATCCCGGGGGCGTGGCCAGTGAATTCCGATTAATCGGCAATTTGAAGACGCCAGTGGCGTACCGAGGGCGGGGGGGGGGGTTTAGGGGGTTCAACCCCCCCCCCCCCGAAATTCCGAAGGCCCTCCAAAATGGTGCCAAATTCAACCCGATTGTGAAAACTATTAAAAATTCCTGAATTTAGGACGCCAACACCCTACGATGTTCGGAAAAAAGGCAGTAAAATTCTAAAACTACCGCCGATTCGCAATTGTTTTACATTAGCAATGACAAATAAATTGGTTGTCATCATAAATAGTCTTAAAGTACCAAAAATTAAGAAAATGTTACTATATGAAATGAAATTTCTTGTAACAAATTACAGCTGCCTCCAGAACCCCTGATTGGGGGCTACCGCCCCCAGATCACCGTTCTCTCTGTCCTCAATTGAATTTGTTGAACCCCCTCCCCCCGAACAAAATTCCTGGGTACGCCACTGGACCACGCTATGTTAACCTGTGATGTAACTTAGCATAAAATGAGGCTTAATAGGAATATGACATTGGTTGGCGCGGAAGGACAGAAACAACAGGAGCCCATAGACAGCTAAGAAAGCAGGAAGTTTGGGAAGACAGTGAACATACTGGTCAGGACTAGAGCATCATCAGACGGATAATTTTCTAAAAAAAACTTGTCTATTTTACACTAAAAAACGCCAAGCTATCTCACTACGGGCCCGGACAGACCCCGTAGGCTACAGGAAGTTGAGACTCCCACAATTTATAGACAATCGTAACATGAAGGTGGCAAGGTTGTCAGCCCCACGCACCGGCCGCCCTTACCCACGAGGAAATACCCCTGATAATCATTTCTGTTAGCGGCTGAGTCGATCCCAGGGCCGGAAGGTTTAAGTCAATGAAGAATTCCAAAGACCCCATCGGGAATCGAACCCGCGACCTTCCGGCTTGTAGCACAATGCCCCAACCAACTGCGCCACCAGCAGCGTGCCCCCTACACTACACTGAAATGAATATCTTATCATATTATGTGTGTTATGAAAATTACTGTTCCAAAAGCCACGTGCAATCCATTGAATCCTGTTTTTATAAGATGCACATCCATACACGAATTTGAAACTATACAACAGTAACGCACGTATTTGATATAACTGTTTGGTCAATTCACAATGGTCTTTTACTGTTTATACCCACATATCAGTTAGTCATGAAACAGCACATAGGAAGTCAGTCATTAAGCGACGCAGACTTCCGGACTCTCATTGGATGTCAGCATTACCTGACGCACTTGTACCTGCTTTTAGATGGAAAAAAACTTCTACTGGCTGTTTTCACGTCCTGATTACGAAGTTATGTGGCTTTCTACCAAACAAATTTTGTTATGTGAGGGTTGTTTGGCCGTGCATCTTCGTCATGAAATAATGTGAAATGCCAGCTTAATGCAACAAGGTAATTTATTGATGTATTCTTAGCTCGACATGTTTCGGGTACATACGCCCATCATCAGGAGCACTAGATGTTAAGTTGCAGCGTATGGTTTTCTGCACTCTAAAGAATCAGACAATATGAAGCGTGTGTGTAGTGGCCGCACACCGTGTTATACAAGCATCTATCAATGTGGTCTAGTATTGTATAGGGGTGTTTGTGTGGGGACTGGAGGTTTGTGCTCACATGGTTGTTAGCTGTTGTACAGGTACATTATTTTATCTGGCAAGCCGCACCACTCGTCAATCACACAGTGTTACGCGACGGTTGACAGCGCAGCTCGCGCTTCTTTTTCATTTCCCCTTAATTGGGGTCCTAGCGCTTTAGTTCAATATGTTCCAATTGACATAATTTTTAGTTACGTCACTTAAAAAATTCAGGGAATGTTTTCTTTCGGCCCGCCCACACGCTTCACACGTATCAAACATGTTGTTTAACACACATTCATTTTTATAAGTTATGGGAGCCGACGGGGAGTAGCGACAGTTGCCATATAAAATAATGTCCCAACGTATTTGTGGGCTTCATAAAAGGGGTGTTCATTTTATCTTTGCCCCGAGCGCTGGAGCGTTATCGTACGGCAGGCCAGCAACCGCGGAGACATGCCACGACACCTGCTGAGGTAACCATCAGGCATTGTGCTCAGAGTTACTGTCAAACTGTATTGATACCTGCGGTGGATAATGTCCAGGCATCTTGTCCACAGCCTCCTGATACATGGCGACAGCTTTGTGCAGACGACCCTGATCTGCGTACATGCGACCAAGATGTAGAAGTGCGGAGATTTTGGTGGCCTCGTGAGTGCGAGGGTCTTTGAGACCAGCGCCGTTCAGCCTCGAGCATCGTCGGTAAAGGGAAACGGCCTCTTCGTAATGTCCTCTTCTCTCCAGCAGCTGGGCCAGATTCAAGTGCGCCACTGCGTGAATCAAAACACACCCGGGTCACTGAGTAACAGGCTGATATGGTCATAACAGCAATGGGAAGAGCACCAGTCCGAACCTCAGAAAATACCGTGTTTTAGGGATCTGTTCTTGTACCGATATTCAGTGGCGTACAGCCACAGGGACTGCCACGCTAATTACCTGAACAGTTCAGCAGTCACTGCCATAAATAAGACAGACAGAATGGCAAAGAGCACCGCCATATTGCCCCTACACACTTTCTTCAGCGCAACTTCAGCACAGATACTTCGGTCAGATTAGGAAACATTGTATAAGCCGAACCTCATACAGCCTTGTGGTAATCATACGTACCACCTTCTGTAACGTCAAAAAAAACCTCTGCATTTTGTAAGCACAAAATGTCTTTATGTGTTTCGTAAGATACCTGCATCAAATGCAGATTATAAACGTTACTTATGAAATACAAACGCAACACCTTACGTGAAGTCTGTCCATCCGTTTGTGACCTAGTGAAAGGTAAAGGTCGCCTTAGAACAGGCCCAGAGGGAGAGCAGTATTATAGCTGTACTCTTTCTGTAACCTTGGCACCAGGTGGTGGTAGGCAGTCAACGTCACGCCCCGAGCGATTTGCAGACGGTGAAGAGACGTGGTACTTATTATACACGCCGGTCTGGACGGGTGTGCAAAATCTTCCCCCCCACCGGGATTCGATCCCAGGACCGTCCAGCCCGTAGCAAGTCGCTGTGACCTAGTACCAGGGGCTAATTTTAATTGACAGTTTGTGGATCATGGTTTGTTTGAAGAGCGCAGTCAGTGCGGATGAAGTTGTCATCACAGACCTTAAGGCAAGCATGGCTGCGAGTTGCTCACGTACGCATGTACAGTGAAACCGTATGGCACTTTGAACGTAAAGAATGCCTTTGAAAAGTCTGTGTACATCACGGAGCACAACAATAAAAAAACCTTGTTCCCCTGCACAGCATTAAGGGGTTGGTCCTTCTAATAGTTAGACACTACATTCTCTGTGAGGTACGAAATGAATCTTTAGATATAATTTAGCCTTTACCTTCCTGTCGTTAAGTCCCAATGTAGCTGCTGGCAGCCGGAGTTACTTTCATTGTAAATGTTTATCCCTGCAAGTCAGTACGACAGCGTTTTCTATTTCGTTCAGACAATTACATTTACTAGAACATGGGCGACCCGTTTGGCCAATACATATTAAATAAGAGTCAGTCTTCAAAGTGCTAATGCTTTTAAGATGATACGACAGCACGAAGGAAGTAACCATTTTCTTGCATAATTAACGTGGCAAGATCGGAGAACTTCACAGCACTGACTCTGAAGAATATCGTCACCTGGGATGTGACGCCTTGCACCCTGCTATATACACTCCACTGGTGCTCCGGGCAATTCTCTGGCCTCAGGGAAATTTTGGCTGGTCGGTTGGCTGTGTGACTGGTTGCAGCGGCTTGTTCAACAACGCTGCCAAAAGTTTCATGTTCTTTTGAAACGTCGGTACATCTCTACCAGACCACATGACGTCACACCACATAACAATGTTGCACTCATACAGTGCAGTTGTTCCATATGCCAAAAATTACAGCAGAAAGATGACAACAGATACGATGCAGAGTTACAGACTGTAGCAGGTCGAGATACCTGTTCATGCACAGTTCGTGACTGTTAGTGGTAAGCATATCATGATGTACAGTTCGTGACTTTGTTGCAAACATCTTCTGATGCACAGTTAGTGACTGTTAGTTGTGAGGACATCATGGCGCACGGTTCGTGACTATGTTGCAAACATCTGCTGATGCAAAGGTTGTGACTTAGTTGTGAGCATATGATGACGCACAGTTCGTGACTATGTTGCAAAGCATTGTTGATGTGCAGTTCGTGACTTAGTTGTGAGCACATCATGACGCACAGTTCGTGACTATGAAACACTGCTGATGCGCAGTTCGTGACTGTTCGTTGTGAGCACATCGCGATGCACAGTTCGTGGCTATGTTGCAAACCCTGTTGATGCACAGTTCGTGACTTAGTTATGACCACATCATGACGTGACTATGTTGCAATCATTGTTCATGCGCGACAGTTCGTGACTGTTAGTTGCGAGCACATCATGACGGACACTTTGTGACGTGACTACGTTACAAACATCTGTTGATGCATAGTCTGTGACTGTTAGTTGAGAGCACATCATGAAGCACAGTTCGTGACTATGTTGCAAACATTGTTGATGCCCAGTCCGTGACAGTTATAAGCACTCGATGATGCACAGTTCGTGATAGCTGCGAACCTATGTTGATGCACCGAGCAATAAACATGTCTCTCTATACTCCCTTCTTAATAATACCAGTGTGAAGTAACACTTGACGTGCCTCATTTTAACAGCGATACGTCAGAATCATCATTTGATACCATTCCTAATGATGGCTACCTTTTTCTTGTAAAAACTTATAACGCTTGCCGCATCTTTCTCTGATGCAAATTTACTCAAATTATATACGCATGTTACTTCAGCATCTGTGCAACAGACGTATCGAAACCTCCTTCAGCCACCAGACTACTCTAAAATCGCACCCCATCTTACATTTCTCACTGTTTCAAAATTGGACTTGATCACAGAGTGCTAATTTGGTGATAGAGGATTCGAGAACAGGGTATAAACTTAACGCGTTTTAACAATTACACCAGCTTGAAGGAGGGAAGTATTTTAATGGATAAGTAATGTGATAATTCCACGTGATGACGGCTGCTACAGAAAGTTGGCGAAAGATGTGATGCAAAGTTTCGCCATCTTGTGCAGATGGGAGGAAGGAAAGAAGATTGGCTAATGAAGAACTTCGGATAGGGAGAAGTTCCTCTGTCTAGAGAGAAGTAGCAGAAAAGTATCAGACAGTATGGCCGATTTGGTACGGAAAAGTAGTTCTGCGAGACGAAAGGATGTCAGCAGGTTCACCGCAGCTGTGGACGACTCCAACCTAACTTCCAATCCACTGCTGTCACGTGACTCGTACAAAAGTTTAAGAAATATGTTAATGCCTGTATGACCTTGAAATGTGAAGAGATGATATTTGTTTAATTTTCACAATAAATCACGTTCACAGGAGGAAACGGAAACACGCATGATTCTCTCCTGAAGCAGATTAATATTTTGAACTTACTGTAGTCACTACTGCAGCTCTGCCTCAATTAGCGACGAATGTAAAACACGTAATAAAAATTGCTGTCCGGGGTAATGGCCTGAGAACGCATACAATTTATCAAAAGGACCAACATATGCAGTTGGATTTACATATGTAATTTTGCTGCATAGTAATCACCATCTTCAGGACGGTGAGATCAAGATTACAAATACTATTATAAGTGATAAATACAGTTATACGGGTAAGTGATAATCACTTATAACTGTACTTCTATTCTTGCTCTCACTACCCTAAAGACGGTCACATGAGTGGCCGAAACATGTTGCTGATTTTTATGTTTATGATTCCGTGCATCGCTCATCTATATTAATAATTGTCCAACGAGATGCAACACAAAGCAGTCTATTATTCTCTTAAGTTCACGCTACATGTTTCGGGTGTCAACCACACCCATCATCAGGGGTACACAAAATTTCAACTACAGCCTCCGGTACTGGTCATATTTTTTGTGCAGCTACCTCCCTCCAACGTGGCCAAGCTAGCTTGGCCACGTTGGAGGGAGGTAGCTGCACAGTACCGGAGGCTGTAGTTACAGTTTTGTGTACTCCTGATGATGAGTGTGGTTGACACCCGAAACATGGAGAGTGAACTTGCAGAATAATAAATAGACTGCTTTGTGTTGCGTCTAGTTGGACAATTATTAATATGCTAGTGATTATTTATGTAATAAAATTACATACATAATCCAAGTGCATATGTTGGTCATCTTAAAAAAAATTATGCATCCGGTTAGTGCACTGAACGTGAAACATAACATGCTGAGAATATGTTATTACGGGTTATGGGCAATATACTCTGAAACTGTTTACTGTATAGCACAGACATGTGCAGAAGATGTTACTGTGGTCCAGAGACATCCACTGAAATGTATAACGCCAATCTATAAGAAAACAGTTTAAAAGTCATTAAAATTTACAAGACCACGACTTTCCTGTTGCTGTGCGTGGATTAAAACTCGACCTGGCACATGACAAGAACAAGATTACTTGAGAATTTGAAGAACACGTTATTGCGGAGAAAATATGGACTTCAGAAAAACGCTGGGGGAAAAGCGAATCAGTCACTTGGCTGATAGATGGGGTGGACGCTGATGAAAGTTATCTAAGCCACCATATTGTGGTCTATCGCTTAGTTACGCCAGTACAACTTCAGCTGTTTCAAAACGCGATTGGTTCACTTGCACACGTACAAAAAGGGACTCAGCTGCGGATACTGCCAGTGCAATTTATAGATCTGTTTAGATTTATTAAACAGAATCGCCCCCCTACATCGCAATGCCTGGCACACGAGAACTAACAACAGGCACTGTACTTACAAGCAAGTGTTGGCCTGTATTGAATGGCAAGTTGGTAACTCTTAATGGCCTCCTCGTACTGCTCTCGGCCCTGCAGCAATATCCCTCTGGAACAAACAAACAAACAAACACTCTGTCAGCTGCTAACATCCCACGAAATTTGTTTATCTTGAAGGATAATCTGTGTTACAATTGGACCAACAATTGCAAACACTTCGTCAGAACTACAGTAATGTTTCAATACGCAAACTCCTACATGTTTCGGCCCATCCGGTCCATCATCAGGAGTGCAGAGTTGCATAATACAATGGTCCAATCCTTCTCTCACCCCCGGCATAAAGAACTGTGTGTTCAAACCTACAGGCCGCTCCAATTACTGTGCATATGTCCATTTTTATAATCACACATTCATGAACTTACGACAATTCTACATGCCGGGGGTGAGAGAAGGGTTGGATCATTGTTTTATACAAATGCGTCCACCCTGATGATGGGTCAGTGAGGCTCATGCAAGAGTTTGCGTATTAAAACATTAGTGTAATTCTAAAGAAGTGTGTGCATTTGTTGGTCACATTGTAACAGCTGAATGAATATGCATGGAAAGAAAAACGTAAAAGACAATCTGTGTGTGTGTATGTGTGTGTACATGTGTATGTGTGTATGTGCTTATATGTGTGTATATGTGTATGTGTGTGTATGTGTTTATATGTGTGTATGTGTGTCGGTACAAACGTGCGGACTGTCACCACCAGGTGGACAGCGTAACAAAACAGACCAGAATGGAATGTGACGATGTTGGAAACGTCCAATCACTGTACTCGTGTCATAATTCTCCCATAGGCTAGTGCAGGTTGCTGCGCTAAACACAGGTAGAGGCTTGTAATTGTCTGCACACTGCTGTACTCTATGCAGAAGTTGAGTTCAGCTTGATTCCCGTTTACACGAAAAGGCTGAACGCAAGTTTTATGTAAATTTCGGAAAAAAAGAGACAATTCACGTAACGCCGATTACTTTCGTTGTCTGGGTGTCTGTCTGCAGCGGGGCTAGAACCGCTTGACCAATCGTTCTGAAACTGGGTACGGCATGTGTGCATCAAACGTTTTTGCAGCAATTATAATTCTGGTATAATTTCAGGAATACTTAAGACAATCTATTTATAGTCTCAACAGACATCAGTACCTACTGTCCGGGTCTTTTTATGCAGTTGACCAAACTAGACAGGCCCACAAAAAAGTTACACTGGAACACAGTTTCAATGTGCCTTTATTTGGGGGTGTCAGCACACCAGTCCCCTTCTCCAAGATCGAGTCTTCTCTAGACAATTATCTTCCCCTTCTCGTTGCGTGCGGTTAAGAGATGAGCCCCACCTGAGATGCCCCTGTTTCCACACAAATTATACGTCCGAACGGGACTGCAGGTAATACAATGACCCGTACGTCTCTTGTCCGGCTTCTCTTAAAGCTGCGCACTTCACGGGGGATTCAATAACTTCACAGGTTCAAATATATGTACTGATAAATTATAACAGGAGAAACATAAATGGACTGAGGGAAACATGGAATGGAATCGAGCCACAGGATGGGTTACGGAAGACAGCAACTTCCGGGGTTACGATATTAACTGCTGGAAAATGGGGGAGAAAATGTGGAATACTTGTAATTGCAACAGGACAACAGAAGTATAATTAACACTAAATAAAATACTGGTAGCAATGAACGTGGAGCTACAAGAATCCAGCAGAAAGGAAGTCAACTAGCTGTACGACAAAAGTCACTAACACAACAGAACACGGTGTCTTCTTATGGACGTTATACCCAATGAACCCAATCATAATTTGAAGGTGCTGCACATATATTGTCATACTCTGGTACAATCCACGAAAGCAACAGCCAATCATAACCAAATTTATGCATACGAACAATAAATAGAAGATTTTCATCACAGACTTTTGAGATTTTTAACATACAGCACGGCAGTACATCATGTATGATTTAAACCATTGTATGAGTTATTGTAAGTTCAGTACAACCAAAGCTGCATCTTTCATGTTTCACGACGCAACTAGTGCATTAACCATAGACAACAGCTGAGTAACAGAGGGGGGTTTTGAGTAAGGAGCACGTGAGTTCTCCCTGATGAAGGTGTGTGGTATGTCGAAACACGTGGCAGAAACACAGTAAATGTGTGTAATGAATAAATATTGTATATTTGGTTGGTGTAATTATGGAGGCGTTTGATAGCACGAGAATAATGCACGGAATGGAATACTGCAGACACATTTTTGGCTGCACCGTCTGTATGTGCTAATGTAACAAAACATTTGTTTAGAAGGGCATGAACACAAATTGAGAGGGGGACAGAAATGTTATTGTTAAGAGCAAAGCATGACTTAACAGTGACAGGTAGGGGCACACGTGCACTGCATTCATAAACCAAGAATTACTTGTTAGTGTCTGAAATATAATCTCTACTGATGACGACTAACATGCGGGCCAGAGAACTTTACAGCGAATACAATAACAGAGAGGAAAGCACATTAACGTCCAACTGACTCACGAGCAGTCAGCTGTTCAACAGGGCATACTTGCTAAACATCAACAAGCAACACGTTTGTCTGTGGTTTCAGAAGTTCATTTGAAAAAAAAAAATGTATACGTTGGAGTTCACTGAAATTGTAAATTGTAAATTGTAAATTGTAAATTGTAAATTCACGGCGAATATAAATAAAATAATTAACAATATGACGTGTTCAACAAATCTGACGTCCATAGGGCCGTGCATCGTAATATATTTTTATAATAAAACCAACTAGATGCACCAGTGTATCAAATTTATTTTATTTTGGAATGACACTCTACATGTTTCGGGCGGTCTTTCAATCCATCATCAGGAGTTCAAGACTGTGCATACAGCAACAGGCATATGTCAAACAGCATACCTGTTTGGTTGCTGTATGAACAGTCTTGAACTCCTGATGATGGACTGAAAGACCGCCCGAAACATGTAGAGTGCTATTCCAAAATAAACTAAATTTGATACATTGGCGCATCTGGTTGGTTTTACTACAGAAGTGTTCAACAAAATATGAGCAACTGCCACGCCATTTGCACAAACTTTAAGAAATACAAGAAGATACGAGTATCATCTAGTGAAGATGACGTCAAACATTATGCCTCCCCTCAAGACAACCTCCCACGCTCCGCTAGATATCAGACACACCGCCAAACCAATGTAGCTGGTGGGAGCGACCGCTAAGTACGAGCCCGTTTCTGTTGTCTCGTCTCCCATATTAAAACGTGACACTTCGATATAAAATCAGAAACTTTCACAGGCAAAACAACGTCATAATTACTCAGCCTTCCAGTCTGACTGTAAAGTCAGCACCACTAACGAAAAGAATATATTTATGTACCTAATACAAACGTTTACTGAAACAGCAGGGCACTTGTGTGTGTCAAAGGAATATTAGATGAAGTAACAGATGTAAATTAAACTTACGAGAATTATAAATTGTTCATTCATAAAGAAATCCGTTTCTCGAAGCTGTAACAGCGTGTAATGAGTACAGCACAGGATAATACGATGATTTCTTGGATCAAGCAGACCTTTGTTAAAGTTTTGCAACACGCTGGAAGCAAGATTATTTTAGAAACTGTAATAAAGGCAGCATTTAAGCTGTAAGTGAAAGAACACATTTTACATGACACCGTATAAATTCTTAATTTCGAGCCTCTTACTCTTGAGATGTAGGGAGATAGGCTGCTACTTGATCGGCTTTGTAAGTACTACTTCAGAGGAAAGTTCGAGTACTGACAACGGAAATGTTTGGAGAGTTTCCGGCGTTTGACCTTTGTTGATCTCCAGTTCGATGCCCTTATATAGTGCCTTGTGAGCAGTCAGTAGATATTTAATGAATGCAGATCTACGACTACGTTAGGTAATTAGTACGTTCCCTGGACAAGTATCGCCAAAGGGTGACACATGCAATCACCGCAGGATGTATTTAAATCATGGGTCACCCTTACCTCGCTAGGTCCCTTACAAAGGTCAGGATGACGAGGCTGGGCTACGGCCCTCTAAGAAAACAAAATTATTTGCCAATAAGAACTTTGATGAAACTGTGCTGCACTGAAAAATACGCATAAAAGAGGGTAACCATTTTAAAATTTCTACTCATTCATAGCGTTGGGTTTCTGTATCCCCAACTCGCACAATACAGCCATCTCACACTACCTAACAGTATTACTTATACTATAATCTGCTAATAGACGGCTCTCTAGTGTCACACAACATCGCTAATTACGTCACGTAGCAAGCGAATAAAAGTTACAGCACCGCGCAGGATTACATTTGGTCTCTCTCTCAGCTCGCACACGGGAGAGGTCATAACTTCACCGTCTGTAAGTATGGGATTATTTCGGTACTTAGCTCTAGACCTCTATGGCGATAAGACGTCGTCAGAACCCGACAAAACTGTAGCCCTATGGCGAAGTTAAGGGCAGGCAGCGCCTGAACAGAGAATTCCAGATGTACGTAGGCTGCCATTCTCGACTGGTCCTCATACAAGGACGCCTCTCGAATGTGGCAACATGAACAGGACGTTTAGCCTCAAGGATTTAAACTAATCACCTCCAATTTACTTTCTGGCAACGAATACCGATAATGAAAATTAATTTCCTAGTCAGGGCTAGTACTGTTTGCCCGCCAGTCACGATTCACCACTCCGGAGAACCAATTAGCTCCAGCCCTTCTGGATGCAGGCCAAATGGTTTCCTTCTCCCAGCTTTCAATTCAGTCGGTCTGCACTCGAGTTAAATAGTGCTCCGCTCATAACATTCACTGGTCTTCAGGATGAGAGCATGTGCGACCGAACGGACGTCAGTTTGTGACGGCAGCTATCAAGCCGGATGCCTGAAGTAAATGTTTCTTTTTTATTTATCTTAATTAGCAATCACAAAACATCTCTACACCGTTTCCTATGAGCTAATGCGCTGTCCCATTTGGCGGTGGTCTAGGAGGCGTCCTGCGACGCTTCCTTAGTGTATCTCGTCAAACGTCCATCTTCGTTTTAAGCGCCTGTTATCTGGCCGGTGCACTAGTGGTTCCATGAGAGGGTTTGGGTGCGAGTCCAGGGCCGTGCGATGGGTAGCTGTCCGTTCCCTGAAAACCGTGTGAACGTGCGGGATTTGTAGGTCGGAATGGAGGGTGTGATTGGAGACATACCATGGAGCATTGGTTATAGATATGAGAAGTTTGGATTGGTATCGCTGGATGATAGCTATGTTGGATTTAGAGAATGTGCGAGTCTTATGCGTATTGGACCGTGCATCATCTTGATATTTGAATAAAGGTTGACCAACTAGATGACACATGCTTTATTACATATTGCTGAACATGTTTCAGACGTTAATACGTCCATCTTCAGGAGCTAGCGAGTACTTGTTGTGTTGTGTAGGCTGACTTGAGGCGTGCTGATGTTATGTAGCGGGATTGGCTG
>Ga0123353_10007137_pt1 | contig 15043 bp, 12 predicted proteins | sample TergutLab28metaG_3_FD_92763 | JGI IMG/M metagenome (GOLD analysis project Ga0123353, IMG submission 92763) | Labiotermes labralis P3 segment gut microbial communities from Petit-Saut dam, French Guiana - Lab288 P3 | ecosystem: Host-associated > Arthropoda: Insects > Digestive system > Gut ... | reverse complement strand
TGAACATCGACAGTACTATGGTCGCCATTCCGAACCCGAGAAGTCCGAGCGGACCCGGATTTGCAAGATTCTCTGAAGTCATTAAAGTTTCTCCGAGCGCATCACATCCAGCATATTATTTAATAATTATTAATCTACAATCGGCGTTCGCGCGTACTTTCGATGTTAACACGGAGAATTGCGGGGAACGGCAAATGTGATATACACGATAACAACGTTCTCGTATCATGGCCGAGAAGAGGATAAAGATAACGAAGAACGGTCCGTATCACGTTACGGGCGATGTGCCTTTAGTGCAGGCGGTCATAGAACCGGATGAGAACGGCATCTCAACAAACTGGGGCGCCGGAAAGAAATACGAACAGCGCGACGAGTACTTCCTGTGCAGATGCGGCCGATCGGCCAATAAACCGTACTGCGACGGCGCTCACGTGAAGATCGGATTCATCGGCGACGAGACGGCAACGCACGGTACCGGCAAACAGAAGACGTATTCCGGTCAGGGTGTGGATATGATCGACGAAGAAAGCCTGTGCGCATCTATGCGCTTCTGCGATCGGGCGCCGAGGGCATGGACGGCCGCGGTGAATTCACACATTCCGGAATACAAAGAAATCGCGATAGAAGAAGCATGCAACTGCGTCTCCGGAAGGTTGACGGCGGTTGACAAGAACGGTAACGTATACGAACCTAAGTTCGATCAGGAGATATCTCCGGTACAGGACACGGCGGCCGGATGGCGCGGACCGCTCTGGGTGAAGGGAGGGATACAAATAGAGGGCGCGGACGGGCAGCTGTATAAGATACGCAATCGCGTGACATTATGCAGATGCGGTCTTTCGTCGAATAAACCGTTCTGCGATACGTCGCATTTCAACGTTCAAGCAATGAAAGGAAAGGACGAGTAGTTCCGATACGTACGATCACGCCGTTTCGAACTGGCTGTTGTATAGTTCCGCATAAAACCCGTTCTTTGCCAGCAACACGTCATGGTTCCCCGATTCGATGATATCGCCGTCCTTCATCACCAGTATGATGTCGGCGTTCTTTATCGTCGATAATCTGTGCGCTATTATGAAGGACGTTCTGCCTTTCGTAAGCATGTCCATCGCACTCTGCACCATCCTTTCCGTTCGTGTGTCAACGGAACTGGTTGCTTCATCCAATATCAGGAGCGGCGAATCCTTGATTATCGCTCTCGCTATCGTAAGCAGCTGTTTCTGCCCTTCGGAGAGACTGGCACGGTCGTTCAGTACGGTGTCATATCCGTTCGGTAACGTCTTTATGAAATGATGCAGGCCCACCATCTTACACGCTTCCGCGACCTTCTCATCGGAAACGTTCTGCATCGAATAGATGATGTTCTCTTTTATGGTGCCTTCGAATAACCACGTATCCTGAAGGACCATGCAGAACTGTTCGTGCACATTCTCCCTGCGGACCTCTTTTGTCGGAATTCCGTCGATCAGTATCTCACCGGATCCGATCTCATAGAATCTCATGAGAAGGTTGACTATGGTCGTTTTACCGGCCCCGGTCGGACCGACTATGGCGATCTTCTGCCCTGCTCTGACGTCTGCCGAGAAATCGTTGATCACGATCCTGTCGGGAGTGTATCCGAACCTGACGTTCCTGAATTCTACGTTCCCTTTCACGCCGGTAAGCTTTTTGCACTTCTCCGATTCATCGTCCATCTCCTTCTCGTCGAGGAATTCGAACACGCGTTCACCGGCGGCGGCCGTTCTCTGCAGGCTGTTAGCTGCCTGCGCTATCTGCGACAGCGGCTGCGTGAATAATCGAACGTATACCATGAATGCAACAATAACGCCGAATGTTATCGTGCCGTTCAACGCGAGCACAGCACCGACGATGCATACGGCAACGTAACCGAAGTTGCCTATGAACATCATGAACGGCATCATAAGCCCGGAGAGGTATTGCGATCTCCATCCGCTGTTGTACAGTCTTCCGTTTATAGTTTCGAAATTCTTTATGAACTCGGCGCTTCCGTTGTACGCTTTCACTATGTTGTGTCCCGTGTACGTTTCCTCGACGTAACCGTTGATCTCTCCGAGGTCCTTCTGCTGCGCAATGAAGTACTTCTGCGATTTACGCATCACGAGCATCATCATCACAAATCCGAGTAAACTCGAACCGATCGCCGTCAGCGCCATGATCCAGTTCGTCAGTAACATCATGATAAGCGAACCGACGAACATCGTTACGGCGGTTGCCAGCGCCGAGACGCTTTGATTCATTGTAACGCCGATGGTATCCACATCATTCGTGACGCGGCTGAGGACGTCGCCGTAACTGTGCTTGTTGAAGTAACTGAACGGCAGGCGGTTCACCTTGTCCGATATATCCGTCCTCATCTGTTTCGATATACGCTGAGTGGCGGTGGCCATGATCCAGCCTTGTACGAACGACAGTATCATTGCGCCGGAGTACAAACATATGAGCAGCAGGCCGATGGATACGATCACGTTCATATCTATCGTGCCGCCGAGACCTTTTATGATCTCGTCGGTCATCTTCCTCAGCTGATCGGGGCCGATTATCTGCATTATTGAACTTGCGGCCGCCATTATCAATGCCACCACGACAACGGGAAGGAACTTTTTGCTGTATTGGATCAGTTTACCCCACGTTCCTTTGAAGCTCTTTGCTTTCTCGCCTCCCATCATCCCCATCGGACCGCCCATCGGTCCTCTGCGTACAGGCTGCCGTTCACTCACAATCCCAACTCCTTTTCGCTGAGCTGCGACATTGCGATATCTTTGTACACTCCGCACGTTTCCAGAAGTTCCTTATGTCTGCCTATTCCCACCACTCGACCTTCGTCAAGCACGATTATCTTGTCCGCATCCATGATCGTGCCGATGCGCTGTGCGACGATGATGCTCGTGGCGCCGTGCGTCTCCTTCTTCAAAGTCGTACGTAGATTGCGGTCGGTCTTGTAATCCAATGCTGAAAAACTATCATCGAAGACGTATATCTCCGGTCTTTTTGCGACTGCTCTTGCTATAGAGAGCCTCTGTTTCTGACCTCCGGAGACATTGGCGCCTCCGCGTGAGACGGACGCATCATAAGAACCGTCCATCACTTCCACGAATTCCTTGCCTTGTGCTATCCTTACCGCTTCCCTGACCTCTTCCTCTTCTATCTGTTCTTCAGTCACGCCGAATGCGACGTTAGACTTCACCGTTCCGGAGAACAATACGGCCTTCTGCGGAACATAACCGATCTTGTCATGAAGTGTTTCTAATCTGTAGTCACGAACATCAATGCCGTCCACAAGGACAGAACCTTCCGTAACGTCGTAGAACCTTATTATCAGGTTTATCAACGTACTTTTCCCGCTGCCTGTTGATCCTATGAATGCCGCCGTCTCGCCCTTGTTCACCTTGAAATTGATATTTTCAAGAACGTGATTTGCCGCACCCTGGTACCTGAAGCTCACGTTCCTGAACTCGATCTCCCCCCGTTTCGAGTGGTCGGCCTCCGTTACGCTACCGTCTAGGATCGACGGTTCGGTGTCTAAAACTTCGTTTATACGTTTCGCGGCCACCTGGGCTCTCGGTAACATGATGAAAAGCATTGCGATCATCATGAACGCCATGAGTATCTGCATCGAATATGACGAGAATACTATCATATCGGAAAAGAGCTCGGGCCTTTGCATCATACCGGCCCCGTCGATCAGTATCGCGCCTATCCAGTATATCGACAGAAGAAGCAGATTCATTATCAGAGCGATAGCAGGCATCATAACGGCCATCGCACGCGATGTGTACAGCTGCGTATCCGTTAATTCCTTATTAGCATCCTCGAACTTGCCCTCTTGGTATCCTTCCGCGTTATATGCACGGACCACGGACAATCCCGTAAGGTTCTCGCGAACCACTCTGTTCAGATCGTCGGTGAGCGTCTGCATCTTCTTGAATTTCGGGATCACCAGCAATATGACCGCGGCGAACAGCGTTATCATGATGATTATGGCAACGGCCATGGCCATCGTCCATTCCATGCTGCCGTTCGATATCCTTATGAGTGCCCATGTGGCGAGTATCGGTGCCTTCACGACTATCTGCAACCCCATCGTGACGATCATCTGAACTTGAGTGACATCGTTCGTTGACCGTGTGATCAACGATGCGGTGGAGAACTTATTGATCTCCGTCATGGAGAAAGAATCAACCTTCTCGAATTGTTTGCTCCTCAGTGTCTGTGCATGGGATGCGGCCATCTTAGCTGCGAGGTACCCGACAACAACGGCCGTCGCCAAACTGCCGAGCGCACAGAGTACCATGTAGCTTCCGTACCTGAGCACTTCGCTTATATCGCCGCCGCTTGTAACAAGCGTGGTTATCGTTCCCATATATTCAGGAAGCTGAAGGTCCAGCCATACCTGGGTAATGATGAAGATGACGGCTACACCGATCATCGTCCATTCTTTACGTCCCAGGTAGCTCAGGATCTTGAACATGTTCACAACTCATCGTTCTTCTGCATTATCATGTTCTCTATCGTTTCATTCACTCTTATCAATCCCGTTTCGAGGTGAGTACGCATATCCATCAAACGGCGAAGATCATCATCTCTGCCGGGACCGTTGCCGAGATACAGTTCATCGGCGGATAACGGATCGATGCCCAATTCGTCCATCACATCCTCGGTGACAGCTTTGAAGCGTTCGAATACGGCGCTCATCGCCCCGAGGCGTGATAGCACGCTGACCAGAACCTCCTTTCCGCTGTCGGAAAGGCCGTAATGTTCCTTTCCGTTGACGACCTCTGATGTCAGATAACCATGATCCCTTAATTTTTTCACGGCAGGATATATCACTCCCGTTTTAGGTTCCCACATGCCCCCGAACATTTCTCTGAGATCCTTCAATATCTCATATCCGTATCTTCTCCCGTTCCTTACGGATATCAGTATCAGCAATTGAGGAGGGCTTACCTTCGCATTCTTTCCGTGCATGAATGGATCGATCATGTTATCACATATTAGGTAGAACTCTACTTAGTAGCAATCTACTTATTGTATTTATAATCAACGCCTTTTCTCGGGAGGCCGCCGGATGTCCAGCATTCCTCATTTTACATGTTATGATGCGCGACCCCTCCGACCGTTCGGCATCCCGTATTTACTATATTCATTATCAATAGACTATCTATGAATATATGCCATAAATATATGGTATATATTATACATATATTATGTAGACAAAATATATATCCAATTCGAACTTTGCTCGGAACAAGGTGATTTAACCTTGGAAATGAAAATGATAATGGTGGTTGCGGTTGTAGGGATGCTCTGCCTCGGCGGAGGATATCTCATCGGCAACACAATGTCCGATAATACTTCGACGATAAGCATAGCGGGTTCTTCATCCGTTGAACCGTTAATGAAAACATACACTCAAGCGTACGGGAGTTACAACGACAATATAAGATTCAATTTGTCGGTAAGCGACTCCACGGACGGTATCAACAAAGCAATGAACGGCACCGTCCAGATCGGAATGTCGTCAAGCACCGTAACGGCTGCTGGAGCGCATGTCACGCAGATATGCTGGGATGCGATAGCGGTCATAGTCAGCCCCGCCCTCTACAACGCGGGTGTCACCAACTTGACACCGGCACAGCTGAAGGGCATATACGAAGGAACGATCACGAACTGGAATGCGGTCGGCTCATCCACAAGCATTCCGATAACCAACAACATGGTCTACACACGTGAATCGGGATCCGGAACGAGAAGCGCGTTCGAAGGTCTGATAGGGGCAACCTCATCAACCGTGGTAGCGCAGAACTTCCCGTTCGTTGACGGTACCGGGATAATGAGGACAACGGTCAACGGCGCTACGTATGCCATAGGCTACATCAGTCTGGGAAGCGTTAACGCAGCAACTGACAAAACGGTAGCGATCAACGGAGTTGCACCAAGCGGGGCGGCGGTCTCGGACGGTACTTACGTGCTGAAGAGGGGATTCTTCCTCGTCACCAACACTGCACCGACCGGTGATATCGCGTTATTCATAAACTGGATATTGAGCCCGGCAGGACAGGCACTTCTCGGAACTTCATACGTTCCGTTGTACGGACCGTTGTAAGGTGGACTGAAATGCCCGAAAAAAGACCCCCGAAACACAAGAATGTGAACAGCGGGTCTGAAAAGTTCTTCCTGACGGCCGTCTCCGCGGCGGCCGTCGCCATTGTTTTTATAATCATTCTGTTCGTGCTGTACAACAGCATCGATGCACTTACAAAATACAATCTCTGGGATTTCCTGACCGGCAGGACATGGGACGGCGAAGCCGGGAAATTCGGCGCGTTCCCTTCGATACTTGCAACGATCCTCGTAACGGCGGGCGCATTGGTGTTCGCTGTTCCGATAGGCATATCGGCGGCGATATTCCTTTCCGAGATAGTTCCCGATAAGGTGCGCAGCACCTTGAAACCGGTATGCGAGATATTCGCCGGCATACCGTCGATAGTCTACGGTTTCTTCGGACTCATTCTTCTGGGTCCGATCCTTAAGGATATATTCCCCGGCCATATGACCATGGCCGCCTCATGGCTAACCGCGCTGATAATATTGGGGATAATGGCATTGCCTACCATAATATCGGTATCGGATGACGCGATGCGCGCCGTCCCGCGGTCATACAAGGAAGCGTCAGTGGCCTTGGGGGCAACGAAATGGGAGACCACCAAGAAGGTGACGATACCGTCGGCGTTCTCCGGTATATCTGCGGCCGTCATGTTAGGAATGGGACGTGCGATCGGTGAGACGATGGTCGTCTTGATGGTGGCAGGTAACGCAATGAGGGTCCCTAATCCGTTATGGGATGTGTTCGAACCGATCAGGCCTCTTACCGCGTTGATCGCAAGTGACATGAAATATGTGTCCGACCCGATGCACTATTCAGCGTTGTTCTTACTTGCCCTCATACTTTTCGCAATGGTGTTCTTAGTGAATCTCATAACGAGGCTTATAATAAAGAACACGAAGAAGAAGTTCGAAGAGGGAGAGGGCATGCTGGAAAAGTATCTTCCTCAAAGTGTGAAGACGGCGATAAAGGCATCAAAGCGTCCGGCGTTCCTGTTCGTGATATTCGTCTTCGTATGGATGATGACGTCACTGTTCTACACTGACATCATAGCTGCATGCATAGCGTTCGCGTGCACCGCATTCATCGTTGCGATGCCGCATATTGCAAAATTAATAAGACCGATGAACCGTCAGAGGATCGCGCATTCCGTGATGGCGCTGTCAATGGTCGTGGCCATAGGGTTCCTGATAATAATATTCGGAGATATAATCATAAAAGGTGCCCGCGTTCTTTCCGTGGAATTCCTGACGGGCTACCCGGTCTTCGATATTCAGGGGAATCTTGCAAGCGGAGGTATATTCCCCGCGATATTGGGAACGATACAGCTTGCGGTCGGTACCGCGGCGATAGCGATCCCGTTAGGCGTGACCACGGGAATATATCTTTCCGAATTCTCGAAGACATCAAAATTCACCAATCTGGTAAGATCGGCAATAGACATCCTGAACGGAACACCGTCCATCGTCTTCGGACTGTTCGCCGCCGTCACGATAGTTGCGATCTTCAACATATCGTTGATCACAGGATGCATAATACTCGCATTCGTGATCCTTCCCGTTGTCATAAAGACCACGGAAGAGGCCGTGAAAGCGGTTCCGCAGGAGTTAAGGGAAGCGTCAATGGCGATGGGCGCCACAAAATGGGAAACGACGATCAAAGTGATAGTTCCCGCGGCCATGGGCGGATTGCTTACAGGCGTTGTCCTGGCGTTAGGGCGTGCTGCGGGTGAAACAGCACCGATACTGTATGCGGCAGCGGTAGTTTGGCGCAATTACATGGTGATCTCGCCGTTCGAGGCCAACATGGCGCTGCCTGTGCTGTTGTACACTCTGTCAAGCAATCAGCTTGGTTCGGATGCGACATACGGTACGGCGCTGGTGCTGATGATCCTGGTCCTCGTGGTATTCCTGGCGGCATCGTACATCAGACATTATTATTCAAAGAAGGTAAGGTGGTAACATTAGCGAAGAAACATATGATACGAGAGGTCCGACCGTGATCGACGTTCGGAACCTGGACCTCTGGTACGGAGAGAATCACGCGGTGATCGACGTTACGATGCCGGTGCATAAGAACAAGATAACCGCGCTCATCGGACCGTCCGGATGCGGTAAATCAACACTCATCAGATGCATGAATCGAATGAACGATCTGATCGATATCTGCCGCGTGGAAGGCAACATAGACTTTCACGGGGAGAACATATACGATCCTAACGCGGATGTGATCGGCCTTAGGAAACGCATAGGTATGATATTCCAAAAGCCGAACCCGTTCCCGATGACCATACGCGACAACATAACGTACGGTCCGAAGATACACGGGATAACCGATAAGGATGAGTTGGACGGTATCGTTGAACGTTCGCTGAAGCAGGCGGTCCTTTGGGATGAAGTTCACGATCGTCTCGATAAACCGGCGTTCTCATTATCGGGAGGGCAGCAGCAGAGGCTATGCATCGCAAGAACGTTGTCCATAAATCCGGAAGTGATATTAATGGATGAACCGACGTCCGCGCTCGATCCCATAGCAACGGCGAAGATAGAGGACCTGGCCGTGGAATTACAGAAAGATTATACTGTCGTCATCGTAACGCATAACATGCAGCAGGCCGCACGCATAAGCGATTACACGGGGTTCATGTACCTCGGGAAGATGATAGAGTTCGACGAGACAGAAAAGATATTCAATAAGCCGAACGATGAGCTTACTGAAAGATACATCACAGGGAGATTCGGATGATACCATGAGAAGATTGGCTTTAGATCTGAAGGCGATCACGAATTCGGTCACGGAAATGGGTGAATTAGTGGTCAATATGCTTGAAGGGGCAGTTAGCGCTCTCGTCAATTCCGACGTGGAATTGGCGGAAGAGGTTCGGGATAAGTACGATCGCGTCGCATTCCTCGAGACGCTGATAGAGGAAGAGGCGCTTCGGATCCTGATATTATATCAGCCGATGGCCTCTGATATGCGTTTCACGGCGACCGCATTGAAATTGATAACATATCTGGAACGTATAGGGAAGTACAGCAAGAACATAGCGAAAGCGGCGATATATCTGAAAGACAGACCAACAACGTATCACATGGACGATGTGTTCGCGATGTGCGGCGTCGCCGTGAATATGGTGAAAGGCGTGGTGAACGCATTCGAGAGCAGGAATATCGAAGGATTGGAGAAATATCCCGAATGGGATGACGAACTGGATCATTACAGGGTCTCCGTGATAGACGAGAACGTGAAAAGAATGCACGATGACCCGAGTTCCGTTGAAGCATGTACGTATTACATATCCGTAGCGAAATATCTTGAACGTGTCGGAGACAACGCATGCAAAGTAGCGGAGAAGATAATATACATGGTCTCCGGGAAAAGGATCGAAGTGAGCGGCGATTCCGGGACGTTATAACTTCTTCTCAACCTTTTTCTCTCTTTTTCCCATTATCGAATTTATTGCGAGTTCCGCTATATCCATGGAATATTCGCATATTCGTCTCATACTGCTCGACATCAAGTTCACTGAAAGCGCGGCATCATATTCATTACCATGCGCGTGTCTGTTCAGTCTTTTGATCATATCGTTGAGTTCTGTGCACTCCCGGACGCAGTCGCTTGCAGCTTGCGGATCCTCACTGTTCAAGGTTCCCAGCGATTTGACGAATAACGCTATGGATTCGGTGCATAACCGTGAAGCTTCTTCTCTGAGGTCCGCGAATGCGTTATTGCCTACGATCTTCCGGGAATTCTCCGATATGAGAACGGCGTGATCGCCTATTCGTTCTATTATTCTGCTTATCGTGTAATTCGACGTGATATCGGAATGATCGAGACCGATCTTCTTCAACAACCCTATGTCACGCTGGAACATGTTCGTTTGTCTGGTTATGAGCCACGCCAAACGGTTGACGTCGCTGTCCCTGGACGGAACGTCATCAACGAATGAGATGTCGTCATGAATGAGCGCGGAGACGACATCCGTCAGCATATTGCGTACGAGGACCTTCATCCTTTCCACGCTTTTGCCCATCTTCATCTCTGACGGGTCGACGAGATCCTTGAGTATGATGCGATCGTCGTATTCCTCTATGATCTCCAAACCTATGGCGACCTGCGTCATCCGGTTGACGACGTCAAGTACGGTATTACTTAATCGTGATGATGATGTCACTTCTATTAAACTGAATCCGGACATGTAGGCGCCGACAAGCATCCTGAATATCAGGTCCGGATCGGTAAGTCCGTCGACGTTCACTTCTTTCGTGACGTACTCGGAAGTGTTCTCGGAACTTGCGGTAGTGATTATGATGCTTCCGTCCGATTGAGGGCTCAGCCTCAGAGGATCGTTCTTTTTGAGACCCACGGTCTCCGCCCAATCCTTCGGCAGCGTTACAATGAATGACGAACCGCCCGTCATCTGCACTTTCCTGATGTCCACGATTGCCGATTACGTGATACAGTTAAATAATTATCTATAACAGAGTATGAAAAATATATATAATATATAAAAAAAGATGAAAACTTGTAGAATTGTGCCTTTGAAATAAACATGATACGAGGCTCGCCGATCCGGACGGGTGCGGGCACAGCATCTCGGAACATCATCTCGCCTTTCTTCCAAATATTGGCGATGCATTAAAAAATTAACCTTATTGTATAATTAATAGCCGTTATGTATAGAAAAACAATAGTTTAATATATAAATGACTCGGATCTAAGATAAAAAATACGGATTTTTGCAATCAAAGGCCATCAATAGAAAAATTATCCTCAAAGTATAACGTATATACATTAAGGGTAATTACACAAGTTTTATATCAGATAAGAAAATGCAAACTCAGGTAGTATGTACATGAATACAATCATTGTATATCAAGGAGAATAATCAAACTCGCGAAGAGTTTCGAATGAAAGATCACGATGAAAAGAACGGTGCGGACGGATCAGCGCCCGTCCGTACCCATGAACAAATGAAGGATGCAGATTCCCCCCTCCTTTTAATGTCTGCATCCTTCTACCCCTATCATTGCCGCATTATTTATCGTCCTCGGATGCGGTCCGTATGATAATGTCATCCTTTCGCCAAAAGGGATATAACATTTGCAGTGTTTGATGCATACGTGTCCAAGCTCAGCGGCAATCTGATGATCATCACCGCCGTCGCGGTGACCGCCGTACTGTGTGTCGCCGGAATTTACTTCTTCACCGGCGGCGATAGTGATAAGCATGACATTCATGCGGCCGTATCATCGGAGGTTGCGGATCTCGAAGGTTTTTCGTCGTTCTTTAACGATTTCGATGAGAATGCAAGAGCAACCGTACACACATCGGTACACGATACGATATCTTCCGCCGAGGACATACAGACGCTGTTATCCGCAGGGAACACCGCGGTCATGACCCTCGCAACCATGGATCACGTTCCGGGCACGGAGAGGATAACGATAGACGGCATCCATGTTTTCTATTCCTCCGCTGAAAAAGAGGGGATGGAAGCCTTTTTCATCAACTGGCTCATCGGGCTCAGTGTTTAAGAACGCCGATCAAATTTCTGAATAAATATATATTATTTTCACTGTTATATATAGTGAATTCTATATCAATTGTTTAATATAGTCTCGCGCATATAATATTTAGAGAGATTTTATACATAATGCGAACTTCCGAAGATGGGGTTCCTTTTGAAAGGCTGGCTGAAAATAACCGTTGCCGTTCTTATCACCGCGATGATATGCGTTCCGGTGACGGCTACGGTGATAGGCAGCGACACCAGGACGCTGAACATTGCCGGTTCGACAACAGTGCAGCCGCTGATGATGGAACTTCAGAAGGATTTTGAAAGGTACGCGAACGTACAGATGTTCGTCACCGGCGGAGGTTCCGGTGTAGGCATCAGTTCAACGCTGAACGGTGTTGCCGATATCGGAATGCTGTCACGCGACCTCAGGAGCGGCGAAGGGCCGGGATTGGAAGCGCATCACATAGCGATGGACGCAGTCGTCGTTATAATCAACTCATCCGCCGGTATCGATGACCTGTCTATGGACGCTCTCGTCGGAATATACAGCGGTTCGATAAACAATTGGAATGACCCCCTCATAGGAGGATCGAATCTTCCCGTAGCTGTGATAACAAGAGAAGAGGGTTCGGGAACAAGGGATTGTTTCGACAGTGCGCTGAAAGCCCACAACAGCTCGTACAAGATCAAAGAAACGGGAATAAACGCGGTGAACTCCACCGGCGCGGTGATACACGCGGTGGGTGGGACCCCGGGAGCGATAGGTTACATCAACTTGGATGTTGCGCAGAAGCTGAACGATGATCGAATAACTCAAATGACAGTGGACGGAGTCCAACCGCTGCCGCTGAACGTTCTCAACGGGACGTATGCGATCTCACGCGATCTGATACTCGTAACGAAAGGTGAACCGGAAGGCATGATCAAGTTCTTCATCGACTGGGTATTGAGCGCGGAAGGGCAGGATATAGTTCAAAGCGAAGGTTTTGTGCGCATAGACCACACGGTCACCGGGACCGTGTGCGACGATGACGGTAACGTACTGAAAGGTGCCGTGATACAATACCAAGTGAACGGTGCCGCAACAATATATACATCCGTCACGGGAGCGGACGGAAAATATTCGATAATGGTGTTACCCGGGGACACGTTAAAAATAACCGGTGTGACCCTGGACGGTTTCGCGCTAACAACGGCATCACCGTCGGAGGTCCCGTGGGGTCCCTTTACGATCACATCCAAGATCGGTGGTGTGAATTTTGAGATGGAACCGGACGGGGTGATGATCTGAACGATCCGGCCAGGAGCATAAAGAGGGTGAAAAGATTCCATCACGACAACGTGATGAAATACATCCTTCTGGCGGTAGCGTCCGTCACCGTCCTGATAATCTTCTTCATAATCTTGTTCATACTCGCCAACGGCGTAGGCGCCATCGGTGAGATAGGTTTCATAGAATTCATGACCGGCACCGTGTGGAGGCCGCACGCGGACCAGTACGGCGCAATTCCGCTGGTCACCGGTACGGTGATGGTAACGTTCGGCGCGATAATGTTCGCGCTGCCTCTCGGTCTCGGGGCGGCGGTGTTCATCTCCGAAGTTGCGCCGAAGAGATTGAAGAACTTTTTGAAACCCGCTTGTGAGATATTCGCCGGGATCCCGTCCGTTGTTTACGGATTCTTCGGATTGATCGTCCTTGTACCTCTTCTTCGTAACATATTCCCGGATCACCTTCTCTTCGGGACATCCTGGCTGGCCGGTTCGATAATACTGGGGATCATGGCGCTGCCTACGATCATATCGGTATCGGAGGATGCGATGCGTGCCGTCCCGCGGTCGTACAGGGAAGCGTCCATGGCCATGGGCGCGACCAGATGGGAGACCACACGCAAGGTTGTCGTTCCCGCCGCCATATCAGGGATAGCGGCGGCTACGATATTAGGTATAGGACGTGCCGTCGGTGAAACAATGGCGGTGATGATGGTCACCGGTAACAACCCGATAATTCCCGAACCGCTGTGGAACATATTCGAAATGCTCAGGACGATAACGGCAACGCTGGCATTGGAGATGCCCGATGTGGTCTCGGGAAGTACGCATTACTCCGCACTGTTCCTTTTAGCACTTGTGTTGATGCTCATGGTGCTCGCAATAAACTTCACCGCGAAACTGGTGATAAAACGATCCAGAAGAAAATTCGGCGAATCGACGAACACCAAACCGTCAATATTCACGAAGATACCCGGTCACGAAACGATCTCCGGTCACATGCGCAAGATAGTGAGATCGCTGACACTGATCGCAGTGTTCGCTTTCGTTTACATGATGGCCTCATTGTTCACGGATACGTTCACGTCCGTACTCGCGGCGTTCATCGCCCTGGCGGCGGTGGTGGCGGCCGGCCCCGTAGCGAAAGTATTGAGTTCTAACATAAAAGAAAAGATAGCGCACTCATCGCTTGTGCTGGTGGCGGTCGTAGTGGTTGCAATACTGTTCGTGATAATATACGACATAGTTTCCAAAGGTTTACCGGCGTTATCGTTCGGCTTCCTGTTCGGATATCCCGAGGACGGCGGTCTGGGAGGAGGCATATTCCCGGCGATAGTGGGAACCATACAGTTAGTGATAGGAACGATGATGATAGCGTTCCCGCTCGGGATCGTATCGGGTGTTTATTTAGCGGAATACGCTAAGAACACGAGATCAACGAGAATAATACGCGAAGCTATCGACATACTCAACGGAACGCCGTCCGTTGTCTTCGGGTTATTCGGTATGGCGGCGCTGGTGATATATCTGGGCGTGGGCTACGCATTGATAGCTGGTTGTATCACATTGGCGTTCATGGTGCTGCCCGTGATAATAAGAACGACCGAGGAAGCGATACTGGCGGTACCGCTGGAATTAAGGGAGGCGTCGCTGGCCATGGGCGCCAGCAAATGGGAGACGACCATGAAAGTGGTCATACCCGCAGCATTCGGAGGGGTCGTAACGGGATTGATATTGAGCTTGGGACGTGCGGCCGGTGAGACGGCGCCGATAATGTTCACCGCAGCGGTCGTCTTCAGGAGCAGCATATCATTATCGTTGCTGGACCCTGTGATGGCATTACCGTACCATCTGTACTTCCTGGCGTCGGAGGTACCCGGTTCGGCGACAATGCAGTACGGCACCGCGCTGGTGCTTCTGCTGATGGTGCTGCTGATCTTCGCATTCGCATCGATAGTAAGGTACAGATACAGTAAGAACATCAAGTGGTGAATACGATGGAAGATACGAACGTCATGGAAGTGGAGGGTTTCAGCCTCTGGTACGGAGATAAACAAGCGCTGATAGACGTGGCCATGAATGTTCGTAAGAACAAGATAACGGCGCTCATCGGGCCGTCAGGCTGCGGT
>Ga0123353_10007132_pt1 | contig 15048 bp, 8 predicted proteins | sample TergutLab28metaG_3_FD_92763 | JGI IMG/M metagenome (GOLD analysis project Ga0123353, IMG submission 92763) | Labiotermes labralis P3 segment gut microbial communities from Petit-Saut dam, French Guiana - Lab288 P3 | ecosystem: Host-associated > Arthropoda: Insects > Digestive system > Gut ... | reverse complement strand
TTGCCGCTGTAGACGCGCAGGGGCATGTTCTGCATGGCCGCGAAGGGCAGCAGCTCCGCCGCGAAGCGCACCGGGCCGGGGAAAAAGGGCAGGGGGATGTACATGCCCGAGAGGAACTCTGCGGCCAGGGAGGTCAGGGCCCGCACGCCGCCGGGGGCGAGGGTATAGAACAGCGAGATATAGATCAGCATCGAAAAGGACACCACCACGCCCATCGACAAAACCCCAGACAGGAGGAACAACGCGAACTGCGCCAGGCTTGGCGGCGGGGACATGCGGTAGGGCGCGGGCAGGAGGAAGGCCACTAGCAGGATCGGCATGCAGCGCAGCGCGGCCCGCGCCAGGCGGTTGGCGGCGGCCTGGCAGAACCAGCGGCCGTAGAGATCCACGGGGCGCACCAGCTCGTAGGCGATATTGCCGTCGGTGATGGCGGAGGCGATATCGCTCTCCCAGAACCACATGGCGAACAGCGCCAGAAAGGACTGCTGCATCCATACATAGGACACCATCTGGGAGAACTCCATGGGGAAGGCTTCGGGGTTCGCGCGGTAGAAGGCCATGAAGGCGAAGATTTCCATAAAGCCCCAGGCGAACTGCGTAGCGACCCCCGCCAGCGCCGCCGCGCGGTACTGCAGGGCGTTGATGAAGCGGATGCGGAACAGGGCGAGGTATTTGGTCATGGTATGGCCTATTCTTTCCATATCGCTCCGCGATACTCCCTCACCCGCTGCGGCGGGAGCTCCCTCACGAGGGAGCCAGAGGAATTTCTTCTCGCACATTCCTGTGAGCTATCGGATACAGGCCCCAGGCTCCCTCGTGAGGGAGCTCCCGCCTCGGGCGGGTGAGGGAGCATCGCGGAGCGACAGCAGGCTCTGCGACGTACTTCATTGCGGGTTGGCATCATATCCTGTATTCCTTATACAGCCCCGCCACCATCTCCTCGGCGGAGATGCCCGAGACCGATACGTCGAGGAGTTCCGTCTGGGCGGCAAGGCGGGCGATGGCCTGCGACACAGGCAGAAAATCCGGGTCGAGGACGACCACCAGGCGGCCCTCCTTTTCTTCCGACAGTATCATACCTTCGCACAGCTCCGGGGCGCTGCCTCTGTATTCCACCGCGAGGGTCCTGCGCTCGGAGGAGCGCTTCTTCAGCTCCTCCAGGCTGCCGTCCAGCAATATCTGCCCCTTGCCGATGAGCAAAATCCGCTGGGTGAGGGCCTCGATGTCCTGCATGTCGTGGGTGGTGAGGATGACGGTGGTGCCGTGCTCGGCGCTGCGCTTTTTGATGAACTGCCGTACCGCGATCTTGCTCACCGCGTCCAGGCCGATGGTGGGCTCGTCCAAAAAGAGCGTCTTGGGGCTGTGCAGCAGGGAGGCCGCGATCTCGCAGCGCATGCGCTGCCCCAGGCTCAGGGAACGCGCGGGGGTCTTCAGCAGCTCGCCCAGATCCAGCAGGGCGGTCAGCTCGTCCAGATTGGCGCTATAGAGCTTCGCGTCCACCCTGTAGATGTCGCGGATGAGCTCGAAGCTGTCGGCGACGGGGACGTCCCACCACAGCTGGCTGCGCTGGCCGAACACCACGCCGATCTCCCGCACGTGGGCCACGCGCTCCTTCCAGGGCACGCGCCCATCGATGTCGCAGCTGCCGCTGTCGGGGGTCAGCACGCCGCACATGATCTTGATGGTGGTGCTCTTGCCCGCGCCGTTGGGGCCGATGTAGCCCACCATCTCGCCGTCGTTGATGCGGAAGCTGATATCCCGCAGGGCATGCACGAGCTCGTATTCCCGGGACACCAGGGCTTTCACGGCGCGGCCGAAGCCGGCCTGCCGCCTGGCAACGCGGAAGGTCTTGTTGATGCTTTGAAGGGTGATCATGTTCCTGTCCTCACGGCCTAAAATACGGCAAGGAATATTGTACAACAAAACCCTGTGTATTTCAAGCTTTTTTTGGGCAAAAATCTTTTATATAAATTTGCAAAAACTGTTGTAATTTTTTGTTTTTAATATTATAATAAAGCTACACAACATTCAACGCACAGAAGGGAAGGTCATACCTATGGCGACGCTTACGGCGCGAGCCGCCACCGCGGCGGACGAATATGTTGAAACGATCGAATTTGAGGAAATCGGGCGGGAAAAGCTGAAGGTGGTCAAGATCCAGCGAAGCTGCGTGCACGACGGCCCCGGGCTGCGCTCCACCATCTTTTTCAGGGGCTGCGCGCTGCGGTGCCGCTGGTGCCAGAACCCCGAGGCGCTTTCCATGCAGCCGGACGCGGGCGACCTGGCGCTCAGCGCGCGGGAGATCGCCGAGGAGGTGCTGCGGGACGGGCGGTACTACCGCGGCTCCGGCGGCGGGGTGACGCTTTCGGGGGGCGAGCCCTTTCTGCAGGATAAAGAGAGCCTGCTGGAGCTGCTGCGCCTTTTGAAAGAAGAGAGCCTGCCTGGAGGGCAGGAAGGAATCCACATCTCCGCCGAAACGGCCCTATGCGCGCCCTGGAAAACCATCGAGGCCGCGCTGCCCCACATCGACCTGTTCATCGTGGACCTGAAGGCCGTAGATGCCGGGCTGCACAAGGAGCTGACCGGCCGCGACAACGCCCTGGTCCACAGCAACCTTAAAAGGCTGCTGGCCGCGAAGGCGAACGTAAAGCTGCGCGTGCTGATGGTGCCGGGCCTCAACGACAGCGGGGAGCAGGTCGCGGCCATGGCCGCCTACATTAAATCCCTGCCTTGGCCAGAGAACCGCGAAGCGACGAGCCCCGCCGCAGGCGGCAGTATAGAGCTGATGAAATACTACAGCATGTACGAGGATAAGGCCGCGAAGCTGGGGATTGGGGCGCCCATGCTGGGCATCACCCCGGAGCAGGCCCTGGAATCGCTGAAAAAGGGGATCGCCCTGTTCAAGGAGCACGGCATGCGCGCCTATAACGACGAGCTGCTGGAAGCCCCGCCGGCGGCGAAGTTCACCGGGCGGGTGCTGCGCATCCAGAAGGCCATACGCGAAAGCCCCCGGGGCATCTGCTTCGAGGTTTCGAGGCTGAAGACGGAATACTACAAGAAATACGACGGCTTCAAAAAGCCGGTGCATATCCACCGGGCGCAGCGCCTGCACTACGTGCTGGCCCGCAAGAAGCTCACCGTCTATCCGGAGGAGCTGCTGGTGGGCAACTACACCGGCAAGCGCGTGGCGGGGCAGATCTGGGAGGAGCAGTACGGCTCCCTCTACGCCACGTTCATCAACAACGCCCACAAGCAGACGCCGGTGCCCTTCATCTCCACCAAGGAGGAGCGCGATTATTTCTACAAGGAAATCTTCCCCTATTGGCTGATGAAGAACACCATCATGCGGGGCACCCCGAAAAAGGATGTCCTGCTGAACCTCAGCCGGGTGGCAGAGACCTCCACCGGCTTCAACAACAACTACGCGGCCATCTCCCACTTCATCGTGAATTTCAAGCGCATCCTGGAGCTGGGCACCGAGGGCATCCGCAAGGAGGTCGTGCAGGCCGCCAACGGGCACCCCAAGAGCGCCTGGGACTTCTACCGGGGCATGCTGATCTCGCTGAAGGCCCTGGAAAACTGGGCCGGCCGCTACGCGGCGCACCTGGAAGCCCTGAGCGCCGGGGAAAAAGACCCCGCCCGCAAAGCGGAGCTGGAAAAGATGGCCGCGATCTGCAGGCGCGTGCCCAGACATCCGGCGCGCACCTTCCACGAGGCGCTGCAGAGCATGATGTACCTGCAGATCGCCTTGTGCACCGAGGCCTACGAGAACGCCGTCTCCTTCGGGCGGATGGACCAATTCCTCTACCCCTACTACAAGGCGGACCTCGAGGCCGGGCGGATCACCTACGACGAGGCGAAGGAGTTGCTGTGCCTGTTCATCCTCAAGATGGATGAGGTGATTCTGGTCAACGACGGGGACGGCATCCTGGGCGTCAGCAAGCTCTTCGAGACCCTCTCGGTGGACCAGGCCCTGACCTTCGGCGGCATGGGCCGGGACGGGGAGGACGCCACCAACGACCTGACCTATATGCTCGTCGACGCCTGCGAGCTGCAGCCCCTGGCGGTGAACATGTGCGCGCGCATCCACGAGGGCAGCCCCAAGAGATACCTGGACCGGCTGGCGGAGATCTACATCAACGGCTGCCCCATGCCGGAGCTCTTCGCCGACAATGTCTACATCGATACCCTGATGAGCCACTACGGCACGAGCCTGGAAAACGCCCGGGACTACGCCATCATCGGCTGCGTGGAGCCCATCGCCTCCGACGACCACTACGGCAACACGGACAGCGCCAACATGAGCCTCGCCATGCCCTTCCTCCAGGCCCTGAAGGGGCAGGAGCACGACTTGTGGCGCTTCGGCCCGGTGCAGCAGATCGAAAAGCTCGGCACGCGGGTGATCGAGTTCTATGCCAAGGCCGGCAAGCTGCCCGAGGGCACCGCCGCCGCGATGGAAAAGGCCGCCGAGCGGCGCAAAAGGCGCAGGGGCCTCTACGTCTACGACCCGCCGAAGGACATGGAGGAGTTGCTCGCGCGCTTCCAGGCGCGGCTGAACGCCCTGGCGAAGTCCATCCTCGACGACCAGCAGGCCATCGAAAGGGGCTTGCAGAAATACTTCACCACCCCCCTGGCCTCCTCCCTCTATAAGGGCTGCCTGGAGAGCGGCAAGGACGTCTACGAGGGCGGGACGCACTATAACACGGCGGGCATCCAGGCCATCGGCGTCACCGACGTGGCGGAGTCCCTCCACGCCATCGACGAGCTGGTGTTTAAGCAAAAGAAGTACACCCTGCCGGAGGTCATCGAGGCCATCGACGCGAACTTCGAGGGCGCGTGGAACCAACAGATCCGGGCCGACATCATGGCGATCCCGAAGTTCGGGGACGACAGCTCCCCCGTGCCCGCCCAATGGGTGACCAGGGTCATGGAGATCTACAACAAGGCCCTGGCGTCCTGCCCCTACGCCACCAGGAACGGCCAGTACACGGCGGGCTACTACGCCCTCAACGTTAACGACCGCTACGGCCTGAAGACCCAGGCCCTGCCTTCCGGCAGGCTGAAGGGCACGCCCCTGGCCAACAGCGTGGGCCCCGCCTACGCCCGTGAAAAGGCCGACCTGCTCTCCTCCCTCAACGCCGTGAGCGAGGTCAACTTCCGGGATTACGCCGTCAACGGCTCCACCCTGACCTTCACCATCGACGCCGCGCTCTTCCCCGGGGAGCAGGGCGTGAACAACCTGGGCAGCATCTTCAAGACCTACCTGACCGAGGGCGGGATACAGTTCCAGCCCAACGTCGTCAGCCGGAACCTGCTCCGGGACGCCTACGGCCACCCGGAAAACTATAAGTACCTGATGGTGCGCGTGGCGGGCTACTGCGCCTACTTCAACGAGCTCTCGGACGACCTGAAGCAGGTGATCATCAACAGGACGTGCTATTCGTAAAAGCTGCTTTCCGTTTCATATTTATGCCCCGGACGGCCGAATGCGCTGTCCGGGGCTCAAATTATTACCCCTGCCGCTTCGCCTTCTCCTCCAGCTTCCTGCGCAGCTCCGGGTTCTCCTTGAAGAACACCATGCCGCCGCCCACCACCTGCACCACCTCGCAGCCCGTCATGGAGGCCAGGGCCTCCGCCGCCTCCCGGGGCGTCTGGGGGCAGCTTTCCAGCAGGACCCTGCCCTTGAGCAGCTCCCGGGTATTAAAGGCCTCCCGCATCTGGGCGGCCACGGCTTCGGTCGCGCCCCCTTTTCCCACCTGGAAAACGGCTTCCAGGCGGTTTGCCTGGGCGCGCAGCCGCGCGCGCTCCTTGCTTGTCATATTTGATCCTCCGATAATGGAAGGGGCCGCTCGCAAGCGGCCCCTGGCTGCCCGCAAGCGGCCCCTGTTTTGTTATGCCTGGTTACGCGACGCGCACGCCGTCGTTGAGCTTGATCTTGCCCAGGAACGGTACCTTCAAAAAGCCGGTGGCGCTGTCGCCGTCGAAGGTGACGCTGAAGGGGATCTCCTTGCCCCGCATCATGTCCAGGTCGATCGTCGCCGTGCCCGTGATCGTGTTGTCCTCGACCTCCAGGCCGCCGAAGGTGAACGCCGGCATCTCGTCCATCACCGGGATATCCACATCGACGGTGTACCCGCCGTCCTTCTCCCCGATGATGACCTTCGCGTCGCCCCGGTAAAACATCGTGTCCACGGAAAATTTCCATGTGCCCAGACCCAGCATAAGTATGTCCTCCTTATTTTTGTTTAAGTACACAAATAGTATGCGCGATTCAGCGGAAAATGTCAAGTGTTTTTTTAATTGCCCCCTCTGTCGCCAGTGTCTCCTTCGGAGCCACGCGACATCTCCCCCAGAGGGGGCGATCCTGACGAGCAGACAAAACGAGGGGGCTGGATAAGCGTCATCCCGTCACCCTATATTCCACGGCCGTGCCCGGGGTTTCCAGCACGAAGGAAAAATCGTAAAGCCCCGTGGCGGGGTTGTAGAACGCGGTGTAGCCGTCGTAGCCGTTGGCGCTGGCCAGGGGGACGGTATTCCACGTGCCGCCGTCATTGCGCTCCAGCAGGGGGCATGCGGGGCTGGCGAAGCCATTTACGCGCATAGCGCTGTTATTCGCTCCGCCGGTGAGAATAAACTGCGCGGCGCCATTGTCGCTCTCGACGATGGGCAGGAAGGCGTCGGGAATCACCGTGCCCACAGAGGCATTGAGCGCCAGGGGATTTAGGGCGCTGTCCTCGCGCACGGCCCGCGCGTTGGCGTCGCCGGTTTCAAAGCCCGTGCCCCAGGGCAGGAGGATGAGATCCAGGCGGACGCGGTCCCCCGCCTTGAATTCCAGGCGCCTGGCGTCCAGGGTCAGCGCGCCGAAGTTCGTGATGCCGTTGCCGCTGTTCTTGAAGGCGAAGCCGCCCTCATAGGGCGCGCCGCCCACGGTGATCTCGCTGTCCTTGACGATCAGCGCGAAGGCCGAGCCCATTTCGGCCGGCACGTAGATCGGCCGCACCATGTCGAAATAGCCGAAGTAGGGGCACTCGTCCCCCAGGGGGATATATTCCGGGCGGCTGAGCAGCGAGAGCAGGGGTTGCTGGAACGCCCTGGTCTGCGGCTCGTTGTTTTCGTCCAGCCAGCCGATCTGCTTAAAGCTCACGTCCCGCCCGTCGAAGGAGAACAGCTCGAAATCCCGGCGGGCGTTCCTGAAGGTCATGTCCCGGTTGAAGACGAGGTCCAGGGTGTAGTAGGTGCGGTTCTCGTCCGTCTGGGGATACTCCACGTGGCGCAGGGAGTAGTCGTAGGAGCCGCAGTCGGAGCGGTAAAAGGTGGTGATGTCGGCGTAGCTCAGGGCCGCTGAGTCGATGCGGGTGCCCAGGTATTCGGCCTTGAGGTTTTTGAGGAGGGAGCGCTGGTAGCTGACGAAATGCAGCCTGCCCACGGAGTTATACTGGGGCTGGCCGGACCACAGGATCCCGGAGGTCCCCCGGAAGTCGGGCAGCACCCAGCCGTCGCGCTGGTAGACGAAGTAGGGCGCGATGCAGTTGGATTCCGTCACGCCGGTGGAGAGGTGGTAGTAGGAGACGTGGAACTCGATGGAGGAGATCTGCTTGAGGGGGAATTTGCCCCAGTTCTGGTAGAGACCCAGCAGGGTGAAATCCAGGGTTTCGCCCCCGGCCAGGCGCAGGGGGAAGAAGGAGTCGCCGTAGCCCCAGTCGTTCGGGCTGTAGAAGGGCTCGCCGCCGTCGCCCTGGAAGTTCTTGCAGACCTCCACCGGGATCGGCGCGAGCAGGCCCTGGTCGTCCAGGATGGCCCCGGCCTCCAGGCTGCCGTAGCCGTTCACGGCATTTGTGCGCACATAGATATCCCGGTTATCCGGGCTGGCGAAGCGCAGGGGGGCCGCGTAGTGCTTATCGGGCTCTTCGTAATAGGCCTTGTTGAAATTCGAGCCGTCCATGGTAAAGTAGTAGCTGCCCCGCAGCGCGTCGTAGCCCACGAACCGCGCGTTGGCGTTCCCCCCCGTGGCGGTTATCTCGGCGGCGGTGAGGGGGCTGCGCTCCTCATTGGCGGCGGCGGCGATCCCCGCGAAGCTGTGGGTCGTATCGGTATAAATGCGGTTGCCGAAGCGCACGCTGTTCAGAGCGTAGCCGCCCTCCTCTTTGTTGTTGTTGATCCCCGTGCCGGGGGTGTAGGCCGCGTATTGCCGCAGCACATAGCTGCCGCCCTCGGTGGTCAGCGTCACCTCGCCGCAGGAGCCGTCGGCGGGGAAGATGAAGCCCACCACGCCCACGTTTTTGATGTCGAAGGCCGCATAGGCGTCAACCTTTTCGTAGGAAGCCACATCGGCGACGGGGATTTTGATCTCCAGGCCGAAGCTTTCCAGCGCGGTGGTGGGGCTGGAGGCGTAGAGCGCCAGCTCCTGGTAGAGCCGGTCGCCGTAGACATGGTAGGCCTTGTCGGCCCAGAACGCGCCGCCCGAGAGCGCGGCGAAGTTCAGGTCGCGCACATGGGCCTCCAGGTAATAGAGCCCCAGGCGGATGGCGTTGACGCGCCCGGACTTGACGGAGCCCGCCGCATACCAGGTTTTGCCCCCGGCGGTGTAGAAGACGTCCATGGTGTCCTTTAAGTATACGCCGCCCGAGGGGGGTTGCAGGGTGGCGCGTTTGCCGGACTGCAGGTCGTGGGTGAGGATCGCGCCCGCGTTTTGCATGACATAACTTTTGCGGTCCGCGCCGGTGTAATAGCCCTGGGCCAGGTTCTGCACCTGGGCGGCGTAGAGCACCGAGGGCGAGAGCGTGCTGTCCCCGGCGATGTTGTTGCCCGGCGGGGCGGGCGGCGGGGGCGGCTCGGTCTCCGGGCCCCAGGCGCCGTAGGCCACGTTGAGGAACAGCAGCTGCAGCGCCGCGAGCAGGCAGGCGAGGAATTGCGACATAAAAAAGCATCCTTTCCGTGTGAGATTTTTTTGTCTGCATTGATAATACCATAAATGCGCGGTATGTGCAAGGGTTTTGTTTTTTTTGCTCTCCCAGGGCTCTTGCGGGAAGCGAAGGGAGCTTATTCTGCTTCAAGCAAAAGCTGTGATATGAGCACAGAAAGCCCCTCTCGAATGCGAGGGGGGTGGCCGAAGGCCGGGGGGAGCTGCCCAGAAAAAAAGTATATTTTATCCCTCCCTCCGCAAACTAAACGGGTATCACCATAAGGAGGGGAACCCCATGCAATCGCTTTGGAGCGCAACCGCGAAAATAGAGCCCTTCGCGCCCCTGAGGGGCGACGCCAAAACCGACGTGCTGATCATCGGCGGGGGCATGGCCGGGATTTTGTGCGCGCACGCCCTGCACGGCGCGGGGGTGAGCTGCATCCTTGCGGAAGGGGGCCGGATCGGCGGCGGCATCACGAAGAACACCACCGCGAAGATCACCTCCCAGCACGGGCTGCTATACCATAAGCTGTTGAAGGGCGCGGGGGCGGAAAAGGCCAAAATGGCGCTGGAGGCCAACCAGCAGGCCCTGGCGCGGTACCGCAAGCTATGCGCCGAAATCGACTGCGATTTTGAGGAGAAGGACGCCTTCATCTACTCCCTGCGGGACAGGAAGGCCATCGAGGAGGAGATATCCGCCTTGGACGCGCTGGGGTTTCACGTCGCGCTCGAAGAAGAGATCCCCCTGCCCTTCAAAATCGCCGGGGCGGTAAGGTTCCCGGGGCAGGCGCAGTTCCACCCGCTGAAATTCATGGCGGGCATCGCGCGGGGGCTCAATATCTTCGAGCAGACCTACGTGAAGGAGCTGGCGCCCCATACCGCCGTGACGGAGCATGGAACCATCACTGCGGAGCATATTGTCGCCGCCACGCATTTTCCCTTCCTGAACAAGCACGGCGGCTATTGGCTGAAGCTCTGCCAGCGCCGCTCCTACGTGATCGCCCTGGAAAACGCGCCGGACGTGGGCGGCATGTATCTTGAGGAAATCCGGGACGGGCTGTCCTTCCGCAACCACGGGGACATGCTGCTCGTCGGCGGCGGAGGGCACAAGACCGGCAAAAAGGGCGGCAACTGGCAGGTGCTGCGGGACTTCGCCGCCCGCGCTTATCCCGAAGCCCGCGAGAGATATGCCTGGGCCACCCAGGACTGCATGTCCCTGGACGGCGTGCCCTATATCGGCCCCTACGGCAGAAATACGGAGGGCCTGCTGGTGGCCACGGGCTTCAACAAGTGGGGCATGACCTCCGCCATGGTTTCGGCCATGCTGCTCACCGACCAAATCCTGGGCCGGGAGAACGAATACGCCGAAGTGTTTTCGTCCCGGCGCAGCATATGGAAGCCCCAGCTGGCGGTCAACGGCCTGGCGGCGGCGGGGAACCTGCTCACCCCCACCGCCCCGCGCTGCCCGCATATGGGCTGCGCCCTGAAATGGAATCTACCGGAGCGCAGCTGGGACTGCCCCTGCCACGGCTCGCGCTTTGAGGAGGGCGGCGCGCTGATCGATAACCCGGCCACCGGCAGCCTCCCCTGATTTTCACGTCAGGATATACTAACCGCTCGCTGTTTGTCAGACTGGGGAGCGGTTAGTCCTTTTCATCGGGATTTTCAAGGCTCCCCCAAGCCTCCCGCAGGAGGCCCGGGGGGAGCCGAAGGAGCAAAAACGATTGCCCTGTCCAACAGCGGCAGCTTACTTCACCCGCCCTACACCATCCAGATCCACCCGAACAGGAATATCCGCAGGATCAATTGCAGGAAGGCAGGGAGCGATTCCCACCATTTCGGCTGGGCAACCGGCGCCCACACCGCGTAAAGGTCCACCGCGGCGTTCTCGACAGCGGTGAGGCTGTTCACCTGCGCCCGGTCGCCGTAGGCCACGCCGCCGCCGGGGGCCGTGGACCAGCCCCGGAAAACATAGCCCTCCATGGTGAAGGCATTGGCCGGGAGGGCCAGCGGCGTGCCGTAGCGCGCGGCGGCAGGGGGCATGGAGCCAGAGCCGCCGTTGGCGTTGAAGCGGATGGTGTAGGCATAGCCCTGCCAGACGGCGTAGAGGGTGACGTCCGCGTCGGCGGTGTAGGCATTGGCCTGCCCGGCCGGGTAGGCGGGGGCAGAGGCGTTTCTGTTGGGATCCCAGCCCAGGAAGCTGTAGCCTGTGCGGGCGGGGATTACGCCGCTGAGCGCCAGGGGGACGCCCGCCGTCTTGAACTGCATGCGGGGCGCGCCCGTGCCGCCGTTGGCGTCGTAGGCGACGTGGGGTTCCCAGATGCGCAGGGCGCGGACGTAATCGTAGTCGGAATAGGTGAAAGCGCTGCCGCCGCCGCTGCGCGTGCGCACGCGCACCTCCGCGTTATCGCCCGCGACGCGCAGGTCATAGATGCTCTGCAGGCCGGCGGGCTGCGGCGCGGGGAGGCTGGGCCCCGCGTGGTCGGAATAGTCGTCGGCCAGGTCGATATAGCGCAGGGTCTTCGGGGTGTTGTAATACACCTTGGAGCCGTAGAGGCACAGGTAGGGCGCGGTGATGACCGCGTAGCCGCCGCCGGTCTCCCAATAGTCGGTGAAGCCCAGGGTGATGGTCTTCGCCACCGTTCCGGTAACGAAGGAATAGCAGTAGAGGATGTTCCTGGTGGCGTGGGCTGCCTTCGTATAGAGCCAGAGCTTCGCGTTTTCGTCATACACCATGGCGGATTCGGAGCCCCTCCAGAAGTAGTTCTCATACGTGGTATCCGTCGCGGAGGGGTAGCTGTTGCCGTAGCCGTCGCCGGAGTTCCACACGACGTGGCCCGTCGCCCGCAGCCTTACGGCGGAAATCAGCAGGTTGTCGTGGTCCGCCCGGCCCCAGTAGTCGTTGGTATAGAGCGCGATCGGGGGACTGGCCAGCCGCCCCGGCTTGCCGGCCACGGGGTCGTCCCAGGTGATGTCCATGTGGTACCATTTGCCGTTCAGTTGCACCATGTTCCATTCGTGGCCCATGCCGTTGCTGACGATATTGATGGTCTCGATCCCCAGGCGGCCCAGCAGCTCGTGGGCGGCGTAGGCATAGCCCTGGCACACGGCCACGCCGTCCACGAGGACGCCGTAGGCGGTGTGGGAGGTCCACGGCTCCCTTTCCGGCTCGTAGCCGTTGCACCTGTCGTAGTCGTATTCGCAGCTGCGGGCGATCCAGTCGTGCACGAAGAGCACCTGTTCCACGGGGCTCAGGCCCCCGGGCACCTGGGCCAAGGCGTCGGCGATGCCCTTGTCGTAGCGCCCGAGCTCCGCCCGCAAATTCGCCTGGTTGAAGGGCGTGAAGGCGGCCCGCATCGTGATGGTCGCGAAGACGTACCTGCCCGAGCGCTGCACATAGTTGATGCCCGGCGTGTAGTAATACACCGTCCCGTCGTTCACCGAGGGGAACTGCCGGAAGAAGTAATAGCGGGGATTGATGTCGGGGTCGGTGAACTGGGAGAAGCTGTCGAATATGGCCTTCCCCGTATCGTTGAGGCTCACGGCGTTGGCGGCGCAGGAGATGTTCAGGGCGGAGATATCGATCACCACCTGGCCGCTGGCGTTGACGGTGATTTTGTCGGTGCGCAGGGCGTCCTCGCAGCAGGCGAGGAGGGCCGCCCGGTCGAAGGAGGTATCCACCGCCTGGGGGACGAGCTGCTCCGGCGGCTTGGGCGTGGTATAGATATCGCCGTTGCGCTCCACCGGCACCAGCTGCGGTTCGTTCCATTGCAGGGGCTCCTCCGCTGCGGCCGCCCCGATGCAAAGCGGGGACGCCAGCAGCAGCAGCGCCAGCAGCAGCGCCGCCAGTTGCTTTGCCCAATCTGTCTTATGCATAACCCATGGCTCCTTTCTAATGGTGAGGCGTTTTTTACCATGCATATTGTAGCATAAAAAAGCGGAAAAAGCAAGCTAAAATTGCGCCGGGGGCCTCCTTGCGGCCCCCCTCGCATGCCAGGGGGGATGTCACGCAGTGACAGGGGGGAGCATTTGCCACCAGGCAGCGCCTTTTGTGCATTTTAAGCGCTCCTCCTCCCATATTTTTGGGCATTTTCAATCAAAATGAATTTTTGAAAGATTGTTCTTGCAAAACGCGCGGCGCTGTGCTATACTGTAAGCAGTATCGAATTTACAAAATTATAATAGGGAGGTATAGCCCCATGAACGAATTGACCAAAAATCCCACCGTCCTGGCCTGGGTAAAGGAAAAGCTGGAGCTGGTGAATCCGGACCGGGTGGTGTGGATCGACGGCGGCGAGGCCCAGCTGGAGGACCTGCGCGCGCAGGCCCTGGCCGGCGGGGAGATCCAAAAGCTCAACGAGGAGCTCCTGCCCGGCTGCTTCCTGCACCGCACGGCCGTCAACGACGTGGCCCGGGTGGAGCACCGCACCTTCATCTGCACCCCCACCAAGGAGGAGGCGGGCCCCACCAACAACTGGATGGCCCCGGACGAGGCCTACGGGATGCTCTACGGCATCGCGAAGGACAGCTACAAGGGCCGTACGGCCTACATCATCCCCTACTCCATGGGGCCGATCGGCTCCCCCCTGGCGAAGATCGGCGTGGAGATCACCGACAGCATCTACGTGGTGCTCAACATGGACATCATGACCCGCATCGGCCAGGCAGTGCTGGATTGTCTGGGCGGCAGCGACGACTGGGTGCGGGGCCTGCACTGCCGCTGCGGTATCGTGGAGGAGGAGCGCTATATCTGCCACTTCCCCCAGGACAACACCATCATCAGCACGAATTCCGGCTACGGCGGCAACGTGCTGCTGGGCAAGAAGTGCTTCGCGCTGCGCATCGCGGGCTACCAGGGCCGGCAGGAGGGCTGGCTGGCCGAGCACATGCTCATCCTGGGCATCGAGAACCCAAAGGGCGAGGTGCGCTATATCTGCGCGGCCTTCCCCTCCGCCTGCGGCAAGACCAACCTGGCTATGCTCATCCCGCCGGAGGCCTACCGGAAGAAGGGCTACAAGGTCTGGTGCGTGGGCGACGACATCAGCTGGATCCGCAAGGGCCCCGACGGGCGGCTCTACGCCATCAACCCGGAGAACGGCTTCTTCGGCGTAGCCCCCGGCACCAACGCCAAGAGCAACCCCAACGCCCTGGCCACGGTGCAGCAGGACACCATCTTCACCAACGTGGTGCATAACCTGGACAACAACACCGTGTGGTGGGAGGGCCTGGACAAGAACCCGCCCGCCAACGGCGTGGACTGGAAGGGCAACCCCTGGAACGGCCGGGAGGCCCAGGTTCCCGGCGCGCACCCCAACAGCCGCTTCACCGCCAGGGCGCGCAACTGCCCCTGCATCAGCAGCGAGTTCGAGAACCTGGACGGCGTGCCGATTTCCGCCTTCGTGTTCGGCGGCAGGCGCGAAAAGCTCGCACCCCTGGTATACCAGGCTTTTGACTGGGACCACGGCGTGTTCGTGGGCTCCATCATGGGCAGCGAGACCACCGCGGCGGCTATCGGCCTGGCCGCGGGCGTGCGCCGGGACCCCATGGCCATGCTGCCCTTCTGCGGCTACAATATGGCCGACTACTGGCGGCACTGGCTGAACATCGGCGAAACCCTCGACCCGGGCAAGGCGCCGAAGTTCTTCAACGTCAACTGGTTCCGCAAGGACGCCGAGGGCAATTTCATGTGGCCCGGCTTCGGCGACAACCTGCGCGTCCTCGACTGGATCATCGCCCGCTGCGAGGGGGAAATCGATGCCGAGGAGACCGCCATCGGCTGGGTGCCCAGGGCGGAGGATATCTGCCTGGAGGGCATCGAGGCCGAGGTGAGCCCGGAGAGCCTGAAAGCTATGCTGGAGGTGGACCCCGCCCTGTGGCGCGCGGAGGCCGAGGGCATCGCGGAATTCTATGCCAAGTTTGAGGGCAGGACGCCCGCGGAGCTGACAGGGTGCCTGGAGGCGCTGAAGGCGAAGCTGGGGTGAGAAACCACAAAAAAGCGGGGGCGCTCAACGGCGCTCCCGTATTTAATAGAGCTGTTCTAAAACCTTGCCAAGATCTTCAAGCTATGGTAGAATAGGACGTATGAACAACAAACAGCGCATTGAGAAGTTGAAAGAAACGGAATACCAAGAGCTGTTTGGAGTGCG
>Ga0123353_10007131_pt1 | contig 15050 bp, 14 predicted proteins | sample TergutLab28metaG_3_FD_92763 | JGI IMG/M metagenome (GOLD analysis project Ga0123353, IMG submission 92763) | Labiotermes labralis P3 segment gut microbial communities from Petit-Saut dam, French Guiana - Lab288 P3 | ecosystem: Host-associated > Arthropoda: Insects > Digestive system > Gut ... | reverse complement strand
GATAATATTAGGACGGATCTTCAGGAGGTGGGATGTGGGTATATGGACTGGATTGGGCTGGCCCAGGATAGAGACAGGTGGCGGACGCTTGTGAGTGCGGTAATGAACCTTGGGGTTCCGTGAAATGCGGCGAATTTCTTGACTAGCTGCAAACCAGTTAGCTTCTCAATAAGGTCTCTGCACCATGGAGTATGGAGTTTGTCTATTTCTTCCTTCCGACATTGTCCATACCGATTTAGGTTAGTCGTGCGGGTTATTCCAAGCTATTCATAAAATTTCTTTCTCTCTCATTTCCCTCCCAACGTATGTGGCGCCTCATTATCTTACTGTTTCACCCTCCATACGTTGCCTGATATTCGTCTAACGAGATGGAAAATGGTTAGCCATTTGGTTTTTCGTAGTGTTCCCTTCTTCCCCTCCGGGATTAGCGCTACCCTTCGTCATCTTCGCGCATAATGCCAGTATCACTTTGGTTCTTGCTCTGAGCACTGTGCTATTTTGTGATTCGAATTCTTTTTCGCGTTCTTACCAATGGCACCGTCATTCGTGGTGTTCTGCGAGCCACAGACCGCTAAAATTCCTAGATACAGTACTACATCCAATGGCAGTTCCGTTGTGTCATTCAATCAAAAACTCCATGCGTGCACGGATTATGGCTTGCATGTAACAATGAAGTGTGTGCATTTATCCCCGATAGATGGTACAGTTATAGCATTTGCAAATGCTGCCACACACGGATATTGTACACACTGACTCCAGGTCTGTAGGGCAAGGAAAGGGACACGAATGAGCGAAAAATGTCGCTTTCGGTGTGGTGGTTGGTGTGTAGACATGCGTACTAAGTGATCTTAACATGACTGATTTTTAATTTTGTATTTTACAGCGACAGTTGATGAAAAAATTGTACGGAATCATGGTAAATTATTAATGGTGTAGTAGAAGATTAGGTTTAGGAATGAGAAATTCAATTTTTAGTTTAATTCACCCGTTCGGTTATATTGCAAAATACTGTCGATGGTACTGATGATATTGTGTCATTTTGCTGAAATTATACATTGTACGAGCAAAATTGAGTATTGTGTGCTTTATTATCATATTTTCCGAAAAAAATTGTTCGTGGGAACTATATTTATAGTTACATGTTTGAAACTCGTTTATTACCCATGACATGTGGTAGTGTTATGGTCAGTTTATGATTATATTCATGACATTCTTCGGTTGCTCTAACCTGTATCCTGTTGTAATTTTAGGTTATGTTCTGATCTCAGAATTATGTTTATTTATTTGTTTTGTTGAGATGTCCATGTCATGTTAATGTTGCAGAATACATAATGCTGTTTTTGCAACATATTAGTATTTAGCACAAGTGTAAACATAAAGCATATGGCTTAGTAATTATAAATAGGACCATTAATGTTTTGTTTCAGATTATTCGTCGCACCATTTTATCCCTAACAGCTCTATTAGTGCTAGTCCTAACAGCCAATGTCTACTTTGTATATGTGATTGTAGAAGAAAGATCTCCCGGTGTTCAGACAAATAAGGAAGTTGTGGTAGGTACAAATGTGACCAAGTTTGAAATAATCAGTTGATAGGAGTTCACTTTATCCTGCTAATTCTTTACCGTTCCATACTCAACAGAAATATCAAGTGGACAGTTATAAAAACTAAAGTAGGGGAATTTAAGAATTGACCTAACCAAACAAATTTGGAGAGGGGAGAAGAGGGAGCTTGGAACAAAACATGAAGGAGTATTTATGTAGGGTTTAAGACTAGCCTGGTCACTTACTTGCACAATGCACATCCCATACAGTAGTAATAAGGCAAGACATTGGTTGAAGCAGCGATGGTGGTGGAACATTTCAATGTGTGGTCTCTTGCTACATACATCTGCTGTCTGTCATACAGTCAGTCAAGTAACCAATCCTGACTGTTGCAACTTTAAACTTCTGTACCGTCTGTTGAATTTTGGTGAAATATTGAGATTATTGTATTAAAAGTTAGATTATCAGCTCTACTGGCTACTTAGAATGGATGTATGATACACCTCTCAATTTTATATCACTAATAAAAGTAAAATTGTGCAATCTTCCTGTGCAATAACTTGATTCCTTAAAAATCTGTCTGAAAGATCAGAAGTTAAATTGGTCTTTGCAAGGACTTGTAAGAGTTCTTGCAACTGTCTTTTTATTTTCATGATTTATGTATTTGCCATTTTAAGGATTCTGCCCCATGACATGTGGGTCCTTTTTTTCAGCATTCTAATCTGCATGTTTTTCTGCAGTATGTTGCCACTTTTTATGTCTTAATTTGGTCTGTTAAATTTATTCTCATTGGAATGAACTGATCCTCATAGAAGATGTTTCATAAAAAAATAATAAGTGTGATTTCAGGCATCCGCCGAGAAGTAGCTTGGAACTGTGCTCTTTTTGGTTATTATGCAGCTAATAATGGTAATCTCTTACCAACGTTTCGGGCAACCTATCGGTCCCATCCTCAGGGTTCAATAATCCAGTAATTTCTTATTGATGTTTCAGGACTCTCCCAAAATGCCGTTAAGAAATTACTCTACTCACTGCGTAATAACCCAGAAGAGCACAGTTCCCAAAAAATAATAAACTCAAACAAAGGGGGTGTTTTGTTATAAAAATTTGTTGTATTGTAAATGAATTTTAAGAAATTCCACTTGAATTCTACCTCGTGGGATAATAGAGTGGCTGCATACACTTTCATTTTCTGAAATAATGACAAATTTTGAATTTTTTAAATGACAGGTGAGCCATGGTGATAGAAATGTAGGCGCTGCAGCAGTAAAGAAGAAAATACCGAAACCGAAGCAGACAGTGTTGTACAGAAATGCCACTCTCAATGCTATACAAAGAATTAGACAGAAACTGTCAGTACTGTCTTCAAATTACCACAAGGTGTCTCTGTCCTACAAGCAGGTTCTTAGCCAACTCCTTGAAGATTTAAAGCTGTCAGTAGAGATGTCGACAGAGCTATGGGGAGTGGCCCATAAGGTGTGTGTGTGAGAGATAATTGTTTGTACCAGTACAGGGGAGAAAACCAATGGAAACATGCAGCATTTGAAGTTCTCACAGCCAAGTTAATGAAAATACAGGTCTTCTTGGATGTTACTCTGTGTTGACTGGTAAACAGTTCACTGATGGTTTGTAATCTTAGCAGTTGACGACATTGTTCAATATCAAATTTAAAAAAATAATTGTGAACAGATGACAGTCTTCAGGGAAGTGATGCCATGTATTCTGTTAGAGAGGTGTTTGCCTTATCGATTAATTGTGCCCAAGTATTCGCCTTACCACTGAGTCATATGTCAGGGTAGAGTTAAAAGACTGTGGCACACACCTGTCTACTAGACTAAATGTCGCAACATCCCAGAAGGCTGTAATCAGTATTAATTGTCATGTAAATCTCAAGCCTCACCATACCATAATAGTTGAGAATTATTCACTCAGAAATATGATGAAGGATAATGTCACGTTTAGTGATTATCTCATTTGAACAGCTGTTCTCTTAATGTTATTATGTAACTCTCCTTCAGTGGGTTGGGCCAAGAGAGATTATTCCAAAGCATGCCCCACATCTTGGCAGTGTCCTTCGGACACTGTGCTCCACAAAAATTATCCGAGCTGAGAACGCACAACACCAAGGAACGCAACTGAAACTGATGCTCACATTGCTTGGGAACCAAAAGGCAGTATTTAAGCCACAGTGGTGAGTTAGCATGAGGTGTGCTGTTCAGAATTATTGGAGATTAATCTTTTCCAGCTAGGCATTTGATTTAGTGATTAATTTCTGGATTCTGTCAAAGCTTGTAATGTCCTGAAATTACGGTTTTGTGTGATGTGACGCTATGCAGCTGAGCACAAATATGCTAGTGCTTCAGAGTAACTTGGTGCCTCCATCTTCAGGGTGACAAGTGATACCATGACATGAAGATGGAGGAGAAAGCTGTTTCATCTGGAATGTTGTTGCATTGCAACAGACTACACATAGTGTGATAAGCTCATATCTCAGGATTGTTCTGATCAATTGAATAGGAACTGCTTAACCCATTTGGCTAGAATTTCTCTGGAACATGTGTCCATTTGTGTGATGTTAGCAGTTTTGGTCTCCCTTAAACAGCACCAGATAGAAGATTTGAATAATTCTAAAAAAAATTTATTCTGCATTCTTTGAATTAATTTTACATTTATGTTTGATTAGTGAGCCTTGATTAATATCCTGATATGCGAAGATGATCCAATACCGTGGAATTAGTTGTTTACTTTGCTCTGTATTTTCCCCAACATAAGACGACATTGCACATAAGATGCACCCTGCCCCCACACAATCTTCAGTTTTCAGGAGAATACCTGTATAGAACATATTCAAATTTGTGTGCAATTAGAAAATACTTACCCCCTTCTCCCTTTTTTTGTATGATGAATTAGGAAAGCATTCTCATCCTATATTTGTTTAAGCATGCTAATGATGAGAGATAATTTCTGACGTTACTTGCCGCAAGCGAGTCATCTAGTGTCACTTATAATGTAACATGCTTCAGATATTAAATACAGCATGTGTTAGGATGTGTACTTAAGGTTAGAAGTATTGACAGAATACTCTTTCAAATAGCTAACATGATCTGAAGCACTGAAACACATCTGAAGGATGCTGCAATCTTTATATTTATTCAATAATGAAGTTTATTGTCATGTCTACAGTATTATTTGTAATGTTCATAGGTATTCACGCAGTGAAGTGATCAGTGGCCCCGTATATGCAGGCAAAGATAGGCACAATGCAGAGGTAGCAGCCTTTCATTTGTCGGTACTTCTGGGATTGCGTAGAAGTCCTCTGACTGTGGGCCGGAAAGTCAACCTGCGTCGAGAAGTGATGCCAGTTGCCACGAATGATCTGCTTGAGACTTTCTACCAGGAAGGTATGATTAACTGTGCTGAGGCTAAGTAAAAAAAGTCTCATGAATGAACATTCTGCTGGAACCATTATAATTTTGCCTCCAGCATACCTCCCCGTATTCTCCAGCTCTCTGAGTGTTCTGCTCACAGACTGTAAGTAGTGATGGCGACAGTGATTTCAGTTGATTCGAATAGAGCAGGAGGTTGGAAGGTAATACTCCAGCAGGCAGAGAGGGAAGTGTCAAATAGGGACATCCCCACCATTCATGGGCCTACTTCCCATGACCTCATTACAGTAGATTGCTTGTTTTCTGTGTTCTAATGTTCAACGCCAATGAATTGGGTTTTGTTGGTTTTTTTAGTATAGTTTAAATTTGTTTTGTTGGTATTTGTTTAGGAAACAACACATGTTTCTATGGTGTTTGCTATTTCTGTGGTCCAAACCAGCCGGTATGTGCACAAAGAGATGTAATGGAGGGTGCTCTGATCCTATGGCTGCCGCCAGAATATAAACTGAAGAAATATCGTAGTCCATGGCAGAGAACGTACAAGCCACATACACTAGCAAGGTGATTATTCTGTTCGTTGCATTCTGATGGTGCTCTAGCACTCACCTGGGATGACTTATAGTTATGCTGTTAATGTGTTATGTATGGTCTTTGTAATATATTATATATGTATCAACTTCTACACAGTAGGTCTTGTAACTGAATATAGAATTTTAGTGGGCAACATTTTGATACATATGTGGGAGGTCCTGTGTTTAATTTTCAGCCCAGAAATTGGCTGTCCTGAGTGGTTTCTTCTGGCAGATGCTGAGATAATGCCTCAGAATATGCCATGACACTTCTTTACATGTCCACTTCATTATTTACCAGTTACTGTACATTTCATGCTATTTAGACTGATTTACTGACAGAATCGTTAGGTAGATAATAAATTAATGACTGAGTGAGTAAATAAATATAAAAATAAAAGAAGGCTGATAATGCATTGTCTGCACTTTGTTAAATCTTTATGTTTATTTTCAAATTATGATACATAATATATCCAAAATAATTATGTGTGCCTTACTTTCTCAATAAGTTAACTCTTGTACAAGACAGGAAATGTACATAACATTGATGTGCATTCAAGAAACCATTGCTGATGTGGGAAAGCAAAAAATATTACATATTCCAAGTGTGTGTCTGTAGCTTTAGTTATCCAGCATGCAATATGCATGTGCCTTTTTACATTGTCATCTGGGGCCTGTCTGGCTGTGTCATATTTTTCTACATTATCTTGTATGGCATGACTTTCAGGGGGGGGGGGGGGGGAATATTTTTTAAATTTTGTTGTTTTTTTTTTTTTTTTTTTTTTTTTGGGGGGGTGGGGTGGGGGGGGGGGGGGGGGAAGTTATTTAACATGTGTGTCTTGATTATCTCTGCAACTTTTGTCTGAAATATTTCTCCTTCTGAGAAGAATTCAGTGAGATATTAACACAAATGTATGTCGGTCTTCATGTAAAGTAGCTGTCATTCTTGCCACATTTTAAGGAAACTTGAATTTTCTAGAAAGATCTTCTAAAAATACTCCAATGTCAAATTTCTTGTAAAATCAATCCAGTGGGAGCTGAGTTGGTCCATGCGAATGGGTGGACGGACAGACATGATGAAGCTCATAGTTACTTTCTGCAATTTCACGATTGCACCTAATAAGGAATACTGACATTTTGGTCCAAGAGATTTTTCAGTAATTACTTAGGTGACAACTTTCTAATTTTTTAGATAACGTACAAAATAAGTTGTTTTTGACTTGCTTGGGTATGTTGATCACAAAAACGCAAAAATAACAATAAGAAGGTGTAAATGCCTATTTTTTTTAACATGTGCATGTGCTGTGCTTGTTACGTTTTCCTTCAAAACTGTGACATGGTACAAAATGTTTTTGTTTGGATTGAGGGTCAACAGTTCAGTATTAGACATTCATAGGGCCATGCATCTTAATATATTTCTATAGTAAAACCAACTAGATGCACCACTGTCTCAAATTTGTTTTATTTTGGAATGACACTCTGCATGTTTCGGACGGTGTTTCCGTCCATCATCAGGAGTACAAGACTGTACATACAGCAACAGGCACATGTCAAACGGATACTGCTGACGGCTTGCTAGCGTGAATGCTGGCAGGCAAATTTGAGACATTGGTGCATCTAGTTGGTTTTACTATAGAAATTTCAGAATTAATTTTAAATTTACTCTCCCTTCATGTTACTCTAACCTTGCGTAATTTGAGGCTTCTGCTGTGAAGTAGCTGAGAACTGTGCTGTTCTGGGTTATAATGCTGCAAATAGTGGTAATTTCTTTCTGACATTGTGGTACATTCTATTGGTCCCAGCTTCGGTTGTCCCGGAATGTCAGTAAGAAATTACCCCTACTCACTGTGTAATAACCCAGAAGATCGCATTTGTCACTTACCTTAACCTTATCGATTTGTGTTACTTACAGTGCAGTTTTATGCAGAACCTTATTTAACTCCTGTGCCTTATTTCAGATGGGAAGTGGATGAAAATTACTGTAAGAGAGTTAAAGCCATGAAAATGTACAGTCCTAGTGCTGGACCACGGCTGTTGGATTTAATAGATGCAGCCATTTTTGACTTCCTCATTGACAATGGGGATCGTCACCACTATGACGTATTTGAAAACATAACAAACTCCATGGTTCTGTTACTGGACAATGGAAAGGGGTGAGGTCAGATATTAAATACTGTTAATGGAAGAAAAGCTAACTAAATGATTATAAGTAGTATAATACATCATATGTGGTAATTAAATAACTGGACTGGTTTTGTAAAGAAGGAATGTGTATTTAGTGAGTATGGTCATCGTAGATTTTTTTTAATTTTATACATACATTCTGTTATCTTGGCCATATTGACATATGTGCTGGAAATGTGAAATATGGGGTTGTTACAGCAGTGTTGCTGAAGATTCGAGTCTTTGGGTTGTAATTTTTTGTAATGTAAGTGGTTGCTGATGTTTCGAAAGTTGAGGTTCTTTCATCTTTGGGGTCAAGCGGTCCAAAAAAACAATTCTTGGGCTGTACTATGAAGTGCTTGTGTTAATGATATATGTAGTCTCAGAACAATTATAATGGATGAATTTTTAATTTTCAGCTTTGGGAATCCACACCGGGATCATCAGGACATTTTAGCGCCCCTGTACCAGTGCTGTGTGTAAGTTTTGCTTCTTAATGTCTGTGTTTTGTTTACCCTTCATGTCCTGTTATTGCAGGTTTGGTGCAGAATTTATTGTGTTTTTGACTCTGACTAGGCTTGTAACATATATGAATTTGGTTTCCTGAGCTATTTTAAACTGCAGCATGATAAAAATAAATACATATTTCAGTGCTTTATGTTTTGTTGACTCTGCATCTTGATATAATTATGTAAGGAAGAACCGACTTGATGCACAACTTATTCTTAATATATTTCGTCAACCTCTACATGTTTCAGGCGTATCTAGGCTCACCATCAGGAGGTACAACTGTTTATATACAATGGAATCCAACCAGGACAACAGACAGTCATCTAAAAAGAATAATAAGTACCAATTGCTTTATACACACGGTTTTACCTGCTGATGATGGGTTTCATATGGCCGAAACACATAGAGTTTGACGAAATATACTAAGAATAAGTTGTGCATGAAGTTGGTTCTTCTTTACACAACATATTTCAGTAATGTAGTAGAATCTTCTGGAGTGATAATCTGTGGCTTGATTGAGCTATATAAACCAACATTTTGGAGATACAGGAAGTCTCCAAAACATTTGTTTTTAGGTCAGCTGTGACAGTACCAATCTTCCATAAGGATTTTTGTGCATGCATTCATGAAACTTGCAAATCTCATATTTTAATAATTGTTTTTGTTACACAGCATTCACGTTTATTTGTGTACTATGTTAAAAAATCATTTTACCTCTTGAATTGACTTGTTAGAAATTCGTTGTAAGTGCTGCTTTTTTATGTGTTATGTAAGTTTGTTTTTTATGTAGTGTTCCTGTAGTGGTTGTTTAACAGCTGTCTACCGTGTCATAGTGGACACTGTGACTGCTGTTTTTTTGTTCTTGGAATGTTACTGCTCTGTATATCACTTTCCAGGTTGAGAACGTCGACATGGGACAGGCTGCAACTTTTCTCAGGTAATACCTTGAGTACTTCGCTCGAAGCACTGCTCAATCACAGCCACATATCACCAGTGCTAACATTGCTACATCTCAAGGCATTAGATCGACGTCTTCTCACCGTGTTTGCAACTGTTGAACTGTGCTTTGAACAGCATGGAAGAAACAAAGTTCTGGTTTATGATGCTATAAGGTGACACTCAAGAAACTTCCAGACTGTCATGCTTTAGACAGACTAATTTCTTGCTGGAGCAGTCCTAATGTGATGTGTCAGGCTGACTTCATTATGTGCAGAATATAGGATGATTAGGGGCAGTAACCAGATTAATAATTTGACATACTCTGCGCTGCATGATGAGAACTGGCAGTGACTACTCATGTGAGTTTTTAATTTGTTGACAGATATTTTAATTCTGTTTTCTTGCAGTTTCTAACCATTTTATTACTTCTACCATATGTGTCAGGCTGTTAAGACTAATTATTTTGCAGAGGTACAGTATATGTTATCTGTGGATTTCTGTGATGTTGGTCCAGCTGTTAAGCACTGTAGCTTGTTCTTCTGATTGGATTGCTTTGATTACAACAGTACAACAGAAGGGAAGATTTGTACTGTTGCTGGTAATAAAACAGGGAAAATGCCATGGGCATTTGGATGGTTACTGAAATATTGATGGATTGAAACTGCCTGCCGAAGCTTAATACGCTGTGTAACACATGTTCTCAAAAGAACCTAACAGGTCATACTTTCCTTTAAATGCTTCTATCTCTATAAGGAAGGTAATAGGAATGATAAATTAATAAGAAATGCAATTCTTTATTCTGTGCATAACTGCCTGATATTGTTAGACATAACTTGTGAGTTGTGCAAAGTAGTCATGTTAGTAATTATGAGACGCAGTGTTTTCATGCCAGTGAAGATTTGTGTTGTGGTCGTCTGGGTTGTGATACTGCATCGTCTGCTATGTCGGCACCCACACTGTCATAAATCATAACAGGCAAAGAAAGAATTAATACCATTTTAAGACTGTGGTTGTATGAATGGTACTAATAATGTAATTTGACTCAGCAGAACATGCATTGGGAATAGTGGGCCAAGTACATAGAGATTGTTTGAGATATGTATTTGTTGGTTCTTCCATCCACTTTTGATGGATTGCAAAATGCAGGACAATGTGTTCACAGTGACATTGAATGCTGGCTTCCTGTAATGATCATTTTGTAATAAAAATGTGTGTATGTTGGGCCTATTGTACCCTCTTTGTTCAACAAAAATCAAGCGGCCTGAAATTTTCTAAGTCCCAAACAGGAAGTCACGTGACATACAGTTGCCATCATAATTTGAGTCATTTTACTTTCCCCATACTTGTGCATTTGTGGCATCTTTCTGTCTTCCATTCATTACAATCAATCACGCCGCATATATACTAACCCAAGACACCAACACATTTGCTTAATTTGAAGTTAAAACATGAATTAAATGTCATTAATCTTCTGAGGCGTGTGGCTTACTAGCTCTGCTTCCACAGATGGATGTTGTGAAAGTGTGGTTCTTTGCCGCACACGGAGGTAGCCGAGCACCTTAATGTGTGATGGCAGTACTCTTTGGAAACAAACTACATTGGTTCAATTCCCAGTGTCAGCATGTAATTTTTTCTTTTTGAATATGTTTTATATTCACAAACACTCAAATCAGTTATGCAGTAACACATCCATTATTTAATTACATGTTTCTAAAGTTATCTTTGCTCCATTGGCAGGGTTAGAAATGTGAGTGACACAGATATTTCTGTTATTTTTCCTTAATCCTTTTTTCTTTGTTTACCGACATTCTGATTTAGAGGGTTCGTGTTTGAATTGGACTAAAACTAGGCATGTGAATCTCCTTGTTGCTTGCAGACCGCAGCGGGTCATGGGATCTGACATTGGGCTGCACAATTTGAAACATTTATGGAAAGGAATTGTTGAGTGTATGATGCGTGTGCTGGGGAGGTCTGGACTGAGGGTGGTTTCACTTGCGCCTTGTTTCAGGGGTGGGATTTGGGGAGTGAAGTGCTGTTGGAACAGATGCAGCCCAATTTTAGCTATCGAAACAAGTTCATAATTCTTTCTCCATGTGGCCTTCTAGTAGACAATAACACACTTTCAAAAATGTGCATAAAAGTCTTACTGGCTACACTGATTATGGTGGTTATTTCATGAAGAGGGATTCGGCCTACACTCATATAAAGGTTAATGACCATATTGTCTCCGACAGGTCAGTTTTTGTCCATAGATAATCCCCATCTCTCCGTTTTTATCCACGACCAGCAGCAGGTATAATACCCTTTTTGGTCCACGGCTCAAAAATTGTGAATGATCATAATGCAGTTGCGGAAGACATTTGATTCGGGTGGCAGAAAATTGAAAGAATCTCGACTTAATGAGAAATTCTTTAGTAAAAGTGTTCTAAAATCATATAATAAGTTTGATCAAGCAATGTAGGCTTCTTTAAATAATATTCTTAAGTAAATATTCTTACAACAAACCACATCCAGGTACCTTCCTACTGTGGGGTTCTTGGTTGTTCTATGGTATTCTTTCCAGCGAGCACGTTTAAAAAAGTCCACATAATCGGCAACAGAGAGGCGTCGCAGTGCTGCTAGGTGGACCACGATATCCAAACAATCACCGCCTGCTTCTGTGGTGGCCAGTAATGGAAACTTGGGTGCAGTGTCCACTCCTCAGATACATGTTTGGGGTGTACACGGAGTAGTGCTGCTAACCTGGCTCTCATCCAATTCCGTATCACGGGGCCTTCTTCGCACTTGGTAATCCTGTGTATTAGTGTGTCAGTTGTCCCGCATTGCGAGCAAGACATTGTGGTCGTTAGGTGGATAGCAGCCAATTGTTCATTGGTTGATACTGTGTCGTGTATTGCAGCATACCACGTTGAATTTATTGAGTTAGAAAGACCTGCTGCATGTAAGTTTGTCCATACACGCGGCCATGATAGTTCTGGGTTCTTATGGATGCCCCGCATCTCGCTGGTTACATTGCTTGTATTAACCATTGTCAGTAGCATCCTGCAGAGGCAGTGTTTGAACTTTTGCATTGTTTTGTGCGGGCCTGGTGGGGCGGCGTATGCCATGTCCATGGCATATTGACAGGTATAGGGTAACGTGGTTGGGAGGCCATGTGCGTTTGGGGGGCTTGCAGTGGGGCCAGTGAGGTCACACATGTGCATCAACGTTGTTGTAACAGAGACTTCCTTCGCACACAATTGCCATAGCCGGGCATAGAGGAGCATCCTGCATTTGGCATCTATGTTCGCCAGGGCCCAGCTGCTTTGGTCTTTCGGGCGTTGTAGGGTAGTCATAGATACCCTGAAGACTGTGCCTTGTCAAATGAACCAGGTGCTTGCGGTAGTGAGTTGTTGCACGTGCACTTTGGTGGGTGGGAGAATTTGCACCAGATACCAAATTTTTGTGAGTAGATACAGGTGTATATATTGTATTCTGTGTGCAAGGCAGAGGGTTTGGGCATAGGCTTTTCATGCTTGTGCACGTACCGACCGTAGGACACCTGCCCAGCTATTTTGCACGGATGTTGTGACAGTGGTTCCATATGTGATCCCAAGAATTGTGACTTGGTCGTGAAACTCAATTCCAAGTGCAGTAGCTGGCTGCGTCCAATTCCCTATGGCGAGGGCCTTCGATTTCTGTGAATTGAGTTTGGTTCCTCTGGCTTGTTCATAACAGCATATGGCCTGTTGGATGATGGTGAAATCCTCAGGTTGGGTTACAAAGACGTTTACATCGTCAGCATACGCAACTATGGGGACACTCCGCGTACCATGGCCTAGTTTAATGCCCTGGAGTTTTTCTTCTAGTATATGTAGCAGGGGGTTCAGGCACAGTGTGATTAGGATCATACTTTGTGGACAACTTTGCCGCACTGCACTGTGGATGGGTATGGGCCCCACCAATGTTATGTTGATTTGAACTGAAGCTGTGGTGTGTAGCCGCTCAGTGAACAAGTCGCTGATCCCATATCATAAGCTTTGAAAAAGTTATTGATGGGAGATATGATCAAAGGGATTCTGGAACTCGAAGGAAAGGACACATAGGGGTGCCCCGGTTGTCTCAGAGTAGGCAATGGCATCTCATACTAAAGATACGGTCTCCAGTATTGAATTTCCAGGAACTCTGCAGAACTGGCTATTGTGTAGATGGTCCTGTAAGACGTGGCACAGACACCGTGCCATGATCTGGGCAAGAAGTTTATACGCTGTTGTAAAGAGTGAGATGGGGCGGTATCCGTCTGGCGTCCAATCGTCGTTTGGTTTTGGCAGGCAAACTATGATGCTGTTTTTCTGTTGGGGTGTGACCTTTCTGTGTAAAAACATCTGGTTTAAGAGCTCAAGAAAGTCTGTGTTAATGGTCTCCCAGTTAGCAGTGTAAAACTCCAGACTAAAGCCGTCGATGCCAGGCACAAAGTGCCTGGCTTCTGTTCGCAGAGAGGAGAGGAGTTCCTCGACAGTAACTGGTGTTTGAGCTGGTCAGCGTACTTTGTTGGACAAGTTTGTTGTATGACTCCTTGCAGCGTGGTAACACATGAGTGGTCTTTCGCAATGGGTTAATATTTCTGGCAAAGGTGCACAACAAAGGTGTTAAGGACATCTTGGTGGCTGGTGACGACATTGTCCTGCGTATCCTGTACCTGACGGATGGCGTGTGTCTTACGACGCTTGACCATTTTCAGAATACGAAAGAGGGATGGTTCCTCACCGTCCAACTTGTCCTGGTCAGTGTTGTCCAGCATGACTTTCTCCAGTCATCTAGCATACAAGCGCACAATTTTAGCTTTATGACATTGGAGTGCTGGGAGTTTTGCACCTTCTGGGATGTCGCTGCACAAAATGTCATAAATGCACTGATGAAGGTGATTTTCCATCAGCTCATAGTCTACGTTATGGTCAGCCTGCTCTTTGTGGATGAGTATCCGGAGGTGTTTTTTTTACATACAGCTCCCACCACATGGTTATATTGAGATAGTGTCATCTGTGATTTCACCATTTCATCTACTCGGAACTTATTCTCCTTTTGAGATGTTCGTCGGTTATCAGCAAGGGCTCCATCTTCCACCTGCCTCGTGCTCTTTTTAAATGGGTTCCGTTCATGGTAATGCACAGCGTGACGGTGTAGTGGTCCATGAAGGCAGCAGGAATGATTTCTATTCCCATTTTGCTGCACTGTAGGTCAGAAGATATGTAGATGTGGTCTAGTCTGGCGGCTCCATTAGTGGAGTAGTGCATGTACGTAGGTTGGGAGGGGTTCTGTTTCCAAGCATCTTGCAGGACTAATCTGCGGACCGTCTCCATGAGGGCTCTGCTAGGTTGGAAGTGTCCTGTGGTGTCAGTTGGGTGCAATACACAGTTGAAATCACCTCCTATGAGTAAGTCTTCGGGGCCGGCCTGAAGCAAATATGGCAGCTCAGCATTATAGAAGTGTTCTCTGTCGAATTTCCTTGCCCTTTCCGGATAGTGCATATAAGTTTACGAGTCGTATTCCCCTATAGTCTGCCACAATCGCACATCCAGAGGGCAAAATAGTTATGTTCGTGAGATGTAACGTGCACCTCACTAGAATTGCTGTTCCACATATGGATGCTCTGATGTTGAGATGTGTTTCATAACCACCAACATTCAAAACTCCGTACTTATCACTTCCTGAATGAATAGTATGTCAAAATCGTGTTGTCATATGAAGTCAGCCAACATCCCCACCCTCGTCCACGCAGTTATGCCATTGATATTGAGTGTAGCAATTTTGATGGTGCTCATTTGGGATTGGGGGGGGGGGGGGAGGGGGGTGTTTTGGGTTTGGGGTATTTTGTTTTCCGTGTTTTGTTTGTTTTTCGTGGGGTGCTTGGGGGGTTCCCGGGTTTTTTTGGTTGGCCCTTTTTCTCAATTTTCTTTTCT
>Ga0123353_10007130_pt1 | contig 15050 bp, 1 predicted proteins | sample TergutLab28metaG_3_FD_92763 | JGI IMG/M metagenome (GOLD analysis project Ga0123353, IMG submission 92763) | Labiotermes labralis P3 segment gut microbial communities from Petit-Saut dam, French Guiana - Lab288 P3 | ecosystem: Host-associated > Arthropoda: Insects > Digestive system > Gut ... | reverse complement strand
GTGTATACATCCTTCTTACCGTCTATAACAATATTGTCGAAGGTCAGCGCGCCGCCGTTGCTTATCGTAAACAGTGTCGCAGCCGCCTCGCGGCTCAATGTCGCGGTCTTCGGCCCGCCGAAGGTTTGTGCGTCCTTCCAGGTTGCGATCGTTGCGTCCCTGCCCGTTGGTATAGTCACCCCGGCGGATATTCCTATGTCGTCCATTACATATATCACAATTGCGCCCGTGGTCGCGGACAGCGCTTTGCCGATCGTCTCGTACGGGTACCACACCGTGCCGGTCCCGGCCGTGTCGCTGCCTTTGTATGACCCGCCCGGCGATGCTACATACACATCTCTCGATGTCTCTATCACATAGGTATTGCCGGCGCCCATTACTATCTTTTTGCTTGTCGGGCTGACCCAGATGAAGCGCCTTGCCTCTTCTGCGCTGACGCCCTGCCCGTCGCGGGTCGCAATGACCGTGCCCGCCGCAGGGTTGCGCCCGGGGGGCTGCGCCTGGTCCGCAGCGGTAACGCGGGCTTCGATGTATATCTTCGCCATCGCGCCGAGCTCGCCTGTCACGTCGATCCCGTTCGGAATCGACGACACATCGTCGATATAGACGCCGCTGTTTGTTTCCGGCGTGCCTATGTATGGGGCGCCGGAAACGGTTAATGCCCCGCTGTAGAAATAGATATCGCCGCCGCGCGAAGCGACAGACTTGTTCCCCGTTACCTCACCGCCGGTTATCGTGAAAGAGCCGTTATTTACTATGCTTATGCCGCCGCCGTAACCGCTGACGATGCTATTGATTATTCTGCCTGAGTTCATAAAAACGGCGCCGCCGTTGATGTTCAGCAGCGAAGCGGTCCCCTCGACCTTGTTGCCGTCAAGGGTTATATCTTCGATGGTCAGCGAAGAGTCCTTATTGACGCTGATCATGTTTGTCCTGTTTGCGTGATAGTAGTCGCCATCACCGTCATAGCGGATGATGGATACCTCTTCCGCAGCTGCGCCGCCGTACCTTGCGATAGTGATATCGGAACCGGCGGGAAGTATAACCTGCTCGCGCTCGGTGATAGAGGTTGTCAAATAGACCGTGACCGGAAATGGCGTCTCAAACCCGATCGGCGCTTCCGCGACCGCTTTTGCAAAAGTGGCAAACGGGTTCTCGGGCGTTCCTGTACCTGACGAGTCATTGCCGCCATGTTCCGGGGATGCTACGTATAGTTCGTTTGACTTTTCGCTTAGAATGTAGTTGCTTCCGCTTGCGACGATCCCGTAGGTATCGGACCTCCAGTGCAGCTTCGCCGCTTCTCCTGAGTTCGCGCCGCCCGCAGCTGCCGCCGCCACTTCGCCGAATCTCTGTCCGCTGATCCTGTCAAAGAGGACGTAGGTCTCCTTGCCTAATGCACCGGGAATCTCTATATAACAACCGGTGTTGAGGTATATGCCGTTATCGGCGCGATGGTCGCCTATCCGGGGCGAGCCGGAAATGCTGACTTTGCCGTTCTGGAGGTAGATCGCGGCGCCGACCGACTTCGCGGTGTTGCCGGTGATCATTCCGCCGTGCATCGCAAATACGGCTTCATAATGGTTGACGACGATTGCGCCGCCTTCCATGTTCGAGCGGTTGTTTATTATATCGGAGCCGATCATTGTGAAATTGCCGCCAACGATAACTGCGGGAAACGTGTCTTCGACGCCGTTACCGTCTAAAACGACGCTCTCAAGCACAAGTCCGCTGCCTTCTCCCGCGGCAATAATCTTGAAAAACTCGCCCGTAAATGTGTGCATGTCATCGAATGGGTCGGCGTAACGGCGGATGGTATAGCGCTCGCTGCTTTCCGGGTCTGTCCTGATGACTATGAGCGTGTCCGCAATCAGGACGCTTGCATCCGCGCCATGAACGTCGCCGTCAGATAATAGCACGTTGGAAAGCAAAATCACCTCCGCCGCCATTTCTGCGGAGTTGTTAGCCTGAATGACGGCTTGCCTTATCGTTGCATACGGCCATTCGTATGACCCGTCGCCGAACTCGTCGCTGGCGTTAGCACCGCCGACATAGATCGGCGCGCCTGTCAGCTCTGTGAATGCAAGCATTATAGGGGGCGGTTCGTCCTCTTCCGGCTCTTCCGGCTCTTCCGGCTCTTCCGGCTCTTCCGGCTCTTCCGGCTCTTCCGGCTCTTCCGGCTCTTCCGGCTCTTCGGACTCACCCGGCTCGCCGGGTTCGCCAGTCCTTTCCGGTTCTCCGAACTCAACAGGTTCGCCGGACTTATCTGTCTTGGTCAAGCTGAAGTCTGTGCCGCCTTCACCGTTTATGAGACCGGAACCGCCGTCCGCTCCGTTGTCGGCATTCGCTGCCAGCGACGGAAATGTTAATGTGGTTACGAGCATCATAAGAGCGATGCTAAAAGCAAGTGCTTTCTTAAAAAAGATATAGGTGTTTTTCATTATGGCGCCTTTCTGCTTGCATTTAACTGTGGATTTTTTATAAAGCCCAACCGAAATTTTCATATAAGTTATAAGACCCGGATAGAACCGTTTTTGCACTATTGGTATGTAAACAATCGGTGAACAATCTAATTTTTGAATCTTAATGTGCTGATACTCAGTAGGGGCGGATATGGAATCCTCCCCTACTGAGCAGCAGCGACAGGGGAAGACGCCGGTCGGATGGATGACCGGCGTCTATATTGAGTATCAGCAGCAAGTCGTGGAGGGCGGACATAAAATCCGCCCCTACTTGGCTAAATTCCTGGCCTTTACCGCGAGTGCCAGCGCGGTTGCTTCGATTGCCACGAGCGCCGTGTGGAGAATGGTCCAACCGTCAAACAGCACCATGGTCCTTGATAAATCCTGTGTCATCAGGAATGCAAGTGCTCCGGCAGCGCCCATTGCGATCACGCCCGCGTACATGATTAATCTGAAACGCTTGAGCCGCAGACCAGTATCGGATTCGGCAGTTTTTCGTAATCCCGCTTCGATACATGACCCGGCGCCATTTGGGTTGCCGCTGTCATCGGGACTGTCGGCGGCGTCAGCGCCATTCGTGGCGGCGTCAGCGCCATTCGTGGCGGCGTCAGCGCCATTTGTGGCGGCGTCAGCGCCATCTGCGGCGGCGTCAGCGCCATTCGTTGCGGTGAGGTCGTCGCCATTTGTGGCGGATCTTTTACGCAACGCAGTCCGTAGCACCGCAAATAACATGAGCAGTAAACCGGCCCCTGCAAGAATCGGGTTCATAAGCGCCCAAACGAGTTCCCCTGACACGGCAAACATCGGGATGCCCATAAAGCTGCGCGGAACGCCCTCGGCGCCGATAGTTGATGTTTCGTTCCGGCGCGGGCCGGCTGAGTTTCCGGTTTCGGGGTCATTGACGTCCGACGGCCCTTTGTTAAACTGATCTGCTGAGCTTCCCTTTGAGCCTGTGCCACTGTAACCGGCTCCGCCGTCCGAAGCGTCGGCATTAGCTTCTTCGCCCTCGGGAGTCCCGGTTTCATCATCGCCGGAATTTTTGTCCGCGTCTTCGGCGGAGGAATCATAGCCATTGCCGTACCATTCGGTGCTGCTGACGTCTCTGCCGGCGTTACTGCTGTTGCCGCCGACGCCGCCCTGGCTACCGTCGACCCTGCCATCGCTGTCATCGCTGCCGCCATTGCCATCATTACCGCCGCTACCGCCGCTGCTGCCGCTGCCGCCGCTGCCGCTGTTTTCGCTGTTTTCGCCTGCTGCGCCATCAGTTTCTTCTTCGTCTTCTTCGCTTTTGCCGTCAAAATATTCTTCTTCAGCCTCGTCGGCGTCGTCTTCGCTTGCAGCGGCGTCGGGTTCTTCTACGAAGTCGGTGCTGCCGTTGCTGCCGGTGTTGTTGCCGGTATCGCCGCCGTTGCCGGCGCTGCTGCCGGTGTTATTGCCGGTGTTGTCGCCGCCGTTGCCGGCGCTGCTGCCGGTGTTATTGCCGGTGTTGTCGCCGCCGTTGCCGGTATTACCGGTGTTGTTATCGGTTCCGCCGTTGCCGGTATTACCTGTGCTGTTGCCGGTGTCGCCGCCGTTGCCGGTATTACCTGTGCTGTTGTCGGTTCCGCCGCCGTTGCTGCCGGTGTTATTGCCGGTGTTGTCGCCGCCGTTGCCGGCGCTGCTGCCGGTGTTATTGCCGGTGTTGTCGCCGCCGTTGCCGGTATTACCTGTGCTGTTGTCGGTTCCGCTGTTGCCGGTATTACCTGTGCTGTTGTCGGTTCCGCCGTTGCCGGTATTACCTGTGCTGTTGTCGGTTCCGCCGTTGCCGGTATTACCGGTGTTGTTATCGGTACCGCCGATATCTCCGCCGCTGTTACCGTTGTTACTGTCCTCCTGCCACTGGGCGAAGAACGTGATATTATCATTTACAGTCCAGCCGGGTATGAATGTCACTCCTGACCCGTCCGCCTCCGTATTCCAGCCGAGGAAGCTGTGTCCGGCCCGTTCAGGTTCATCCGGCAAGTCTTTCCCGCCCAGGATGTCTCCGGCTTTCACGATCAGCGTTTGCAAAGCAAGGCCGCCGCTCAGGCTGCCGCGGTTGGCGTTGAATGTCACCATGTACTGTACAGTTTGCTCCGGGGTAAACACGTTCAGGTCCGTGCCGTCTTTGTCGCCCCAGCCGGACGAGGTCCGGTTCGTCAGGACGCGCCCGGAGTTTTGTAGCGTTTCCAAGGTACTGCCTGGGGCTGCAACGAAGCCGACTTCCATCTGGACGCGCGCGCCCGCGTTTTGCGCAATAACGATACCGCTGCCCGAAAGGTCGAACAGGTAGCTGACTACGGCGCCTCCATAGAGAAGGCTGAGAGTCCCCGACGCTGTGACGTCGTCGCCGCCGACAGTCACGCTGACGCACTCAATGAGTTCTTCGGAAGCCAGGACAAGCCCGGCCGGGATTTTGTCCTGGATTTCAAGGCGGGTTATCTGCGCCGGGTTCATGGGCAAAATGAATGATATGCGGTAGCGAATAATCCCGGCGGACGCGTCTATGCTGTCCCGCCCTTCGGCGAATGCGCCTGGCTCGCCGCCCCAGGATTCCTTAGTAGCTTCGCCGGGCAGGCCGCTTCTGTCCAGGCGCCTGTGCAGGAGCACCCCGCTGATTGAAGGCGGGTAAAATTTCACCTGCTCCATCCCGACCGAAACGTCGATACGGTCGTCCTGCTGCCAGTTGCCCGATATCTCGAGTTCATATGCCCCGGGGGAACCGGAAGCCTCATAAAGCTTACCGACGTTTACATTAATGCCCGGATTTGACGCGCAAGCCGTTACCGTGAAGTTTGCCTCGCTGAGCCCCGGCACGAACTCGTCAAACTCGAGGAACAGCCTGGTCGTCGTCGTCTCGCCGGGCGCGCCGTCTGCCTGCGCGCTCAGGAATGGGATCTCGAACTCGCCGAGGACGTATTGATTCAAATGCAAAGAGTCGCGGAGCGGGTGGGGTACGACGCTGTTGTCGCGCGGTTCCCAGTAGAACAGGCGCGCTTCGCTGCGTACGGATGGCGCGTTGTCCAGCTTCTCGGCGATGATGTTCCCGTCTTCGGAATCCGCTTTACCCGCGATCTCGATCCGGGCGTTGCCAAGCAAGGAGCCATCGACCTGTATCACCTGGCCGGCGCCTAAATAGACCCCGCGCCCGGCGCCCGCTGTTTCGATCCGGGCGCTGCCCGAAACGGTCATCGTCCCGGTTTCATACAGGACGCCGTAACCGCCGCCCCGGTTCAGGCTTATCACGCCGCCGTTCATCGTCAGGTTTGAAGCCGGCGAAGCCAACACGACCGCCGCAGCGCCCTCCCCGACTGTGTTCGAGCATATTTCCCCGGCGTCCATCTCCATTCCGCCGCTGATCGACACTATTGATGTATCGGAAGTATTCAAACGTATCGCGCCGCCAAGCATGAACAGAGCGCTGCCGTTTGTTACTTCTATTGCCGCAGGCCTGTCCGGCGCGGTCTTGTTGCGTTCGACGCCCCCGCCGAGGATAAGCAGTATCGAATTGTTTTTAACCAGTATCGCCGTATCCGAATCCGGCCTGTTCCCGCCCGAGATCACGATATCCCTTAGCGTCAAACCGCCCTCGTATACTGTGCTGTTGACCGGCGACGATACTTCAATGAGCGTGCCTGTGAACCCGGGCGCCCTGGTCACTTCGATGTTTTGGAAGGCGGCCCGCTCCCAGCGCTGCAAAGTGATGTTCTTTCCGGCGCCGACTATCGCGGTCTTGTTTATCAGGACGCCGTCGTCCATCACGTGCACGGTCACCGGGACGCCTGTCGACGCCATCGCGAAGGCGTGCTCTATCGTTTTGTACGGGCGCTCGACGCAGCCGATCCCCGTCATGTCATCGCCTATCTCGTTTGATACGTACAGGTTCAGCACCTCCGCGATCCTGTACTCCACGCTGCCGCCGTGGACCAGCCGCAGCATTTCAGTCGGCATCCAGAAAACAAACTGGGACTCTTCGAAGCTGACGATCGAGTCCGTATACGGATGTCTCGTGCCTCCCGACTTCTCCACGACCAGGTCGTTTTCCCTCTGGTCGGCTTTGCCTTCGATGTTAATGTTCGAACCCGGCGCAAGATCCCCGTACAGCTTTATCGACCTGCTGTTGAGCCCGTCCGCAGTGGGCGACGCGAGATAGACGCCGTTATCGTTCCTCGAAAGCCCTATGACCGGCTTGTTCTCCAGATTCATGACGCCGCTTTTGCTGTAATAGACGGCGTCCCCGTGCCACAGGCGGGCGCCATCGTGACCGGTCTGCGCGACTGCCGTATTGCCGGTGATCAAACCGCCGCTCACCCGGAGCTCACCGGCGCCAATATGGATTGCGCCGCCGTTTTCCTGCGAGTTGTTGCCATAGATTTCGCCGCCGGTAATGTCCACGCGCGAGTTTGAAAGCATATCTATCGCGCCGCCGCTTTTAGCCGCTGCGTTGTAACGCAGGGTCCCGCCATCATTCAGGGTAAACAAGCCCGCCGCGGAGACGATCGCCCCGCTGCCGGGCGCGTTTTCCCCGTTGCCGTCGACAATGATACTGCCGACAGTGAGCGCGCCGTTATTTGCTATGTTGAACATTACGCCGCGGTAACTTTCGCTGCGCGTGACCGTTACTGCGCCGCCCGCGCCCTGCCAGCTTTTCAGGGCGATCTGCTTGTTAGCGGGTATTGCGGCGACGGCGCTGACCACGATGTTGTCCATAACGTGTATAGTCGACGCAAGGTTTGCCTGTGCGGCCTGGACCGCCCTGGCCACCGTGGCAAACGGATATTTCGCGCTGCCGTTGCCGGTCGTGTCGCTGCCTTTGTATTCTCCTTCCGGCGATGCGACATAGAAATCTGTCGTGTAAGACAGCACATATTGCGTGCTGTTGCCCGCGTGCCGTACGATTGTGTACAGGTTGTTCATGTGGAGGTATAAGCGCGCTTCTTCCGCGCTCGTGCCGGCGGGGCTGCGCTCGGATATCACCGTGCCCGCCGTCTGGCTGCTCTTGCCTTCAACATTGACGCGGGCCGTGCCGGACAGGGCTCCCCTTTGTATCAGCGTGGCGCCGTTATGCAGGAAAATACCATTGTCTTTTCCGTCGACGCCGATACGCACGCGCTCGCCGATTACGGGACGGCAGTTGTTTGCAGCGTATATTCCCCGACCGACGTCCATCAGGGACGCCGGTAACGAGACGTTATTCCCTGTGATAAGCCCGCCGAGAAACTCTGCAACGGACGGGTATTCTACGTATACGCCGCCGCCTTTTGCGGTTGCGGTGTTTTTCGATATCTCGCCGCCTGTCATGATCAGTTTGTTGCCTGTATCTTTTGATGCATATATGCCGCCGCCATTCGCCGCCGTGTTCCGCGTGATCGTCCCGCCGCTCATGTACAGGGCGCTTTGTCCCTTTAATCTTACGCCGTTTGATTTATTATCCGAGATCGTGCCGCCGCTCAAGTTCATTACAGCCTGGCGCGTTGCGGACGCGCCGGACAGTAAGACCGTTCCGGCTTCGCTCTGAAAACCGCTGATCTCGCCGCCCTTCATGTTGAATACCGCGTTGCCGGAGCCGGTTGAGTAGGCTTCGGCAAAAACCGCAGCCATGTTTGCGGCGGATGATGCGCGGCTGTTGACGATCCTGCCGCCCGTTTCCAGATTGAAGACCGCGTCAGACGATGTTATGGACTGGATGTGGACTGAAGATGAACTTGTAGTGATGTTGTTTCCGCTCAAGGTCAGGTCGCGCAGCGTCAAAGCGCCGCCGCCAACTACCTGGATCAGGAGTCCGTTATAACCCGAAGCGCGCTTGATGCTGACTTCCCCGGCCGGCGCCCGGCTGTCTGAGGTCTCGCGCCATGCCCTTAGCACGATGTTCTTGCCCGAAGGTATGGTTGTCAGCGCGTTCAGCGAAAGGTCGTCCATGACATAGACCGTCACGGCGCCGTTGTCGGCGTCCATTCCGGCGAACCCGATCGCGCGGTTGATGGTTGCAAAGGGTTTCCCGACTGTGCCGAGCCCTGCCGTGTCATCACCTTTGAATACTCCGCCGGGCGAAGCTACATATATGTCCGTTATGGCCGTCAGGGTATATGAGTCGGTCCGGCGCGGGTTTTTCTCTATATCGTATAATTCGCTTTGGTAACAGTACCGCGCGGCTTCTTCCACTGTTGCCGCGGAACCGGTTTTTGTGACTATTTGCGTCGCGGACAACGCGCTTGCCTTGCCTTCGACATTGATCCTGGCCGCGCCTGCAAGGTCTCCGGCTTGGGTCAGCGTGGCTCCGGCGCCCGCTATCCACAGGCCGTTGTCGCTCTCGTTCGCGCCGATGATCGTCTCTCCCGAAACGGTCATTGAGCCGCCTCCGAAGTATACTGCGCGGCCCGCGCCCGTCGAGGTGTTCCCCGTCAGTTTGCTGTTGTGCAGCGCAACTGCACCGCCGGACATGTTCACCGCACCGCCGGTGTCCGTCGCGGCGTTCCCGGTCAGTTCGCTGTTATCCAGCGTAAATGTACCGCCGGTTATGTTCACCGCCCCGCCGGTAGAGGCTCTGTTGTTGCGGACCGCCGAGCCGGTCAGGGCCAGCGTTCCCGCTACGCCGAATACAGACGTGGCGTTTCCGGAGTGAGCGCCGTCCATGCGACCGTCGAAAATCATGTTTTCGACAGAGAGTGCGCCGGACGCATTTACGGTTATCATCTGCGCATTGTCGCCTCGCGTGATAACGGGGCCGGGATGACCTTCCTCGTAATGATCTTCCGCGTAATATGGTTTGAGAAGGATCGTTTTATTCGCTGCGACGACAGCCGTGGCGACCGCCGGCGCCCCGGGGTGGTCCGATACGGAGTGTACGAGGCTGCCCATGACATAGATGGTCGTATCGCCGGTCATTGCGGAGTCAAAAGCGTGCGACAGCGTGCGGAACGGCTCGTCCGGGCTACATCCCGTGTTCGAGTCGTTCCCGTCGGGCGACACGTAAAATTCTCTCTGCGTTGCAAGGCAATAATACCTGCCCGCGGCGTTTGCCTCGATACGATACGCCCTGGTGAACTGGTAGTTGTATTTGAGGGCTTCCGCCGCGCTGAGCGCCGCGGCCCCTGATTTGTATACCAGGTTCTGGTTGGCGCTTGCCGTCGCGCCGGCTTTCCGCTCTATCTGCACGCCCGCTTCGGGGCCCAGGTCTCCGCTCTGGGTGATCGTGAGGCCTGTGCCAGCGATATACACGCCGTTGTCCGTGTCGTCCGCGCCGATCTTCACATTACCCGCAACGGTCATCGTTCCATTGCCGAACCTCACTGCGCCGCCCTGTGCCGCGGTGTTGCCCGTCATCAAACCGCCGTTTACGCTCAGCGAACCGCTTGCAAGGTTTACAGCGCCGCCGTTTGCAGCAGCCGTATTATTCGTAACAAGGCAGTCTGTGAGCCGGGCCGTGCCGACGTTCACGTCGATGAGGCCGCCGTTCGCCGCTGCAGTGTTGCCGTCGAAAGTGCACTCGGACGCCGACACATTTGCGTAACTGAATGACGAAACAGCTAGGGTACCGGCGGGAATATAGACAGCCGCGCCGGATACCGCGCGATTCCTGCCTATAGTACTGTTTGTGAGCGTCACTGAAACATGCACATGGTTTGCATACACAGCGCCGCCGTTGCCGGACGCTGAGTTCCCGCTCATCTCCACGCCGTCCGCGCTGAAGTTTATCACCGACCAGTAATTACTGGTAGACTGATTACCCATGAGGTAAGCGGCGCCCCCGTTTTGGGCGTCGTTGCCGTTCAGTTCCGTTTCGTACAGGTTTACGTAAAGAGGGGCGGAGTTTTTGCTCATGAGTTGCGAAGAACGCAAATAGAGCGCTCCGCCGTCAAGCTTCGCCGTGTTGCCGTTGATCTTTGCGTTTCTGATAGTGTAAGCGCCGCCTACTTCAGTGGGCATAACTATGCAGATCGCGCCGCCGTTGCCGGAGGTCGAGTTGCCGGTGATCCACACGTCTGTGAGGCTCATCTTTCCGTTTTTAAGATATATAGCGCCGCCGTTGCCTGTTGCTGAGTTGTCGACAAGCGTCCCGCCGCTCACGGTGAATGAGCCGCCGCCTACGCTCACCGCCCCGCCGCTGTCAGTTGCGGTGTTGCCCGAGATATTGCCGCCGCTCATGCTGAATGAACCGGCGCTTAAATTTACCGCCCCGCCGTCTGCGGCGGAGTTGTCGATAAGCTGCCCGCCGCTCATGGTGAACGAGCCGCCGTTGACATTCACGGCGCCGCCGGCTTGGGCACGGTTGTTCTTCAGCTCGGCGCCGTGGGTTATGTCCAAAGAGGCCGAGGAGGTCACGGAGAACAGCGGGCCTTTGTTTCCGGTGTACGCCGCTTTGGCGCCGTCGAAAACGAGATTCCTGATGCTCAGGACATTCGAAGCGCCGACGCCGAACAGCGCCGAATCGTTCGATATGCCACGCACCGCCGTCGGCTTGTCGCCGTCGCCGTCGATATCTTTATCATAACCAGCCCAACCTCGCAGGATTATATTTTTCACATCGGAGGAGGACAGCGGTGTAAGCGCGCTTACGGTCAGGTCAGTCATCACATGGACCGTCACCTGCTCGCCCGCGATCAGAAGCTTGGCTGCGGGCGCGGTGGAAAAAGCTTTTTGGATCGTCGAATACGGGTGTTCTATGCTGCCGTCGCCTGTCTCGTCGCTACCGGTCGAGCCATAAGAGTTTGGCGCATCCTCGCGGGATACATAAATGTTCAATCCTCCGACGAGGCGGTAGAGACTCGGCGCGCCCGCTTCTACCGTATACAGCGTGTGCTGGTAATAATACCTTTGCAGCTCGGCGTCGTTCACCGTGCCGCCGGTTTTCGTGACCAGTGTGACTCTCGGACCTGCGCCCGCTTTGCCTTCTATGTTGATATTCGCGCTGCCGGTGAGGTCGCCTTTTTGCGTTATTGCGAGGCCGGCATTGTTTATATATATCCCGTTGTCGGACTTGCTCGACCCGACGACCGCTTCTTCCGAAATGTTCATAACGCCGCCCGAGAAGAATACGGCTTTACCCGCGCCGGACATATTGCCCGTCATCAAACCCCCGGATATGGCGAGGGTCCCCGAGGCTGTGTATATGCCGCCGCCGTTTGTCGCGGCTGTGTTACCGGTAAGCGAGCTGTCGTTCAGCGTGACTGTCGTCGCAGTGTTTGACGCGCCGCTCATGTATACGCCGCCGCCGTTTGCCATAGCGGAGTTGCCGCTTAGCGTACTGCCCGCCATCGTTACGGTCCCGGCTGTTATGCTCACCGCGCCGCCGCTTGCCGCAGCGAAGTTGCCGCTCAGCGTGCTTCCGGCAATCGTTACGGCCCCGGCTGTGATGTTCACCGCGCCGCCGCTTGCCGTGGCGGAGTTTCCGCTCAACGTGCTGCCGGCCATCGTTACCGTCCCGGCTGTTATGTTCACCGCGCCGCCGCTTGCCGCCCTGTTATTGCGTATGGTCACGTCTTTGAGCGTCAGGGTACCGGCCGTGCCGATTACGGATGTCGTGTTTTCCGGGAACAGCCCGTTTGATTCGCCGTCGAGCCGCCCCCCGTCGAAAGTGATGTTATCGATTGCGAGGGTCGCGCCGGCAGCGACTGTCATCATCTGCGGGGAGTGGCTGCGTGTTACCACCGGCCCCGGCTCTCCCGGAGCATAGTACCCCTGCGCGTAATAGGGCGCCAGCGTTATAGTTTTGTTCGCCGCGACTGTCGCGGTTTGACCGGAGGCGGAAAAGCCGAGGTCATCCATCACATAGATGTTGGTTTTCCCCGCCATCGCCACGTCAAAAGCGCGCGGCAGCGTCAGGAACGGGTCGTCGGGCGTCCGCCCGCTGTTTGAGTCGTTGCCGCCTGACGATACATAAAGCTCATCAGCCGAGATGAGGCGGTAATTACCGGTCGGAACCGCCTCCTCTATTGAAAAGGCATTTTCGTATTGGTAGGTATATTTGAGGGCTTCCTCCGCGCTGACCGCGCCGCCTGATTTAGATACAAGGTTGTAGTTGGCGTAAGCGTTCGCCCCGTTTTTTTGTTCGATCGTTATAGACGCGCTTTCGCCAAGGTTCCCGTTCTGCGCGATGACCAGCTCCGGGTCGTCCATATGCACGCCGTTATCGGCCCCGCCCCGCCCGATGATGGCATTGCCGGATACGGTCACGCTGTTGTTGGGCGAGTTCGCCCCGGACGGGCCGGTCGTAGTCCTGCCGGCTGTGAAGAATACCGCAGCGCCCTTTGAACCGGCCGTGTTCCCCGTGATAAGGCCGCCTCGCATTTCGAACGCCATGCAGACCCCGGTCCGGTACTGGCTGCTCCCGGTCCCGATAGACGCGAGGGGTTCGAAGTATATCGCTCCGCCGTTCGAGGCCGCCGCATTGCCGCTTATCTGCCCGCCGTTCATTATGACCTTCGCCGTTGACATTTTTTTGCTGTTATCAGATGAGGTTGTTGAATAATAGTTGCCGCGCTTGCCTGTAAGCGAGATCGCGCCGCCGTTCGACGCCTTGTTATTGCGGAGCGTCGTGCCCGGGTCTATCGTCAGGGTCGCGCTGCTTTCGTCAGCCGTGTGGGAAACGACCCTGAACATCGAGGTGGTGTTTTCCGGGAATCCCTCCATGTTTCCGTCTAAAATGATATCCCTGAGCGTGAGCGAGCCCTTCGCCTCGACGACGAACATAATGGCGCCGTCACTGCGCATGACCGCGGGGGCGCTGAAACTGTCTTCTTCGTCCGGAGCATCTCCTTGTGTATCTCCTTGAGCATCTCCCCGGTATCCCATAAGTGTTATGGTTTTACCGGCAGCGACTGTCGCGGTAACGGAAGCGGGAGACATTTCCGTGTCCGAGTGAGCCAGGTCGTCCATCACATATACCGTCGTGTGAGTACCCGTCTGCGCCACGTCGAAGGCGCGCCAGATAGTCCGGAACGGCCTGTCGATCGTGCCGATTCCGACGCCGGCGACGTCGCTGCCCTTAGCGGAAACGTAAAAATTATCTTTTACCTGAAGGCGGTAATAACCCGCCGCGCCGGTCCCGACAGTGTATAAGCCGTTCGTGTACCGGTAGTCGTACTGCAATGCCTCGGCGCTGTCGGCCGGGCCGCCGGACTTTGACACGAGGTTGAAGTTCTCGTTCGCGTTCGCGCCGTTTTTTTGCTCGATCACGATAAACGCGCTTTCGCCAAGGTTCCCTTTCTGGGCGATCGTGAGTTCCGCGTCGTCCAGGTACAGGCCGTTGTCAGACCCGTTTCGCCCGATTATGGTATTGCCGGATATGGTGACGCTGTTGTTGACGGCGGTCGCTGTGCTTGTGTTTATTGATGATCTGCCGGCGTTAAAAAATATTGCGGCGCCTTTTAAACCGGCCGTGTTGCCTGTGATAAGGCCGTCGTTTATTTCGAGCGTGATGCACGCGCCGGTCCGAAGCTCGTTATTCCCGCTCCCGCTCAAGCCCGGCTGCTCAAAATATATCGCGCCGCCGTTCGAGGCCGCCTCGTTGCCGCTTATCTGGCCGCCGTTCATTATGACTTTCGCCCATGACTTTAGGTCATTATTACTGCTGTACACCGCATTGTAATTGCCGCGCGCGCCGGTGAGCGAAATCGCGCCGCCGCTCGTCGCCCTGTTGTTGCGCAGTACCGCCCCCTCGCTTATCGTCAGCGTCGCGCTGCTTCTGTCGGCGCGGTGGGAGATGACCCTGAACATCGAGCTGGTGTTATCCGGGAACTCTTCTTTATTTCCGTCAATGATGATTCTCTCGAGCGTGAGCGAGCTATTCGCCTCCAAAACGAACATCAAAGCCCCGTCGCCGCGCCTGACCGCGGGTACGCCGCTTAGGCCGTCCTCGCCCGGAATATACCCGGGGCACCCCATGAGGGTTATGTCTTTTCCGGTCGCGACTGTCGCGGTGACGGAAGAGGGGGACATACCGGCGTCCGAATGCCTGAGGTCGTCCATGACATGGACCGTCGTGTGCCGCCCCGTCTGCGCCACGTCGAAGGCGCGCCAAATTGTCTTAAACGGCTTTTCTTTCGTGCCGATCCCGATTCCGGCCACGTCGCTGCCCTTGCTTGATACGAAAAACTCATTTCCCGTAACGAGGCGGTAGGCCGCCGCGCCGGTCCCGATCGAGTATATGCCGTTTGTATACTGGTAGTCGTACTTCTGCGCTTCGGCTCCGCTGACCGGGCCGCCGGTCTTTGATACGACGTTGACGTTTTCATTCGCCGTAGCGCCGGCCTTCTGTTCGATCACAATATGCGCTTTTTCGCCAAGATCCCCGCTCTGTGCGAGCGTGAGGTCCGGATCGTCCAGGTACACTCCGTTGTCGGCTCCGTCCTGCCCGATCACGGCATTTCCGGATATGGTAAGGCTGTTGTTGATGGCAAATACTCCGGATGAGACTGCGGATTTGCCCGCGTTAAAGAATACCGCCGCGCCTTTAGAGCCCGCGGTGTTCCCGGTGACAAGGCCGTCGCGTATTTCGAGTCTCATGCAGACCCCGGTCCGGTACTCGTTGTTTCCGCTCCCGCTCACACCCGGCTGCTCGAAGTATATCGCGCC
>Ga0123353_10007129_pt1 | contig 15051 bp, 12 predicted proteins | sample TergutLab28metaG_3_FD_92763 | JGI IMG/M metagenome (GOLD analysis project Ga0123353, IMG submission 92763) | Labiotermes labralis P3 segment gut microbial communities from Petit-Saut dam, French Guiana - Lab288 P3 | ecosystem: Host-associated > Arthropoda: Insects > Digestive system > Gut ... | reverse complement strand
ATTCAAGATGTTATTGCAGCTTCTCGACTCGTGTGCACCTGTGCATTCAAGATGTTATTGCAGCTTCTCGACTCGTGTGCACCTGTGCATTCAAGATGTTATTGCAGCTTCTTGACTCGTGTGCACCTGTGCATTCAGGAGGGTGGTGACCACGTAAAAGACGTTGTACACACAAAGTGAAAGAATTTAAAAACAATTTAAGCACAGCAGTAAATTGTAACATGCTAAATTGGATATTCATTACTTTTGGTAAAATGTTGTTCAGGTGTACAGTTAGTTAGTTCGCTATATCTGCTGCACCCTGTTTGTACTTGCAAAATAAGTGAATTGCAAGAGGGTACTCTTTTCCACTGTTAACCTCCAAACCTTCACTTAGTTGACCAAATTCATAGCACATTCAGATGTCACCATCCACTGTTACCGTGTAGCATAGTCTTATGTGAAATGGGTCAAATCAGATGCTGTATTTCAGAGGATATACTGCCAGCTTGTTGTTCTGCTAGAAAATGTGAATTTAGCTAGTTGTCATGTAGTTATTGTTATTACTGCAAATAATTATTATGTAGTACATGAAATTAGTTTCTTTTTACAGACAGTATCAAGACTGGACCCAAAATTTATAGCTTTGCATTGTCAGGAAGTTGGAGGGAAGAACTATGAATGCAGCATGAAGCACGTGGAATATTTTGTTAGGTATGTGATTTTGTTTCCTCTGTTTTTATACCTCAGTGATGAAATATATGATGACCTTTTAATGTGAATTTTGACATTATGCATAACATTGTTTCCTCTTTGTACAGACAGTAAGGATTTGTGAGGATTATTTTATGTGGTCATTTAGTCTGTTAACTTAGTTTTAGTTTGAATTAAAAAAAAAATTAGGTACAGAATCCATTGTATGAACAAATACCTTTTGTCCAGTACAGAATCCATATTTCTAAAATTTTTTTGTCTTTTCTACATTATTATTTTACTGTCTACTGTTGGTGGGGATATTAAAAAGAAAGTTGACTGTGTTTCTGCCATGATGTGTGTGATGGAAACTTATTAAGTTAGGTTTCCTAGGTTATAATATTAAGAGAAGTTATCACAATATTGAATGTTGCCTATTTATTCCACTGAAGTCTGAATTGTCATTATTTTGCAGTGTAGTTCCTGGGAACATTGGTACTGTTGTCTCAGTTTAGTCCACTGTGATACTAATAATGCTCTTACATTTGTGATCATTCAAGAACAGTCATTTCTTCTTCCTCATTATTGTCAAATTGGTGACCTTACAGTTTGGCATCAGTGGCCCAAATAGATGACAATCCAGTGGGGCAAATTTGGGACTATAAGGTAGATGGTCCACAAATTCCCACTGAAATTACTGCAGCAACTCATGTGGCCTCTGTATGGTGTGTGTGTGTTGCATTTTCATGCTGAAAAGATCACACCTTGCAAAATGCATCCTCACTGTCTTCTTGTGAATTGTTACACCATGTCACATAAGGTGTTTCCATTGATTGTTGTACCCAGATCCACATAATCAGCGTGGGTGACTTCTGCATTCTGGAATACAAGTGCTGTAACTTTTTAGCTGTCTGAAATACTGAATTTTTTCGCTGTTGGAGAAGTTGGGTGTTGTTCTGGTTTCCTGCTAGTTTTGTTTGAGGAGTGAGGTGGTGTATCCTGTCGCTATCATTATGCAACTGAAGATTCACCAAATTAACATCAGTGGGCCTACAGACACCCTTCTGGCAGGGCCAGTTGGATGTGGCTTGAGAGTGGGTAGGGGATCTGCTTATAAATTTGTAACTTCATTCATTGAAACTTTGGAACCATCTACCAAGAAATTGCACACACACACACACACACACACACACACACACTTGTCTGTACTTAATCGTAATATGGTTGGAGAGGCACAGCCTGGTGTTTTACTTGATCACAAGTTTTACCAGCGATGTCTGTTTCTCCTTTGGTAAGATACTACGGAAAGAAAACGGTGAAACAGCTGGTTAGGTAGGGGCTTACTTCCTTCTGGCCCATCAAGTAATTTCCTGAAAACTTAAATCGGATCTTTTGTAGGCCTACATACCCAATCAGAAAGGTGTGTGCCATCTCATTGTAAAATACCATAAAGGTGGGCACACAAATTTGGATTCCAAAAACTTCTTTTCCTTCATCAGGCTGTGAAAATTTATTGTAGTGCTCTTCTGTCAGATGCATTGGTATGCAGGGTGTGCACATTTTGTGTTATCCTAGTTCTTCCTGGACAGAGTTGTTTATAGTTCAAGTAGACAACTCTGGTGCATTGGATAAATCTTGAATTTTATTGTCATTTTTACAAAATCATATTCTTCTCTTGTGCTGTGTTTACTTCCATCCTTGATGTGCTACACAAACCAGCATGATCATCATCTTGGATGTTTGTGAAACTATTTTTGAACTCATTGCACTGTTTTCTGACATGCTGTGCACTTATTATGTCTCTGGAGTTGGTGAATTTTAATGGGAGAAACATATTTCACCCATAAAAACCAAATTATCTGACTGACTCTTATGACATATATTGCATGTTATTTCTACTCCAAGTGCTACGTCGTACAAAAAATAAAATGCCTAATTAAGACAAACATTACTGGTTAAGGAACCTTACTTATTGAAGATGCAGTGTACTTTGCAGAACTCTTGCAAGCTGTAAATGAACTCTCTTTGTTCAGAGTTCGAGTGAATAAATTTCACAAACATACTAAGACCACGTGGGGTACATATGTTGATAAGTGATGACTTCAGAAGCAAGTGTCCATCTTTGCCACACAGTTATCAGTGGCAGTAATATAGCCACTGGGTTAGGAAACAAGGTGATGTATGCAGAGTTCATGTTTTGCTACACTAGTGGACATAATAACTTGACCTCTGAGTGGGTGGAAGTGATCATGGCCTGTTGTATATTAGTATACCAGCATTTGCTGGAACACATGAGACCCTGAGTCAGATTAGCTACCTTTTGGATTAAAAGTCCAATCTGGACTGTCTTACTACTGATTATTGAACTGTGATGTTGTTGTGACACTCTTGGTGATTGTTGCCTTTTGTGTTGTGTGGCTGGTCCCAGTTTTTATGAAAGGATTGTTGTATTTCTTTCCAATATGCAGCGTATTTTTGGCACTTGAAAAATTGTAATGGGGAATCTGAATTTAGTTTTCAAATTTAATGATTCACTAAACTTACTTAGAGTTTCTTACAGCATTTTTTTGGTAATCTAAAATTTTGTTCTAGGCCAGTTAATATCATCTAAGTGGCAGCACTGTGCAACACACTGTTGCCCTTGTCTGTGTGTGTGTGTGTGTGAGATAAGAGGACCTAGCTTTAGTTCCAGAATTAATAGTAAAGTGTACAGTATCTCCTTTAGGAGTATGGGCGTAATTTGGAGGTGGGGGTGGGGGGTGGGGGGGCAAATTTCCCTCCAATATTTTATTATACCTATGAATAGTTTTTTTTTTTGGCTACTGAGTTGAAGTTTCTAATAACCATGGTCAATTCTGCCCCTCCCCCAGTATTATTAGCCAAGTTATGCCTATGTTTATGAGTTTATATGCACTTGTTGCAAAAATTAATATGCTGGTGAAAGACAATACACAATAAGCATAAAGTAACTTCACATCTTTCACAGGACATGGATAGGCACTGACATGATACACAGCTAATAAATAAGTTATGTGGTATCATAGACACATGAAGTTTTATTAGTAGCAACTATGTGCTTATGTGGCTTCCCCTTGTAACGTGATGGATGTCCTATTTATAATCTTATCCCAGGCATGGTGTGGGGTATCAGCCCATGAAATCTGATTAACTGATCATGTATTTTTGGATTACTATTGTTTCTTGGTGAAGGTGGGGAGACTTTGTCCTTTAAAAATTCAACAGAATGAGGTCTTGTAGGGTTAAATCTTAGAGCTAGGTGGCCATGCAGTTCCACATTTCAACCCTCCCACTGATCTGGACAACGACCATTGAGTACCTGTAGCATATGAGTATGAAAATTAGGAAATGTTTCCCCTGCACCCTCATTTTGTTCTTAATCTTGTCTGCTTCTGCTCCTCTCTCCTTCTCCCCATCTAGTTGATGATGAAGGTGGTGGTGGTGGTGGTGGTGGTGGTGGTGGTGGTGGTGGTGGTTGTGGTTGTGGCGGCAGTGGCGGTGGCGGTGGTCTCTTGCCTGTTCATGGCGGTTTTTCCTGCAGGTGCCAGGATGCTTGCTGCTGATGTTTTCCTACATTTGAAATCACTGGTGTACATGAAGTTGCACACGTGTACACACACACACACACACACACACACACACACACATGTGCACATGCACGCATGAAGAACCCTTGTATCCATCTTGCCATTGTTTTTTGTCATTCATTTGTGTCTACTTCATGCTTTTGAAAGTGTGCTTCTAGGTAGTCATGGACCTGAGGTGAGCCTGAATTTGGTCATGGCGAACTGCCATGGCAGGTAGGGTGGCATGGTGAGGTGTCTATATGATTTGCATATGCAGACTTGTTTGTGGAGGGCTTGGAAACTGTTCCTCATTACAATGCTGATGATGTTTTTGAAGAAGTAGGTATTATGTTGATTTGTTGTTGTGGCTGGGTTTTTCCGTTTTTGCCAGGGTGTCAGCTTACTTGTTGCCAGGTCTGCTGGAGATGGCTCTTTATCTGTCAGAAGCCAGTCAGGAGAGCTTTTCTTTGCATATCTGGGTAAGCCGGTATTCTTTGGGTGAATTATAACCCAAGACATGTATTACAGCCTGAGAGTTATTGAAGAAGATGACGTGATGTGGGTGAAGATGTACGTGGAGCTCAGGATGACATTCTTCACTGTGGAGTCCTCTTGTTTGGCGCTGGTAACCATCACCACTTTCATTTCAGTGCAGAAGCACTACTGGGTAGAGGCATATGGTACTTTGACTGTGATGGTCCAAAACCCAGCGTTGCCATCTATTATCCATGTCAAACATGACGCAGCAACTAAAGGAGCACATGTTGCAGACAGTAAAATTAGTAAACCAATGGCAGGCTGACTCTGTGTATGATTTCATACTACACTTGAACTCTCTCGGAAACAAAAATCAGATTTCATTAAGAGTGACGTTATTGTGTCTATATAATTTATACTTTTATGTATCCAAGGAAAACCTTTGAGACCAGATGTATTTATACATTCCTGGCATGAAAATTCTGCAGTAATTAAACTCCTACATAACAAATACATGAGGTGATGCTGCTGCTGAATAGAACATCCTTGTCACATTTTTAGCTGGTCTGGTACATAGAGTCTTTAATATATTGCACTGAAGACTTGGAAACTCTATGATGATTCCAGTGACCCCATTGGGAATCGAACCCACAAACTGTAAGTGCTGGCACGGAAATGCTAGAATACGTTATGTATTTATTGACTTAGTTAGGACAGCCACTTATTTAATTGTGTTTTAACTGGCTACAGTATTGTAATCCTCTGTATCTGTAGGCCAAAAGCTGTTGCATACTAAAACCTGAAAACCTAAACATTTCTTGTACTCTGAATTTTATTGTTATAACCAGTGCTATTCCAGTGTTTCTTAATAATGTATTATACATTATTGTGGACAGGGGAAGGTAAAATTTGTTCTGCCATATTTTCATAATCTGTTCGCTGCATGCAGGTGATTGGTCAGGGTTACACCACAGCTGCTTTAACACCCAAAGAAAGCACTCTCATTATCCATCGAATAGGAGGCTGGGTGGGCTCCACAGCCAGTCTGGATGATTTGGAGAAAAGACAAGTCTTTTACTCCTGGCAGAAATTGGACGGTCGTTTCTGTGTAATTAATCCCACAGCCTAGTCTATGTACCCCAGCTGCTGTTGTAAAATAGTGTTAAAGGAAAATCATGAACCATATTTTTTTCATATTTTAGGCACATCCAAAATCTCAGAAGTAAATGTTAACTTCATTATGCCTGCCTGTCTGCACGGAAAACTCTGCTCTGACTGGACAGATTTTCATGAAATTTGATACTTGAGGATTTTTTGAAGATTTCTCAAGAAAATTCAAGTTGGTTTCAATCTGACAAAAGTAATGGGTACTTTACGCGAAGACTTATGTACTTTCATGATAATATCTCACTGAATTCTTCTTACAGTGAGAAGTTTTTCAGACAAATTTGTGGAGAAAATCAAACGAGAATTTTATGTTCAAAAACTTTCTCCTGAAAATTATACCGTTTATGAGATAATGTGGAAAATATGGTAGAGCCAGACAGGCCACAAATGACAATATAATGTGCAGAGTAGATGCAATTGGCATGCAGGATAAATAAGGCATTATGGTCTTGTTTTGGAAAATTGTACATAGGGTGTGAGTAAACAAACATTCTTTTTTTTAATAGATGAAATAAAATAACACTGTTGAAGACGACTACACCTTAATATGCTTTGAAGTAGCTACATGTTTTAACCTTATAAAGTCATCATCAGGGTAATGTTAGTAAATTTAAAAATTTATAAAAATTGCCGATGCTAGAAATGAGATCTCATTTTTGCAAATTGTGTCTCGTGTTTCAAGAAACATTCTTTTGTTTCAATGCAGCATTGGGCACTATACATGAAGGCCTACATATATTGTACCAGTGACATAAATTAGCATAGTTTTGCAACAGTCAATATTTTTGTAGTAGACAGTGACATGTAGCTCAACAACACACACATAATTCTTTCTTGTGTTCCAATTGCAACAATGGTGCCAAGTGCCACAATGACATTGCCTCTCTGCTTAGTTATTGTATGTGATATCTGAAGTGCTTGGAAGCTTAGTGGAAATACCCTTACCTGTAAAATCATTCACAAAATCTGTTCAACATATACTTCACCCCGTCACCTCCCAATCCTAAGACATATTTGTAGACATAATGTGTGTCTTGAATTTTTGCAGCATGTCTGCTATAATGAATTGGCAGCCCTCTCTTTCTTGTTGGAGACAGCTATACTAGTAATTTTGATACTGTAAACTTGCAATTCAGATAGCAAAAAAGCATAGTTAAGTGGATTTTAAATCTGGTGATCTGTTGTTCATCTTGGAAAATATTTGCTCCTGCCAGTGACAAACTTGTTGTGCATAGAAGCATTCTGTCTTAATTGTAAGGATATCAAGCTCTGGCATTAACTTATCTTCTACCATCTGAAAGTGAATGAACCCAGTTACAGTGCCCACATTAAACACATATCCCAAGTCCTGCACCGCAACATTGTTGTCTCAGCTCTTTGTCGTTTACTTATGAAGAACTAGTGTGGATTATCTTTCAACCAGTATCTGACATTCTGTGTGTGTTAACTTCTCAGTTCTTATAAACATGTGCTCAGTGTTATTAAAGAACCATGACACATTTTTAATTACTGATTGGGATTATCTTTTGTGACATGTTGCAATAGCTGCGGTAGATATTGGCGAATGTTTTCCTTCTTCAGAATGTCATGCTTGCTACTTTTAGGTATTCCAAGTTCCAAGGTGCAATGTCTCGGTTACTTTCTAAGAGTAGCAGATTATTTAGCTATGGTATTCTCACCATCTTCTTTGGAGGTATTGCGATGACCTGAATGTGGCAGGTCTGCAGCCGAACTATTTACTTGAAACTTCTTAAATTTTCCTACCTTGTTATGTATTGCTGGGTTGCCTTCAGGGTGACACCTGTTGGATTCTTCTGCCACACCTGTATTGGATCAGCCATCATTTCCACAGAGAAGGATATTTGATATTTGCTATTGTAAATTTAACAGCATTATTCACAAACACCTAAAAGAGAGGAACAATGCTTATAATTAATTTGAACCTGTTTTCTGTGGTTCCAGAATTTTTGTACATTCTGTATATCATAGCTATAATTGTATTGTTTATAAGCCATTAGATATTCACAGTTGCCTTTAATCTTCACAGCAGTCATGTTTGTTAACTTTTCTCACTGATATGTAATGCATTTTGCCACAGCATTTGCACTGAACAATTATTCTCTATACCAGCTTTCATTTTTTAGCCTACTTTTGTTTGAAAATTGTAAAAGTGATCTTTTGACAGCACCATGTATCTTATGTGTGCATGAGTGCATGTCTGTTTCAATTTTTGAAATGGTTGACCAATTCTCACAAAACATGGTATCAACCTCGTGTCTTTCGGTGATAACCTGTGTCCAGTCCATTCAGCCTGTTGCTTGTGTGCAACATGATGCTGCAGACACAGTATTGTTTCCCGTGGAGACAGTTGACGTGAGAAAATGTATTTCAACTCTTTTCGTGGAAAATCCGCTGTAGAGAGCTGAAAATCTTTTGTAAACTTTTAAGCTGTTTGTGGACGCACATAATACAGCTATACTATACAAATGCTGTAGTGACATAGCACTTGTTTTGTAATACAGTTTTCCTCTTATTGTCAATACAATTTTATTGAACATGGTGTGTGTGTGTGTGTATGTGTGTGTGTGTATACACATGTACTCACATACACACACACACACACACACACACACATACATACATACATACATACATACATACATACATAGGCAAATTATATATAATAGTATATATACTTTTCATTCTTTGTGTACTGGTATTGAATTTCATGATGCCTGAATGCACATCAAATTTTTAAATTTACCTGCATCACCTAGAAGGTTGAGCAGGGTTGTGCTTTTAAATTTCCCACAGTTGAAGGTAACTTGCCCAGCATACAAGTGTTGAGTGGGAGACAACCCTAACACCCCAATCTTTAGGTCCTGACATGGTGTGTGATAATAGATTGTGGAAAAAATATGACATTTTTTGGTTTAATATTTTTTTTTTGAGAATATAAAATAACAAGATGACATCTGTGTTAAAACTTTACAGCATGTGGTTTGATGGTGGTAACTAATAAACTGTTGGAGCTGATGTGTGAAATATGGGTTGTAGATCATAAATTTACCTACACATATGTGGAGGAACAACTACAAGCGTAGTGATGATGTAAAACTTTGAGGTTGTATCTGAGAAATTTTAATTTATGCCAAATCTGCTCAAAAATATTGTTAATCTAAAAAATAAAGTAGAAAATCGTAACAGGAATGTAGAATTACGCATTTGTTCATTAGAAAAATAGGCATTTAGTTTTGCTTGGAACTTCTTGTTGTTCCATAATCTTTAGTAAATGGAAATTGTCTTATATCAACACATGCTATTGTCTGCTTCACCTTGTAATATATGCTAACTTTTTTCCTGTCTCAGTGCTGAACTTATATGCTGTTAGCCCAGAGTATTGCTTAAGATCTTATTAACTTACACAAAAGAGACATTACGATGGATAAGCTGATGGGTTCCCAAATTAACAATGTTTTTTGATACTACAGTTCAGAGAATTACACGATTTGGTAATTGAGAAAGAATCTTGTCAAGAATTTAGAGGATTGTTCACAACAAATCACACTGCACATATATATGAACTTGGTACTCTGGGCCCATATGCCCTATTCACATTTTTTCACTTCTTTTCCTCCTGTTGTTCACAGCACTGGTCATTTATTTGCTAATTCACAGCTGTCCACTGTTGACACTTCCTTAGTGGCTATGACACAGGTCTTGATCACAGTACTACACCACATAACTCACACACTACACAATTCCACAGCCACAGTCATCCCTTTGCTGTGTTATTCAACACTCTCTCTCTCTCTCTCTCTCTCTCTCTCTCTCACACACACACACACAAGTAGCTTCGCCACAACTAACTCTCCTCAGACTGGTCAGTTGCCTTGTATGCCTTGTTTCGCAGTTCTCAAATAATCTACTCCTTTTCAGCTGGCCCATTCTAGAACATTGTGGAAGGGTCTGTTTGCGTGCCTGTCATTCCAGAGGGGTTTAGCATAGATGCATGCATGGTCGTCTGACATCAGAGGCTTCATGGGTCACCATGGTACTAGGCGTTGCTGTATTCCGCTACAATATATTAGAGTTTAGATTCACTTCCTGCAGATCTATCTGTTGACCACTTCGTTGTTTGAACATTTTCATATTTCACTTTACTGACAAAACCCCACTTTATATTATTTCATGATGTACCAAGAATTTGCCTCAATTTCAGTTCTGCATCTTATAGTTGACAGTCAGAAAACATGAACATGTTGGGCCATTCTGATTTTTGTTCTTTACATATTTTGTGTGATATTTGAGATGTTTGACAAGTTCAGTGCAGAGGAGATTCACTTTTCTGCAGAGAGTATTAGACAAGTGATTGGTATGTATTAGTTTTCCTGTTGATAAACATTTTTGATGTCACAGTAGACTAAACAAGGGGACACATTATTCCCACTGCTTTGTAATTTTGTCTGCACTATGCCTACATTAACGTTCAAGTACATCAGGATGGGCTGGAAGTGAATGGCTTATATATGCTTGTTATGCTGATGTTGATCTGTGATGAACGTAAATGACATGAAGACTAGCTTAACAGATTTCTTTAAGACGAGCAAAGAATGTGGTATAGAGCTCAATGGAGGTGGAATTAAGTGTAGGAACATTATGTGAAACCAAACTCAGTAATAGTGTCATAATATATATAACTAAGTAATCATAGAGTGTTTCCAGATTTAAGTATCTGGGAACATCAACACGTACATATGCAATTTCTGGTGGGATTTTGAGAAGAATGAAATGTGGAATTATTGTTACTGTTTAGTAAAAAGGATCGGTATCGTACTATATACTCGTGTTTCTGTGCAGAATGGTGATCAGAATACAGAAGGTAGTCATTTTATCACTTATGTTGGTGGGTGTGAAACTTTACTTCTTTCTTTGAGGACACAGCATAGAACAGAGCATAGATTGCAGGTGTTAGCTGAGCAGTGTGTGTTCTTACATGATGGGGAACTTTATAAATTTTAGAAGTGACCTTATGTTGTGTCAATGGCTTCGGTGGGTTGGCCATGTTATGATGGGTAAAACTGAGGCATGTAGAATATTGGAGAGTAAACCGTTTGGAAATTCCACTTGGCAGGTGAGAAGGTGATTGAATGATAGTATTAATCTGCATTGCCAATAGGAAAACACCCCCTAGAAATTCATTTTACGTATTCAGACAAGGAAATGTACTGTATTTCTAAGGCTTGCTGCATAACCTCTGGTTTATTTTCTACAAAATGCTACTTATTGCATAATTTTATCTTTTTTTGTTTTGTTTTATAATACATTTTTCATAAACCGTACCCTAAAATTTAAATACCCACCCTTATTGGCTGAAGGTTAAGAAGGGTTTTTGGGAGACAGGTTACAAGAATTGGAGGTGGATGAACTAGTTGGGTTTTTGTATCGTGGCAGGCTTTAATTGTGCAGTGTTGGGCCTTCGAATGATGCTACCACAGTGTTAGTGTATGGAAAATTGTTTTATTTCAGGTTACTCATGTCAAGTGAAGAGCTTAGATTGTTTGACAAAGTACGGGTGTACCTTGATGAGGATTATTCTTCTGCTGAAAACTTTACTGTAGGTATAAATTATCACACTGTTTCTATTAAACCTCCCTTTGTGTATGTGTGTGTGCGCATGCGCACGCATGTGCATGCACACAAAAGTGTCTGGGCACATGTGCATGCATGCATTGGAGTGTGTCCTTACCTTCTATGGAAGCATCGTCTATCCTGCTGCTGTTACATGTCAGGTTGAAAATGACTGCTGGAAAGATGATCAGAAAGTGATTGCAAAATGTTGATGGTAACCTGTCTGGTTACTTCCATTATTTTGCAGGTTCTGGCATGGCAATTGATGATGATGGTGATGGTGATGGTGGTGGTGATGGTGATGATGATGATTAAAAAGTGTACAGTACAATTATAATTCATTAATAGTTATAAATTGTAATAATTGTTATAGTTATGGATGTTGTCGAGCATCACATAAAGGCATCTGTAATGAATTGAAACTGAACCAAAGGAATATGTGTAGCCATATAGAATATGGGGTTAATGGTTAGCAGTCAGAGACAAATGTGAATTACTTTCATAGCTTACGTAAGCAGTTTATAATGATGTTCTTGCTCGGTCTCTCTCTCTCTTTCTCAGTGAGTTATTTGATGATACTGTCAACTTTGGTGAGTGTAGTGTCAAATGATAAGGCGATTGATGGTTGGTGAACTGGAAAGGATGGTGAATGAAGAGGTTGTGGTTTTGAAGTAGTCTCCCAGAATTTTCCTGAAGGGACTGGGAAAAACATAAAAACCTCAGGATAGCTGGTGTTTGGGCCAGGGCTTGAACCAGGCCCCTGCTGCATACAAGTTTAGTGCTACCAGTGTTCAAACTATTATGACTGAACTTCTTGCAAAACCCATGTGGGCTTACACAGTGGCAAATTTCAGGAATGGGCATGTCTGTGAAGCTCATGAAGTTAAATTTGCAAGAAGTCATCCTGTTGTGTAAAGATTCAATATAACCACTTTTTATTATGTGATTCAGTCAACACAACCATATAATTTAATAGCATTGGTTACAGTGACATGTTTTGACAAGTCATCATCAGGCTAAGAACCGTGGAGTTTTTTTTGCAACATGGCTGTGTGCATTTGGGATCCCAGATGGCTTACATCGTGTGTTGTGATTGGCAGCGTGTATATACTGATCAGTAAGTAATGAAGTAATGTACGATGCACCTATGTTTAGAATTAGGGTTTGTAAGTATGTAATATGTGTTACTTTAGGTTGTGGTTTCCTGATTAGATTCCTTGTTACTCTATTCATTGTGGTTGTATTAGTAGCTGGTTCCTTCTGTATTTAGATTTCTTTGGGGGTGGGCTTGTCCGCTTGTTCCTTTTTATGGTCTGCTACTGTTTTCTTGTGTGCGTGGACACACTTGAATGCTTCCACATTTACAAAGAAACTATGGCCGGCAACCAAATCAATGACAGACTAATGGCCAAAGAAAATGCAATATTCGAAACCACAATACAAGAAGAACCTTACAAGGGGCGCTCGGCTCCATCGCAGCTGAGCAACTAGCAGAATTCAGTTGTGGGAAGCCATTCACCCCTGCAGGAAGTGAAAGTTACACAGGGACAGAAGCCCCTTCACTACTGCTAAAAAAAAAGCCAGTAATCACTGCACAAATAAGAAGAAAACCGTAAGTAATGGAACTTTATACAACTACGCATGCTGCAGTGCTCAAAATTAGTACAACAAGACATAACAAATATGATTCTGCAATTACAGAACTAGACAGGACACAAGAAAACAGTAGCAGACCATAAAAAGGAACAAGCAGACACACCCTCCCACCCACCCACCCCCCGAAGAAATCTAAATACAGAAGGAACCAGCTACTAATACAACCACAACAAACAGAGTAACCAGGAATCTAATCAGGGAACCACAACCTGAAGTAAAACACCAACACACATTACATGCTTAGAACCCCTAATTCTAAACATAGGTGCATAGTACATTACTTACTGATCAGTATATATATACATGTTGCCAATCGCAACACACGTTGTAAGCCATCTGGGATCCCAAATTCGCACGGCCACATTGTAAAAAACTCTGTGGTTCTTAGCTTAGCCTGATGATAACTTTACAAGTCGAAACATGTTGCTGTAACCAATGCTATTAATTTATATGGTTGTGTTGACTGAATCACGTAATAAGAAGTGGTTATCATGAAGTTAAAACCACAGTCACACAGTTTTGCATTTTACTTCGTGCTTCACTTAGTGTTAAGAAGAATGTATTTTCAGTTTTTCATTATAGAGTATTCCAAAGTTGCTTTGGTGCTCCTACAGCTTGACATCCTGGGTGACCATCTGGCTTACAATTAAAGCCAACCTTGTTCAAAGTCCTAATTACAAAGCTCACTGAAGGGCTTTACTTCCTTGGATCATGTCAAAGGGAGTGTGTTCTGTATGTGTTTACAGTATGGGCAGTTGATTGTGTTTACTGCTTACTGTAATAAGGTAACTACTGGAACATGTAGTAGGTGTAATTGAAAGGGACAAATGGTGACTGAGGAATTATTATATAAAAGTATATTTAGAAATATTATTACAGACAGCCGGTCCCAGTGGCCGTGTTGTCTAAGGTGTGGGTCTGTGCTTTTTGCTTGGTGGGAGTGTGTCCTGCCAGAGGCATGGATTCTTTTACTCTTGTGAGTGTTGTATGTTGTCAGGTAGAGGTTTCAGCAGTGAGCTGGCCACTCATCCAGTGCAGTCCTACTGAGTGTGGTGTGTCTGAGTGTGATTGTGAGGCTACGATACGAGGCGCTACCCAAAATTTCCAAGAATTTGAATATACTGTGCAAACCATTAGCACTACGAAGCACCGCTAGGGGCCTCTTGCTGTATCTCTCAACTGCTAGTCAGCCAACTTGCTTCTTTATAAGTGCACGTGTGTCTGAGTTTTGGCTGTCACGTATGTCTGCTAATATCGAAATGGCGGATGTTAAGGAGCAAAGAATTTGCATTAAATTTTGCTTCAAGTTCAACAAAACTGCAGCTGAAACCCACCGATTGCTAAAGGAGGCCTTTGGTGAGCAAACTTTAAGCCAAGCAAGAACATTTGAGTGGTTTAAGCATTTCAAAGATGGCCGGGAATCTGTGGAAGATCGTTAACATTCTGGTCGACTGTCCACATGCACAACTCCGGCAGTGATTGCAAAAGTGAGTGAAGTTATCCTAGAAGACAGAAGACAGACCATCCGCGATGTTTGTAATGGTGTTGGACTGTCATACAGGTCATGTCAGTGCATTATAGTGGATGAACTGAACATGAGATGAATTGCAGCAAAGTTTGTTCCTTGTCTCTTGAACAATGACCAGCGAGACCATTGCGTTCAGGTGTGCACTGAGCTGCAAAAAGCAGTTAGACATGATCCTAACTTCCTGTCTAGGGTCATAACTGGTGATGAATCATGGCTGTACAATTATGACCAGGAAACAAAGCAGCAGTCTTCGCAATGGAAGACGCTGTCCTCTCCATGACCGAAAAAGTGCACCAAGGTCACAGCAACATCAAGTCAATGCTGATCTTTTTTTTT
>Ga0123353_10007127_pt1 | contig 15051 bp, 10 predicted proteins | sample TergutLab28metaG_3_FD_92763 | JGI IMG/M metagenome (GOLD analysis project Ga0123353, IMG submission 92763) | Labiotermes labralis P3 segment gut microbial communities from Petit-Saut dam, French Guiana - Lab288 P3 | ecosystem: Host-associated > Arthropoda: Insects > Digestive system > Gut ... | reverse complement strand
GAAGATTGGTGCGTTGTTTGAGCATCGTTATCTTTTCGTTCAGAAAGAGTTATCGGTGAAGGAGCGAAAGAAGTTTTTGGAGATCACTCGTGGCTTGCCGGAGTTGAGAAAATTGCGTGAAATTGTTGAGGCAGTGTATCGTTTGTATGACCGTATCGTTTGTATGACCGTCGTTGTCGCCGTTCGACGGCACTTGAAAAGTTACGCAAGTTGCGTGAACGATTGAGGCATTTCAAGCGGTTATCGGAGGTATTGAAGAAGATTGAGTCTCTTACGTTGGATCGTAGCTTAGTGTTTTTGGATGACAAGAAATTGCCATCGACATCGAATGCGGTGGAGCGTGGCAATCGTCGTTTTCGGAAAATGCAGAAGACGGCGTATCGTGTTCGGTCGGAGCGTAACATCAGAAATCGCATTGCTCTGGACATGTTCCGAGACTGGCGATTGCTACCACAGAGATAAACTATTCAATCGCTACACCAAGCAAGAGCAGGATAAATATGCTAATTGCATGGTACAGTGTCCAAATTTACAGAAACTATCTTGTCTTGGGGCGGTCATGGTTATCTTCCTTGAAGTTTGTAAAAAAAACAAGGAATGATAACGTTTTCGCCCAGCTTTTGCCTAACCAATTTGCCTATCTTAGACAACCAGAACGTGAACGCTTGGCATATTTTTGTGTTTTTTCCGTAACCTTTTCCAGTTTCGTGTTTGTTATTATCAGGAAGTCGTTCGATGTCGGAGCATCAAGAAAAAGGGAGGAAGGCGTGGGACGCGCTGGCGGAATATCACGGGTTCGTTCTTCAGCAGGCTTATCGAGCTGTATCGTTTCCCGATTTGGCGGAGGACGTTGCACAACAGGTTTGCGCTGATTTTCTTGCCAAAGCAGACCGATGGGACTTGGAAAAGGACCCACGACCATTGCTGAAGAAAATGGTACAGCACAGAGCCTTGTCGGCTTGGCGTGAACGCGCCAAACTGTTGCCGGAGAATTTACAAAAAATTGGTTTGTACATACAACAGGCGCAGAACACAGACGACACGGTAACGGACGAACGTTTGGAGGCTTTGCAAAGTTGTATGCAAAAACTGCTGGAAAACGAACGGGCATTGCTGAAACGTTACTACTTCGACAATGCTTCAACGAAACAGATCGCAGGAGAATTGCAGAAAAACGTAAACGCCGTCAAACAGGCGATCCATCGGATTCGAGAGAAATTGTGGCGTTGTATTGAAAAGACGTTGAAGGCGGATGAGTATCATGGCTGGTTTTGAAATTTTAGCACAACAGTTTATTGAGGGAGCATTGAACGCCGAAGAAGCCGAAGAACTCCTTCGGCTCTTGGAGTCGGACCCTACCAAACGGCAAGTGCTGGCGCGGCATGTCGAATTGCATGGAATTTTGAAGCACTGGCAGTTGGAGTCAATGCTGTGTGAAGTTGGCACCGTAGAAATTTGCGGTGGCGGAGAGTGTCGAGAGTGCGCCAGTCCAATACCGGTAGCCGCCAGACGACTACGAATCAGCAACGGTCGGCGATTCATGAACTATCTAATTTGGACTGCTTCGCTCTCCTTGCTTGTCCTTTTCAGTTTGGTATGCCTTGCCTATTTGAACTTGCCAATTGCACCGAAAAACGGGAATATCCAAATCGCAGAGAACGGTTCCGGGACGGACGATTCACACCTGCCGCATGTTGCACAAATCATTCGACTCAGCGGTGTTCAATGGGAATCTTTCGCTGACCGGTTACGCGTATGGGAACTCGCAGAAGTCGGGCGGTCCGTTAAATTCGTCTGCGGCTCTATGGAGATCATGTTTGCACGAGGAGTTCACGTCATTCTCGAAGGTCCAGCAGAAATGAAAATTGCCGGTCCGCTTGCCGTTGATATTACCCAAGGGCAAATCGTAGTTCGGGTCAGTAAGGAAGGGACCGGATTTACCGTCAATACTCCAAGAGGACAGGTCGTTGACTTGGGGACAGAATTCGGTGTTACGATTGATCCGCGCGAAGATGTACGAGTGGTCGTCTTTGACGGCAGTGTTGATGTGTTTCCCGCTCCTCCTACACCGCTGGAAAAGATCAACATTCGACAGGGAGAGGCTCTTGCGATTGGCACAGATGGAATTGTTTCTCCCGTTAAAATGGTTGAGTCAGGGCAGTTTCTGACCGCTGCTCAACCACGCCGCCCTACTCCGAATAAAGTCATTGTTGCAGTCCGTGACAATATCCGTAGGCAGAATGTGTCCAAATACTATGAAATCGTTCATGGCGGATTTGGTGAAGACGTTTTAGCGTATGTTGACCGTTTTTATGAATGGAATGGTGTCGATGAAACGGGGCTTCCCAAATGTCTGGTCGGCGGAGATTACATTCGCACATTCAATAACGACCGTTATGTTTCCGATTACCAGATGACGGTCGAATTGGCGGTTCCCGCGACCCTGTATGTCTTGTTTGACCGACGCTGTTCCATCCCGGACTGGCTCCAAGCGAATTTTACCAAAACCGATATGGTCGTCGGACTCGACGAATGTCTTAGTGAGTTTTACGTGTCGCGAAATCGTCTGTTAAAAGGGAAGTACAGAGAGATAACATCGGAAAACTTTGAAAAGGATCTTCTGTCCGAGTATCACAAACTACGTGAGGTTGGTCCCGGCAATAGCGTTGAAAAAGTGTTCAATGTTTGGCAAAGAACGATCACGCAACCCGGATCAGTCGTTCTCGGTGCGCAAGATTCAGTCAATAAGGGTCAATATGGCATCGTTGCTGTTCCGCTTTCGCGTCCCTGAAAATTCAACAAGTTCCAAAATGTTTGTATTGTTTTAGAAACCCCTTAACCATTTTTAACCCTAGAAAGGAGAAGCTTTATGCTGCTCAACTCTCACATTTCCATTTCGAGGAGGCAAGGCTTTACGCTCGTCGAACTTCTCGTTGTCATTGCAATTATCGGTATGTTAATCGCCCTTCTGTTGCCTGCGGTGCAAGCAGCCCGCGAATCCGCAAGGCGGATGCAGTGTGCGAACCATCACAAGCAACTCGGAATCGCCGTCCACAATTTTCATGACGCTTTGGGGGGATTGCCGCCGAGTGCCATTGGTGACATTGCTCGTGTTAGCAGTGTTAATATAGACTTTAGGGGACTGTCGATGTGGGGATTGTTGTACCCGTTCGTCGAACAAATATCGTTGCATTCTATTATTGTGGATCGCGGATATGACAAGACTTTTGATAATGACTGGTTTGCCAACGTACTAACCGAAGGACAACGTCAGGCGTTCGGTTCGGTTTCGATTCTTCGTTGTCCGACTCGTAGTCGCGGCAGTGGACTCTCTGCCTCCAACTGGACGGATAAAGATCACGGAGCGGGAGCAGGGCAAATTACTCAATACGGTCCTGTAACGGACTATGCAGGAGTTCTCCACTACACGAGGCAGGTGAACGGCGGTAACGCTAATACCAATAGCGCAAAGTATTGGGCGCGGGGTTTTTGCCAGAATGATAGTAGGCTTGCATTGTCATATTTTATGGGACCGTTTCGCGTGGCAGATGTCTCTGATACTGATTCCAAAAAATCCTGGCAACCACGTGATACTTTTGCGTGGATTGAAGATGGTACAAGCAATCAATTGTTAATAGGAGAGCGTCATGTTCCATTGGATCGTATCGGTCAGTGCCACGGGACAAATAGTGCAGTCGCCGTCGATGGTATCAGACAGGAAAATGTTGATTGCTCCTATCTCGTTGGATGGGAACGTATGGGATTTGCAGGATTACGTGCGATGTATGCTGAGGGTCTTTCCCCTGCAAGCCGTCCTCTTGCTCGACCAGAGGATTTCTCGATTTCCAAAAATTCGACTGGCGACCCCCTTACGAACTATGCTTTTGGAAGTTGGCATCCGGGGGTTTGCCTTTTCGTTTTAGGTGATGGAGCCGTGCGCACACTACCGGTTACAACAGACACATCAATCCTGACTAATGCCAGCCGAGTCAACGACGGTAATGCGATTTCATTACTGTGAATGTGATTTAATGCAAAGGGGGTAAAAGTTATGCGGAATACCGCTCCGCTTGCGCCCCCTTGTGTGTAATATGCAATCAATCCAATTTTTCAAGAAATGTCAAACATGAGCAGAATTTTCCTTGCGTTTTCGCTGTTGATATTGCTATTACCCGGGTGTAGTAGTAATGTTCCCCTGGGAGGCAAAGTGGTCTTTTCGGATGATGGTAGCCCGGTGCCGATAGGAACCGTCATGATGAGTACCGGTACGTACTTGGCACGTGCCGATCTGAAACCGGACGGAACATTCGTCGTCGGCTCTTTGAAAGAGACCGACGGTTTGCCCGCCGGAACATACCGTGTTTCTATCGCCGGAGCCAAGAAGATCATCGGACACACAGCATCTGGCGACGACATCCTCGAATCGTTGATCGATGAAAAATTTGAGGACCGCGATACATCAGATATCACCATTGAGGTAACATCGTCAACGAAATTTATAGAAATCACCGTTGACCGCTACCAAAAGAAATAATACAATACCAGACAGCATAGTTGTCGGCTCCCTACCCCCTCCATTTCTATGATTCGAATTTTTTCACTATCGCTCATTTTCTTATCTGTTGCGCCGCTGTTCGCACAGGACGCAACCATGATGCGAATTTATCTTCTTGATGAATGGAAAACCGCACACATATCATGGCAGGAGCGATACAATTCGCTCAAAACGGTCGCCGATATTGAGCAATATCAACAGGAACGCAAGGCGTTTTTCTGGCAACAACTCGGCAAAATGTGGGACAAAACGCCGCTGAATCCGCAGATTGTCAAGGCGTTCAAGAAAGGAACGCTCGGCAAAGATGCCTATCGGGTTGAAATGATCCTGTTTGAAAGTGTTCCGAATTTTTACGTAACAGGAGCGATGTTTCTGCCGGATGAAACGAGATTTAAGCCACCGTATCCTTGCGTATTGATCGTTTGCGGACATTCTGGTGAGGCTAAAGCGTATGCAAACTATCAAGGCGTTGCGGCTCTTGCAGCGATTAATGGATTGGCGGCTTTTATCATTGATCCAATCGACCAAGGCGAACGCAGTCAACGACTGGGTCAAAGCGGCAAACCACTGTTGCAGGGGACTCGGGCACATAACGTCATTGGTGCGGGCAGTATTCTTTTGGGGCGCAATACGGCAACCTTTGAGGTTTGGGACATGGTGCGTGCTCTTGACTATTTGGAGAGTCGGACCGACATTGATGCCGAACGACTGGGCGCGACCGGAAACAGCGGCGGCGGGACGCAGACATCGTACATCATGGCATTGGATGATCGGGTGTTTGCGGCAGCACCGAACTGTTATATTTGCGCACTCTTCGGCGATTGGACGACAGCGAGGGGAAGAGGAGAAGCGGACGCTGAACAAAATATCTTCGGTCAGTTGGCTTTCGGAATGGACCATGTCGATTATTGTATCATGCGGGCACCAAAACCGACGTTGCTTGGAACGGCGACAAAAGATTATTTTCCCATTAAGTCGGCTTGGGAAACATACCGAAATGCCAAGCGAATTTTTGATCGGTTTGGACTCGCCGACAAAATATCCCTTGCGGAAACCGACGAAGAACATGGTTGGCATAAAAATCTCCGGGAAGCATCCGTCCGTTGGATGTTGCGGTGGCTTGCTGGACGCGACGAAATGATTTACGAAGCAGACGATCAACCGAGTTGCACGATAGAAGAACTCCGCTGTACGCCGAAAGGGCAAGTTTTGTTGCTCGACGGTGCCCGCTCGACATTTGATCTGAATCGGGACTACAACAACGAATTGCTTGCTGCAAGAACTGCCAAAGCGGACAGCCGCTCCGACGATGAACTTCGGGCAACGATTCGGAACATTATCGGTGTTCGAAAACTTGCCGACATTCCGAAACTAACGACGACTCAAAGTGTGGTGTCGGATGTTGCGGCACAACTTGAGGACGTTGCTTCCGCCGAACAGTTTTCGTACATCACCGAAAACGGAAAAATTATGTTGCCGACCGTTCGATTCATTCCAAAAGCACCGTCGGCGGGAATCGTCATTTATCTGAATGGTTCCGGAAAAACGGAGGACTTGAATCGAATCAATAAACTTGCCAAAGAAAACAAGGTGGTCGTTGCCATTGATCTTCGCGGTTTCGGTCAAACACAGTTCGTCGGCGGACAGTATTTTCGACATGATCAGTTCGGACCCGATGGGAAAGATTTCTATCTGGCTTATCTCCTCGGCAAAAGTTATGTCGGAATGCGAACGGAAGATTTGATTGCCGTTGCCCGTGAATTGCCCGGTCCCGTCGAATTGGTCGTTTCAGGTGAAACGGTTGGTCTTGTTGCCTTGCACGCTGCCGCATTGGAGCCGGTGCTCTTTTCCGGTATCCAATGGGACACTTCGATCCGCAGTTGGTACGATGTCGTGAAGGATGGTAGTTCTCCTTATCCGATTACAAACCTCGTTCACGGTGCGTTACGAGAATACGACGTGCCGGACCTACAGCGTCTGACAGGGCACCACAATATAAATTGATAAACAAACTTGAACCCGGATCATCCTTACACAAAATCATCGTTGATAATAAAAACGCGGTGTGGTATAATGACCGCCGTTTCGTATTTTCAGATTACTTTACGTTTTCCCATTAGAGTCCATGAGAACAACTTGTTTTCCCTACTTATTGATGTTCATTACTTTCGGCACTGTCTTTGCGTCTGCCGATGAAGTCACCAACGACTGGATCACCCAAGACAAACAATTCCTGTCGAAGCACAACGTCAAGGATGAATTTTCTCCGGCGCACACGAAACATGTCGTCGATTCGGCTCTCGCCTTGGCGGAACGGCTCAAGACTCTACCGGGAGCCGACGGAGCGAAACTCTCGGCTCTTACCAAATCGCTTCATGCACTCACAATCGGTACGGAACCGAGCGAATCGCTCTACATAGAGGCTAGGAAACTCAAGCGGGAGATTGTCCGGTGCAATCCACATTTGAAGAACCTCGACAAACTGCTGTTCCTCAAAAAACACGATGCCAAAGACACGCAATTCCACATGTGCGACCAGTTTTACGGTTTCACGGCAGCCCCCGGCGGCGGACTTTACGTCCTCGAAAACCCTCTCGGTGATGAACCAAAACTCGTCAATTTGCTCGAACATTCCGTCGTCGAACAGGGCAAAATGAAAGGTCGCAAACTGGAAGGTGGTGCATTTCTTTCACCAGAAGTTTCCTTCGACGGACAAACGATTTACTTTGCTTGGTGCGAGGCGAAACCGTCCGATAAATCGTGGGCGAACGAAAAGAGTGTCAACTATTATCACGAATGGTCGGAAACGACGTGTTACCATATTTTCCGTTGCAACGCTGATGGTACTGGTCTCGTCCAGTTGACCGATGGCAGCGTCAACGATTTTGATCCTTGCGAATTGCCCGATGGTCGCATCGCGTTCATCAGCGAACGGCGGGGCGGATTCTTGCGTTGTGGACGTTACTGCCCAAACTACGCGCTCTTCTCCATGGAGCCGGACGGCAGCGACATCGTTTGTTTGAGTTTTCATGAAACCCATGAATGGCAGCCAAGTGTCGATCACAACGGAATGATCGTCTATACCCGTTGGGATTACGTAGATCGGGATACAAACGTGGCGCACCATATATGGACATGTTTCCCCGATGGACGCGATCCGAGGTCGTTTCACGGCAATTATCCGGTCAAACGGGAAGCCCGACCGTGGATGGAAATGGACATCCGAGCGATTCCCGATTCGCATCGCTATGTGGCGGTTGCCGCCGCTCATCACGGACATGCTTTCGGTTCACTCGTCTTGATTGACCAACGAATCGAAGACGACGATGCGATGTCGCAAGTCACGCGACTAACGCCTGATGTCCTGTTTCCAGAAGCGGAATCGAGACCGGCGGGCAACACACGTGGTCAAATGGTGTACGGTACGCCATGGCCGTTCAGTGAAGACGATTATCTCTGTATTTACGATGCCAAGGCGAGGAATCGCGGCATCTATTGGATTGATGCCGCCGGGAACAAGGAGTTGATCTACCGCGATCCGGCGATCAGTACACACAGTCCGATGCCGCTGGAAGCCAGGAAAAAACCTCCGGTCATTCCGGCACAGACGACGCAGATAGCCCGTTATCGAACCGGAAACGCAACAGGCAATGAACCGGGAACGGTGGGAGTCTTCAATATTTATCAGAGCAACTTCGATTGGCCCAAAGTCGATGGCAAACCCGTCAAAATTGCGGCATTGCGAGTCATCCAACTTTTTACCAAACCAACACCGGTTCCCGATGACCCGCGAATCGGTATTGCCGACCAGACAAGTGCTCGTGGCGTATTGGGCACCGTCCCCGTCGAAGAAGATGGGAGTGTGTTCTTTGAGGCTCCCTACGGCATACCGGTTTATTTTCAAGCCCTCGACGAACAGGGTCGAGCGGTGCAGTCGATGCGAAGTGTGACGTATCTGCATCCAGGCGAACAACTGACTTGCATCGGTTGTCATGAAAACAAACATAGCGTTGTCCGGGGAACCGAAATGGCATCGGCACAGGCGTTCAAACGTCCGCCATCAATCTTGCGTCCTGACGTTTCTGGCAGTCATCCGGTGGACTTCGTGCAACTTGTTCAGCCGGTCCTTGATGCGAAGTGCATTCATTGTCATGGCAGCAAGGATTCACCACTTGCAGCGGGACAAGCGGTCAAGCATGAATTCGATCTGCGTGGTATTGCCGATGCTCAGACTCGTGGTTGGACGCGATCCTACAACAATCTCGCCAAGAACTACGGATTCTATTTCCGTACGACAAACGGTTCGATTGGGGACCCGAAACATGGCGGCTCCCGCACCATCGCCGGACAATTCGGTGCAATGGTTGCGCCGCTCCGACAGTACCTGGAAGCAGAACATTACGGTGTCAACTTATTGCCGGAGGAACGCTACCGCATCGACCTTTGGCTCGATACCAACAGCGTGTTTTTCGGAACCCATGACAGTGCCCGTATTCAGCCAAAGAGCCACAGTGCGATGTCATCGTTGGAATGACAGCTGTAGACCCGGAGCGGGTCGATGCCTCCTATTTTGCCCTTTCCCACGGAAGGGCAAACACGTCCCGTAAGGTTCTCCGCTGGCACGCCCTTATAAGGGCACATCTTCGTGGCAGCTTGATGCGACTCATGGCGCGCGGGGCGAGCCAGAAAAAGCTCTTGTCGAAAAGGCACATTTTCTTCCAACGCCTCGCTTCGAGAGCGACAAAACCATCGACCTCTCCAAACGGAAAGACCAAGCCGAAAACACCACTAAGGTTGTTTTGTTCGGAAAAATAAGGTAAAAATTAGGTTCACATAATGGAATTCGACCACTTTCTAGCGACGCCCTCCATGAACACACGTCTTATCACAACGGACGAAGAACTCGTCGCCCTCAAAGATGACTGGGACAACCTTGTGCGGAGCAATCCCGAAACGGAGATGCCCTTTTACTCATGGGACTGGTTTTATTACTCTTGGATTCACCTTGGCAAACCCGCAGGACAAGAGTTGTTCGTCGTTGCCGTGAGTGAAGGGGATAAACTCATCGGCATTTTGCCACTGGTTCGCAGTGTGCGAAAATCGTCGGGAATGACCTACCGTATCCTCTGTTTTTGCAACGTCGGAATGATGCCTCGAAACACGTTCTACAGCGATCCCTGCCTCGATCAAGGGGCGGTGTTCGGTGCTGCTTGGGATTATCTTTTCGCGAATCGCTCGGCTTGGGACATGATGGAATGGGGCAATGTTCCCGAATCGAGTCCCTTTCATCGCTTCGTTTTGGAGGGGCAACATGGTACAAAGTATGCGATCATTCAAAATCAGGGATTCATCGCCCCATTCATTGAACTGACGGGGACATTAGAGGATTACCTGAATTCGCTGAGCAAAGGAACGCGCAAAGATATTCGCCACCACGCCAAACATTTCTCTGGTTCTTCGCGCTCGGTGCGATTCTATGAGAAGTCGGAGGAGATGCTCGAAGGTTTGCAGCACTTGGAAACCGTCCACAACAACAGTTGGAAAGGCATTTCCGGCAACCCGCTCCATCCGCAGTTCTACCGAGAAGTTTCGCCTGTTTTGGCAGAAAGGGGCGAAGTGAAAATTGCCATTGCTCTTTTGGACGAAGTGCCAATCGGTGCGGCGTATATGCTCTGTAAAGGAGGCACCTACTATGGTTGCATTCGGGACTACGATCAACACTACAAAGAGTACGCACCAGGCATCTTACTCTTGCATGATCAGTTGGAACATCTCTTGCAGGAGGGTGGTAAGATTTTTGATTTTTGCGGCACGACTCACGAACACAAGGAAAAGTTCGGAACGGGACATCACAATCATTCGACGTTTCAACTATTCCACTGCGGCATGAAATCGCGATTGATCTACTGGTCGAAAATGGTGTTGCTGCCTTTGTATCGTAAACTTTTCCGCAAACCGCCGCCGGGCGATTTTCTGATGTGCCGCAATGAGTTACTCAAACTGTAAAAAATACCGTAGAAACGCGATGCTCGCGTCTCCCTCGTGCGTAGAATGTAGCGAATTCGCGAAAACGTCTATTCGTGAACGATGAGAATCCGTGTGCGGAACATCAACCAATCGCCGAGACGCGAGCATCGCGTCTCTACAAGAGGCATATTGGAGAAAGAGGCAATACAACTTGTCGCTGATTGTCTTATTGTCTTCGCTCAATAAATCGGCAAGATAAAAATCACAACGACCGACTCCAACAGAGAGCATGGCTTTCCAAAGTTTGTCCCTCAAATCAATGGTCGGCAGCACATCTTTGCACCATTTGTCATAGATCGCCACAAAATTATTCTTATTGATCTGTGCTTTCGTTGTGCCGACTTTGCCGAGGGTGAAATTGCTTCGGATGAATTCATAGACTTCGGCAAAGCTACTGTCAAAGCGGTACTCCACGACGTTCGTCAGGTATTTTGCTACTTGATTGACCGTTTTTTTCGAGACGGCGGACGGTCGCTCGTTCCAGTTAAAATCGTTCAGATTGAAAATCGTGAGAGCGTTGTGATATTCGGTGAAGGCGATTTTTGTTTTGTCGAACACGCCGAGATATTTTGGCGGCATTTCGCCATCGTTGATCTTTTTCTTGATCGTCAGCAAGAGTTGGGCGAACATCTCGAATGTTTCGGTCGGCTTGTCTTTTGATTCTGCCCACAAGAACGTCTCGGTAAAAATTTCACCTCTTGGATGATAGACCAAAAAGTCGATCCGTTCGTCTTCGACATCGACGGAGTAATTGTCGAAGAAAGCATCTCGCACCTTGAGCCTGAGGTCATGTTTGCTCTTGATCTTGGCGAACTCTTTGACCAGTGCGGCAAGAGCGTGAAGGAGGAGAGTCGGTTGCTTTACCATGAATCCGGTATTCTACCCCTTGAGGGACTGGAAAGCAACGCCACCGAAAAATGCCGACTCAACAAAGCATCCAGGGACACATTCCGTAAGGGATGCGTCCCATAATGCCCGATTTCGGGGGGGCTTCCGCTGGAACGCAAAATATCCGATAATCATTGGCTCGCTTCGTTGTTGCAACGGAAGCGGAATACAACCAAACCCCAAGGAGTTCACCCATGCAAAAGTGTTATGTCCCATTGATGATGTCCCTCTTGTTCACCGTTCCGTCACTCGTTGCTCAGGAGGTTGCTCCGGCAAACTATGACGAATCCAAGGTCGGCGAATATGTCCTGCCTGATCCACTCACCATGCAGGACGGCCGCAAAGTCAATTCCGCAAAAATGTGGAACGAAGAACGTCGCCCGGAAATCCTGAAACTTTTTGAAGAACATGTCTACGGCAAAGCGACGCTGCATCGAACCGGCAACACCGCGTTCAAAACCCGGTATGAATATCTCTCTTCCAAACCTATCTATAATGGTAAGGGGATTCAGCATCAGTTTCAAATTGTCTGGTATCAAGGAGACGACGAGCATCGGGTCGATGTGATCGCCTTCGTCCCGAAATCCGACAAGAAAGTTCCCGCCTTCATTGGCTTGAATTTTCAGGGCAATCATACGACCGATCCAGACCCAGACATTCAAATTGCTCGTGCCTGGAGCCGCGAAGGGGGAGCCGAGACACGGAGCAGCGAAAGACCGAGAGGAGCGCAAGCCCGCCGTTGGCCCGTCGAACTATTCTTGGATCGCGGTTACGCTCTTGTGACGGCATATTACTACGACATCGAGCCGGACTTCAATGGCGGCTATCGTCTCGGTGTGCGGCGGTTCCTCTACAAAGACGGGGAGAACCAGAAGCCAAACGAAGCCAATACCATTGCAACCTGGGCGTGGGGAATGAGCGAAATATTGGATTCCGTCGAATATTTCCAAGACAAACTCGGAATTGATCCGAAGAGAACGGTTGCCAACGGACATTCCCGGCTCGGAAAAACAGCACTCTGGGCAGGGGCGATTGATCCGCGATTTGCGATGGTCATTTCGAACGATTCCGGCGAAGGTGGAGCCGCACTGGCTCGTCGAGAGTATGGTGAAACGGTTCACCGAATCAACACGGCATTCCCACACTGGTTTTGCGACAACTTCAAAAAGTACAACCTCAATGTCCATGCGCTGCCTGTCGATCAGCACATGTTGATTGCGTTGTCGGCTCCTCGCCCGATTTACGTTGCCAGTGCAACGCTGGACCGTTGGGCTGATCCGAAGGGGGAATACCTTTCGGCGTTTCATGCGGACCCGGTCTACAAACTTCTTGGCACCGAAGGTTTTGGCGGTGTGTCAGAAGTTCCGCCGGAGCCTGCTCGATCAGTCGGTGGGATCATCCGCTATCACAATCGCGTCGGCGAGCACGACATCCTTGAGTTCGACTGGAAACACTACTTCGATCACGCCGACAAATATGTAAAGTAAGGCTTTTGCTGGAAATTAACGATCTCCTTTTCTGTGGAAGCCGCCATTCCGTAGGTGAGGAGTTAGAAGTGAGTTAGTACGACAGCGCAGCGAACATGTCGAAAAATTGCCTTCATCGCTTATGTGTCCATTGGTTACGCTCGGCGGAAAGGCGAATGGTTTTCGGATCATCCAACCTTATTTTCACCTTATTTCCTCGAACAAAACAACCTAAGTAGCACCAGGCATCCTCAGATGTCTAACCTAATTACCTTATTCCGCCATTGGTGCAGTATGTCGTTAGACAATTAGGTAATTAGGTAATTAGGTTGAGTGTTTTTGGATGTCTTGGCTACTTAGGTTGTTTCGTCAGAAAAATTAGGTGAAAATGAGGTTTTGTCTCCCACGCGATTGCGTTGTAGTATTAGGAGTTAGAAGTCGCAGGCGGTGTGGCAGGTCCATCATCAAACGGTACGGTAAGGGCGGGTTTGAAACCCGCCCCTACCTTCCTTTTTCTCTGGCAATAGAAAAGGAAAATGGAAGCAGCACTCATCGAACACATTCGCTCTTTACCGGGAACAGAACTCATCGGAGACGATGCGGCAGTCATCGGGGATCGTATCATTACCGTGGATATGCTCACCGAGGGAGTTGATTTTCTCCTTGCCGAAACCGATCCGACGTGGATCGGTCGCAAAGCACTGGCGGTTAATTTGAGCGACATTGCTGCAATGGGAGGCATCCCAAAATGGATTTTTGTCGCCGTCGCACTGCCGCGAGAGGGGGCACTGGAACTTGCGGAACAACTCCTCGCCGGGATGCAGCCGTTGATAGACAAACACAATCTGGTTTTGGCAGGCGGCGACACGAACACTTGGGATGGCGGGCTTGTCGTGTCGATTACTGTGATCGGTTGCGTGCCAGCGGAAGGCGTTTTTTTGCGAAGCGGTGGAAAAGCGGGAGACCGAATCTTCGTGACCGGACCACTCGGCGGCAGTATTTTGCGGCATCAATTTTTCTTTGAACCTCGCATCGACGAAGCACTGCATTTGAACAAACATTACAACATCCATGCGGCAATCGACATCAGCGATGGTTTGACGTTGGACTTGCATCGTCTTGCCACGGAAAGTCGATTGGGGGCAACGCTTATCGAGTCGGCAATTCCGATTGCAGCAGATGCCATCGCTCTTGCCAAGCGTTCGAGTCGTTTGCCGCTGGAGCATGCTCTTTCGGATGGCGAAGATTTTGAACTGTTGTTCACACTTGCTCCGCAGGAAGCGGCAACATTGCTCTCGTTACAGCCGTTTCAGTCAGCGGGTGTCACGTTGTACGACATTGGCGAACTGACGACCGAACCGGGGCTTCGTATGGTGACTCCAGGAGGAAGCATTCATCCGCTCACTCCACGCGGCTTTGAACATGGCTCTGTCCCAGGTCGGGTCGGGCGATAGACCCGGAGCGGGTCATTTTTCGGCTACGCCCGTACAGCCGTGCAGTCGCGCATCCGCCTCGCCCGCGTCGGGTCTCTCGTTGTCGGGCTAAAACATTTGGCTTGTGGAATTTTCAACCGGCTTCAGTATAGATACCCCACAAAAAATTGCCTTTTCCCTGCCCGCACTTTACACTATAATGGCGTGGAATACCCTCATCCGCCAACACCCCGGAACCGGAGGCAAATGTCCAGCAAGTGGGCGACCGAGCGTTTTTCTTAAAGAGCGAAGTCTGGATCGACTCAACACTCACCGAAGAGCAGCAGAAGCCGGAAAACGTCACGGTGGTGAAGCGATTTAGTGATGAGTATTTCAAGTTGATCGAGCAGTATGGCGCGAAAGTGACACCGTACCTCGCTCTCGGCGGCACGCAGTTGATCAACGTCGATGGCAGAGCGTATCGGGTGGAACCGTGAGAGAGGTTGTCTGAATCAGGATTTTCAGGATTTTCGGATGACAGGATTTTTTATTGGCGTACAAAGCACGACCATCCCATCCTGTAAGGCTTTCGCCAGAAATTAACATGCCATTTTTCAGCCTTATCGCATTCCGTGGAGCAGAATACAGGAGTCAGTAGTCAGGAGTCAGAATAGTGCTACCGCACCATTTGACTCTGGCAATT
>Ga0123353_10007123_pt1 | contig 15054 bp, 11 predicted proteins | sample TergutLab28metaG_3_FD_92763 | JGI IMG/M metagenome (GOLD analysis project Ga0123353, IMG submission 92763) | Labiotermes labralis P3 segment gut microbial communities from Petit-Saut dam, French Guiana - Lab288 P3 | ecosystem: Host-associated > Arthropoda: Insects > Digestive system > Gut ... | reverse complement strand
TTGACGAATCTGTTGCACCAAGGAGAGAGAACCCTGCGAGAGGTACGAGAAAAATGTTCCCATAATCCAATGCCAACAGCAAGAAAACTCGGATGGAAAAACTAAACTTGTCGACGGACTGCTCCGCAAAGTCCGATTGCCCGCGGATTGCGTGAATACCAATGGGTGTGTACAACTTTTGCCCGCCCTTCGCCCATTCGCAAACAAAAGTCGAGGACTACTTTCCCTCAAGCATCACCCAGAACGGGTGCAAGCGGTCGCATCGTGTACGAGCGTCTTCCAGCATAACCTCAATGTTTGGTTCGACTATGCCATTGGATGGATGGTAATTTTTGTCGTTCACCTTTATCGAAGTCTTCGCTTTGAAATCAATCATATCCGGTGTGAGAAACACTTGTATGTTACCCGTTCGCGGAACCGTCGCAACCGACATGCTGTTCGTTGCCCGATACAACTCAGATTTCACCTTAACCTTTCGGATAGCATTCCTTGCCGGAAAATCAATCGGATCGAACATACTTTCTGGTCGGTCTGCCGCAAGATTTGGCATTTCCACCCACCAGAAAAACGAATCCCATGGACGCATCGTTTCGGCTTCAAAACTATAGGGCACAGGATTGCGATACCGCGGTTTCATCCAATCGAGAATGTGCAAAATTTCTTCGTAAAAACCTTCCTCACCCCGACCTATGTATCGCACGACCGTAACATCGCCGGAGCGAGCGAGTGGTTGCAAATATCGGTTCAGCACCGGCGCATTGAGATTCCACTTGCGTTGTGTTCCCACTCCTTCTTTCTCTCCCCAAACAAGATAGAGTGGCACATGCCGAACTGCTACCTGATAAGCGTCAATGTACTTGGATGCAACGGCATTAAAAACAATCGCTCCTGCCCACATATCGGGATGGGCGAGCGCAATATCCCATGCCGCCGTTCCGCCGATCCCGTGTCCCGATAGGAATATCCTGTCCGTATCAACGCTGAAACGCCGCAGTGCATCCTTGACGGAACACAACACCGCCGCATGAGAAAAAACCGAAAAATCGTAATCCGCCCTATTGTTTTCCGGGGGATTCCAATCCGGGGCGATGACAATGTACCCATGTCGAGTGGCGTGTCCGCGTCGTTCACCGTTTCGCCAAGAACCCACCCACCAATCGATTTGTGCATCGGGCGTTTGCGCTCCCCGGAGCGAAACGACCATCGGATAACGTAGATAGGGATTGTAGTCGGGGGGCAGTTGCACCACATACCGAATTTCGGCGGCACCGTGTAACTTGGGCACGCCGGGAGCAATGAGTGGATTGGGTAGCGTAAATTGGTACAAACCGGGAAAGTTAGGGTCTTCTTCAGGTAACTCCGAAAAGGGCGGTTTCATCGTCGCCAGAATTGCTGCAACGAGATCGGGACGTGATGTTTCCAGATTATTGAGTTGCTCCAAAATTTTCTGCCGCGATAAGTAATCGTGTCCGCTACAAAGATAATCGGTAATCAATTTTTCCGTTTCGGGGAACGTGACCGCAACGCCGAGTTGACTGTTGTTGGCATCGGCACCGGCATACCAACCGGTGATTCCGATGGCTAACTTTTCATCGGCAGAAAGTTGCGGGTCTCTTGCATAGAGTTGAAACGTGCTTAAACGTTTCAGTGTCGAATGATTCAATTCCTTTTCAATTTCCGCGATGATGGGCGGAATCTTTTCATTTTTATCCGACTCTGACAGTTGTTCGTAAAGTTCCTTCATTGTCGCCACTATTTCTTGGCATTTCATATCGGTGTCATCATATCGCCGTAGCATCTTCCGGACCGGTTCGAGAAGCCGCTCCGGTAGTTCCGGGTCGTTTTCCAAGTTGGTAATATATTTTCGGACAGAATGATATTGACCGCTTTCCCATCGGAATTCTAACTCGTTAATAATCTGTTCATATTTTTGTTGCCGAATGTTCAGGGATGTCGGACGAACTCGCTCGAGCACATCGGGGGAGTCTTTCCAATCATGCATGATGGATTTCAGTTCGTCGTAGGCACTTCCAAACAATTTCCCGCCGTAATAAAACCGGACAAGTTCGATGCGGTCATCGTAGTTCTGTTGATTGATGAGACGCATCAAAATCGGCGTAATCTGTTCACGGGGAATGGCGTTGGTTGCTATCCGCATTTCCCAGTTGATCGGTTTGTCATCGGCACGTAAACTGGTAACACGAGTATAGTAGGGAGTGAGTTCGACAATGGCTTGCTCGACGAATGTAACACCGCCGGTATGATAGATGGGCAAAAGACGGCGACCATATTGATCGAAAGGGGTACTGTTTGAATAGGTGCCGAGAGCAAGATATTCCTTACCCTCATCATTGGGACGTTGTCCTGTTTTGAATGTTTTCGGGCGGACGGGTGCTTTTTCATTGGGTCGCTGGATTTGATATTTGGAAAGATAGACGAACCGGAGTCCATCTTCTATGACGGCGATAGGTCTGGAGATGTAATCCGGAACATCGCCTTTTTTTTCATCAACACGCGTCAGGAGAGCCATTTTTCCTTCGAGGACACGTCCATCCCGAAGGATGTATTCGTTGGCGAAACCTTGCCCTGCTCCGGCGAGCAGGGTTCCCCAGAGAATCACTGTACAAAGGAAGTTTTTCATCGTCGTTTACCGTCCGCGATGTAGCGGTGCGTTCGTATGCGGTGTGGATAGGGAGCGACCATGATGTCTCACCGACTCTTGATCCGACTCCGAACTTTGATCGGTGCCATACTCCCGTGCGATCATTCCTTTTCCGGTTGCCGGAGCAGCCTCTGGAGCACTGGCATACAGCGTCTCCGCCGCACTCGTACTTGCTCGATACACTGCCAACTGGGCAATGCCTGTGCCGTCAAAGTCGCCGACCACAGGGTAGTCCCCTTCTTCGCCAAACTCAATCCTCGTGTCAAACTTGAAATCGCCCGTCGTGTCCAAATACCAAACACCATTCACGTACAGTCCGATCTTGTCGATCCCATCGCCGGAGAAGTCGCCTATTACCGGAATTCCCTCTGTTCCCAATCCAAAGTCGGCATTATTTACCAGGACAGCGTTTTCATCCCACTTACCGCTACCGGTACGGTCAATATACCATTTTCCGTTCCGATAGACACCGATAGTAGTAATTCCATCGCCGGTGAAGTCGCCGGTGAACGCTTTGTCCCCTGCGTCTCCGTATTGGAAGACGTGGTCAACCACATCAAGCCGAACATTACTACTTTGAGAATGTTTCATTGCTCGAACGTTATTCTTCGCCACGTTTATCGTAATGTCCGGCGGAACATTTTTCGGCTTCGATGCCACCGTTGCGTTCAAGTCGGTCGGCAAGCCGGATTTCATCGCCACAATCTGTTGATCGTCGCTCCATGCGGGTCCGAAAATGCCGATGTCCATTTTGCCATCGCCGTCCCAGTCCCCCACGACCGGTTGATCATTCGAACTGCCCATTTGCGCCCAAAGGTCTTCTTCGTCCCACTGTCCATTGCCGTTGATGTCAATGTACCAGTTGCCATCGTGATAGACGGCAATGTTGGCAATGCCGTCGCCACTGAAGTCGCCAACGACGGGAATGCCGCCATTGGGACCAAAGGTAAACCGCTTTTTGACAACACCGTCTTTGCCCCGGACGTACCACCCGGATTGCTTCATCGGCAATGGAGTCCACGCCACCGACACGTAGCGTGCACCACTACTGGGATTATCTTCTCCCTCGGACAAAATCATGGTCGTTTTGCTGGCGAGTTCACTGGTGGTTATTCCGTCCGTCGTACCATTTGTTCGAGGATAGCCTGCGTTGACAACGCTCAAATGCCACGAGTAGGCACTACTTTGTCCAGCCATAGATCCCCCGCCGAAGCCCGACCGAAGCGGTTCTGTGAGATAAGCAGGATACCAACCGGGAACACCGGGTGCCCCGAAGGGTCCTCCTCCGCCCACCGGGGTATGTGGTGAAAAGGGCGGTGGCGGCGTAATCGGCGGTTTCGGCGGGGGAGGAGGCGGTGGAGGCGGTGGAGGCGGAGCAACGACTCTCCATTCGCCAAAATTATAATCCGTTCCGAATCCCCCTTCGGGAAGGTTGATCCCACTGATAATGTCTCCTGAAATGGTTCCGCCGAGCGAACCGACCGTGTTTTGACCCTGTTCATAACCTTCCGGCTGGGTTTCACTAATCCGATAGGTTTCATTTGGATCAAGGTTACTAAAAACGTAGTAACCACTTGAATTGGTATAGGTGGTAGCAACCAAAACGTATTGCCCCGCAACAAGTTTTTCGAGAATAATCCTCACATTGCCGATTCCGGGTTCTCCCGGATCGCGCACACCATTTCGATTCTCGTCATAATAAACATATCCGCTGAGGGAACCGGGTGCTGCAATCGCCGGTTGCACTTTACCGAAATCATAATCGACCCCATGTTGATTTTCTCCAACTACGATTCCTTGGATTGAATCATCACCAAATAGTTCCCCTTCAAGCGACCCAATCGTTCTTGTCCCGTCCTCGTATCCTGCCGGTTTGATTTCACGCACCCGATACGTTTCGTTCGGAACAACATCCTCGAAGATGTAATATCCGTCGGAGTTGGTTGTTGTTCTTACAACTTCAACATAGACTCCCTCTACCAACTTTTCGAGTATGATGGTCACGTTTCCGATTCCAGACTCATCAGCATCACGTCTGCCATTCTCGTTTTCATCGAGATAGACGTGTCCGCTGATCGATCCTTTCACCAAAACGATGGGTGGTGTCAGTTCACCAAAGTTGTAATTTTCACCCTTTCCATTCGGCGGCATGGCAATGTTACCAATAACATCCTGTTCGGTTTCTTCTCCGCCGAGTGTTCCAATGCTGTTCCAACCCTGGTCGTAACCCTCCGGCTGCACTTGCCGAATTTGGTATTGGTTTCCCGAACAAAGTCCCGAGAAAATGTAATAACCGGTTGCGTCGGTTACAGCCGACTTGCTCGTAATCCGGTACTCTTGCAAAGCATCATCCCAGACCCAGAGGTAGAGCGTTACCCCTTCGAGTCCCGGCTCTCCCTCATCGATGATTCCGTTCTTATTCTCGTCCAGATAGACGTAACCACTGATGATCCCTCTTCGGTTAACGACAAAATCGTAGTCCGTGCCCTCATCCCCGGAAGTGATGATGATGTCTCGGATCGAATTGTCATCGGCGATGTATTCCCCACCGAGACTTCCTTCGGAACCGCTTCCGCCACAGTATTCGTCCGTTCGTTCTTCGGTTACATAGTATGTGCCGGGCGGGAGATCAGTGAATTCGTAATAGCCATTTTCGTCTGTGGTTGTACTGTCAATAAGATTTCCATCTTCGTCGAAAATTTCTACGACAGCACCGGGAATCGGATTGCCACCATCGTCCACCACATGCCCGGAGATCGTACCATTTTTGTAAGTACCGAAATTGTAGTACACACCGTGTTGATTCGGCAGTAGCATCTCAATGTCCCGGATGGTGCTCCCCGCCGCTACTCCTGCAAGCGTTCCGGCAGTGCTTGCCCAACCGCTGTCGTATGCTTGTTGTTCTATCCGAACCTGGTACTTCTTGAACGGTTCGAGTTTCTCGAATTCATAGAATCCCTCTTCGTCGGTGGTTGCCGTTTTCCCTGTGTCTTCGTACAGTCCTGTAACTACATTCCAAACCCAGAGGGAAAGAATTGCGTCTTCGATTCCTTTCTCCCCTTCGTCAAAGGTACCGTTGCCGTTGGCATCTTCGTACACATAACCGCTGATCGAACCATACTGAAATGTGCCGAAGTTGTAGAATTCGCCGCTTTCGTCTGACATCAATCCAATATCGCTAACGGCGTTGAGTATTACCACTCCGCCATGGGTCCCCACGGAGCCTGCCCAACCGCTATCACTGGACTGATGCTCGATCTGAATTTGGTATTTGACACCAGGAAACAGTCCTCCGAATCGGTAATAACCGTTCTCATCGGTAACAGTCTCATCCAATTTTTCGTACTGATTCGTTGTTTCCTTCCAAATCCAGAGTGAGAGAGTTGCGCCTTCGATCCCTTCTTCTCCATCGGTTTTATCGAAGGTGTCATTCCCGTTGGCATCTGCATAGACGAATCCGCTGATCGAACTGTGTTTATATTCGCCGAAGTTATAATTTACACCAACTCCATTGGCTACCATCCGAATTCCACTGATGGCATCCTCTCTGCGTTCAGACAGCCGGCCGCTTTCCACACCGTTGATAGTTCCGACAGAGTTTTTGCCGCTTTCGTAACCTTCCGGTTGCGTTTCCCGGACTTGATATTGTTTGAACGCTTCTACGTTCGTGAATTGGTATGAGCCGTCTGCGTTCGAGGTGGTTGTTTGGAGTTCTCCCCGCTCTAACTTTTGGGCATCCGCATTCCAATACCACTTGTAAGCCTGTACGTATTTTTCAATATCCGCATCCCAAACCCAGAGTTCCATGGGAACGTTGCCGATTCCTTCTTCCCCATTCTCCTTAATTCCGTTATTATTTCTGTCGTGATAGACGAAACCGGAAATGGTACCTATTTTGGGCGTTTGTTTGTGTTTGTCGGGATCGTAGGGGTCATCAGGATCATCTGGATCGTCAGGGTCTCTTCCTTTATGGTAATCACTCGATGTTGCTCCTGCTGTACTGGTGGAACTGGGAACAAAACAATTTTCGTGTACGAGACCGGGCAGATTGTCAACGGAGTAGTTGTATATGAATGTTTCTTGAAATGTGAGTGTATAATAATTTTCTGCTTCGAAGGTTGCTTGCACAGTTGTCCCTGCAAACGATTGTCCACCGACCTGAGGGTCGGGAACTTGGCTGGTGGTTTGAAGGACAATAACGTTAAAATAAAACTCAAAAGGGGTGGTGTTATTAACGAGAATCGATTCGGAAAAATCAATATAGAGTTTTGTTTTGAGTTCTCCTTCGCCGCCAAATCGATAGTCCACGATCAAATCGGTGAACAGATCATCAATGGCAAATGAATCTTCCTGAAAATAGAGGTTTCCTATTGCCGCCGCACCAGAGAGATCAACGACGAGTTCGGAGAGCCATGTTCCCTCTCCCCCGCCTGCCCAGGACACGACGAATGTGTCTTTGTCGTCGTGCGTACCGGTTGCGCAATGGGCATTGTGGTAAACAACGCCGAAGTCCACCGGCGGGGGCACGTGCCAAGGGGTGCCGGAGAGAAGTTCGCGGGATTCCATTTCCTCGATTCGGCAGATCCGACGATTGCTATTTTTTCGCCGTCCATTTCTGATGTTGCCACCGCTACCGAAAATGTCTTCTAAAAGTCCCACGAAAACCTCCTGTGATGACGGAATCCTATGTGAATCACCGCTTCTTACACGGTGTATGGGCATTCATCGGCAGAAAGTTGCCCCAAGATACAGGAAAAAACAGAAAAATCGTAATAATCGGCAAAGGTTAACAGTTGTAAAGGAATGACCGTGAGAGCGAAACCGAGAATTTGTATTTTCATGCCAGAATTTTGTCTTTGTCGGTAGTTGGCTACAAATCTTTGATCATACGGTCATCTTTTTACCAACCGAGGCAAAGACCGACACTACCGAGGTGTGTTGCGTGCCGCTCGTTGATGAGTAAATCATAGTCCGCAAACAGATAGACGTTAAATGCCCCTTCAAGTTTTCCGCCGAAACCGAGCCAAGCCCAATCCCGACCGGTATTGCCGCGATAATACAGCATTGCCGGTGTGTTCGTTCCATGAACCGGTGAGAATCGAACACGATAAAACGGCGGAGGATGATCCAGCATTTCGTGGACCCAAACCGCGCGCCCCTGAAATTCCAACTTTTCCAGTGCTTTCCAAGTTACCCGCAACCCCGAAAGTTGATTCACGCCATGTCCATTCCAATCCTTCTCCGCTACATCAAGAGCATATTTGATTTTACCGTGATAGAGAAAATCGTATTGCAGGGCATAAAACGGTTTGAATCCCCATTTACCAAAAGGGAAGTCAACCCCAAATTCGCAGAAAAGATTCGCCTGCAATCCGTCCCCCTTGTAAGTATCGCTACTGGCAATTTCGTACCGGTCATAGCCGATGCTGCCGGCGAATCCATAATGACAGCCACTCAAATAAATGAATTTACCGTAACCGATAAGATAATCGTCAATTGTAGAAGTGTTGTCGTCAAATTTTGTTTTACTTTGGTTGACATTGGCGAAAAAAGTCGAATAGTTTGTGCGACCTTTGACAATATCGAATCCGACTTGGGCACCGTAAAAGAGAGGTTGGATTTTGTCTTGCTCCTTCGGTTTCAAAGTAGTCCAGCCGTAATAGAGGTTTGCCCAAACTCGTCCGCCGCCAGTGCGTCTCCGTGTTTTCTGACCGAGGAAAATATCCACATCGGCGGAGAACATCGGTCGATCCGGCAACAAAACAAGTTCCGCCTCCGGCGGCATAGCCGAAATTTCCCTCGCCGAAAGGACGGAAAACAGAGTGAAAACCGTAAAAAAGACGAAAATAGGTCTCATTACGTCGCTAATCGACGTTAATTTAGGAAAACTTTAACGATTGTTCCGATTTTGTCGGGTATGGCACAACTATTTTTCCGTTTTTGGGGGTTGTACTGGTTGACATTTTCTCTATTTTCCCTAGAATACCCAAACAATCGGCACGACCGATACAATTAGCACTCCAACCCAGTAGATTACCATGACGATATGGTTCAGCACAAACATCCCGGAAATGCGAGCAATTTCAACCTTTAAGCGGGTCAGTACGGACATCGGTGAAATTCAGCACCGGATCACGACGGGGCAACGAATCAACTCCGGCAAGGACGATCCGGGAGGACTCGTTATCCGTGAGGCACTTCGGGCGGACATCAAGAGCATTCATGCCACACAGGCAGGAATGATGCAGGCAGAAAGCCAGATGGATGTCGCTACCAGCGGTATGCTACAACTCCTCGAACTCCTTCAAGGTCCCGATCCGAGCGATCCTTCAAATGGCGGACTCCTTGGCGCGTTGTACGCCGGTTCAACAGACGAGTCAACGGCTAAAGTAACAACAAAAGCGGCGGCAGAAGAATTTATGACATTATACGATTCCGTGGTCGCATCAACGAAGTACAACAACGCAAAACTCCTCGAAGGAGTAACGAAAACTTATCAACTTGGCGGAGGGCAGACGTTGAGTGTCACACTCTCCGATCTGACGACCACAAGTGGCGGTGCGGAGGATCTGAAGACAGCAGTTACTGCTATCGCCAGTGACACTACGATTGCTGCCGCCATTACTGAAGCCGAGAAGTTGGTCGCCACTATTTCAGGAGCATTAGGAACGCTCGGCAATTCGCAGAAAGTTGTTGCCACTAATCAGAAGTTGCTCGATACCCGCTTGACAAGCGTCACTGCGGCGGAAGGGCGCATTTCCAATGCAGACATTGCAGTGGAGTCGAGTCGAATGGCACGAGCGGAACTGTTGGCACAGAACGCGATGAGTTCGATTATGTACACCCGCAACTACGCCGCCTTCGCCGTCACGTCGCTCTTCAGGTAATTGGGGCAACACAAAGGGGCAGTGTCAACGACATGGACTCTGCGCTAAAAATCAAGTATATTTACGACATGCTCGACGAATGTGCCGAGTTAGATTCGTGGTTATATGCCCCCATCATTCCTCACACTTCCCGCTGACCGATGCGACCCTTTGACGGCACGATATCGGATCGTTCCCGTCCCATACGAGGGAACTGTCTGCTTTCTCGGCGGTACCGCCCAAGGTCCCGAGGCAATTCTCGCTGTTTCCGATCAAATGGAACATTTCGATGAAGAATTGCTTTGCGACTTCACCCGGCAAGGCATTGCGACGTTTCCACCGATACCATCAGCCGCCACGCCGGAAGAGATGTTCGACCGGATTTACCAAACGGTCAAGCATGAATCCTATTTTCAGCCCGATAAATTCCCGATTTTCCTTGGCGGAGAACATAGCATTACGCCGCCGATAGTCCACGCAGCCGCCAAATGTTATGGTACGATCAGCGTCCTGCAATTCGATGCTCATGCAGACTTGCGGGACACCTACACAGGGGGAAAATTTTCCCACGCATCGGCAATGCGTCGGGTGCTTGAAATCACGCCACATCTCGTCCAAGTCGGTGTCCGCAGTTTCAGCGAAGAGGAGTATCGGGAGTGTCCGCAACAGATCGCGTCGTTGATTCGTCCAAAGAGCAGGGGACGTATCTTCGATTCTCTCACGGAACACGTTTATATCACGGTGGACATTGACGTTTTTGATCCTGCCTTCGCACCGGGAACGGGAACACCGGAGCCGGGCGGACTCGATTGGTTTCAAGTTACGGAGATTTTACGCCACGTTTGCACGACGAAAAACGTGATCGGTGCCGACATTGTCGAGGTCGCTCCACTGGGCAGTGATAATGTCATAACGGAGTTTCTTGCCGCCCGGCTTGTGGCAAAATTGATTGCATACACGTTGGAACAAATCAGTTAGCCGGTACTCCGGTTACTCCTCATTATTACGATCCCCGTTTCACCGCGCAAAGAGCATTTCGGTATACGTCGGGATGGGCCACAATTCATCGTCCGTCATCGTTTCCAACGTATCGACCGTTTCCCGGAGCGTTTGTATCGCAGGAAGTACCTTTAAGCAGTAATACTCTGCCTCCTCCTGTGTTGAACGTGCCAGTGCATTCGCCCTCACTTGGAGCATCTGTTTCAACGTGCCGAGTTTTTCGATCAACGAGTCAATCAGAGCATCCAGTTCTCGGAGTAGTTCCTTTTGCAATTTCGACGTTGTTGAAACGACCAGTACCGACTTGTACCGAAGCACTGCCGGAAGAATCATTGTTCCCACCACTTCGATTGCCGTGTCTGCTTCGATGCGAATCGTCTTGCTGTAGTTCTCCGCATAGATTTCCCGGCGGCTGTCCGACTCCGCCTTGCTGAAAATTTTGTACTTGCTGAAAAGTTCCACCGCTTTCTTGCTGTTAATATGCGGCAAACACTCCGCCGTCGTCATCAGGTTGGGCAATCCACGCGTCCTTGCCTCCTTTTTCCATTCTGCGGAATAACAGTTGCCATTGAAAATAACCGCCTGATGTGCCTTGATCGTCTTGCAAACAATGTCATGTACCGCTGCATGGAAATCCTTTTGGGACTTCGTCGCTTCTTCCAGAAGTCCCGCCATGTAATCGAGACTTTCCGTTACAATCGCAGTGAGTACCGTGGTTGACCGGGCGACATTATGACTGGAACCGACTGCCCGAAACTCAAATTTGTTGCCGGTAAAAGCAAAGGGACTCGTTCTGTTTCGATCTTCGCTGTGTCTTTTGAGCGGAGGTATATGAGACGGCAGATTGCTCTCCGTCATTACGATGCGCTCCTCCTGTTCAATTTGCAGGGCGGCTTTTGTTGCACCGTCTGCCGTCTGCTGCCTGCCGCCTACACTCTCGGCAAGTTTGTGGAAGATTTCTTCCAGCGTTCCGCCAAGAAACACGCTCATAATGGCAGGGGGTGCCTCGTCCGCTCCGAGCCGGTGGTCGTTGCCCGCTCCGCTGACGCTCACGCGGAGCAAATCGCCGTGCAAATGCACTGCTCGAAGGACTGCCGCCGCAAAGAAAAGAAATTGCGCATTGTCGTGCGGCGTGTCGCCCGGCTCCAAAAGATTTTCCCCTTCGTCGGTCATCAGCGACCAGTTGTTGTGCTTCGCGCTTCCATTGACACCGGTGAACGGTTTTTCGTGTAACAAACAGTGGAACCCATGCCGGGCGGCAATGCTCCGCAGGAGTTGCATCAACAGCATTTGGTGATCCACCGCAAGATTTGCCTGCTCGAAGAGCGGTGCGATCTCAAATTGCGCCGGAGCAGTCTCATTGTGCCGCGTGTGTACCGGAATGCCAAGCAGGATCGCCTCGTATTCCAATTCGGTCATAAAACCAATGACTCTTTCAGGGATTGAGCCGCAATAACTGTCGTCGAGTTCTTGTCCCTTTGGCGGTTTTGCACCGAAGAGAGTCCGCCCTGTAATGAGCAAATCGGGACGCAGCGCAGCCAGGCGGCGGTCGATGAGAAAATACTCTTGCTCCGCTCCGACCATCGGGGAAACGTGTTTCACCTTCCTATTTCCGAAAAGTTTGAGAACGCGGAGTGCTTGTTGTTCCAGTGCCGTCATCGACCGGAGCAGTGGTGTCCGCATATCGAGTGCTTCGCCTGTCCAACTGATGAAAAGGGTGGGAATGACCAGCGTGGCACCGTTTTTGTGACGGAAAATAAAGGCGGGACTGGACGGATCCCAAGCGGTATAGCCGCGTGCCTCGAAGGTGGCCCGAAGTCCGCCGGAGGGCAAACTACTCGCGTCGGGCTCTCCGCGAACCAGTTCGCTCCCGCTGAATTTGGCGATGCCCACGCCGTACCCCCCTTTGCTGGCAGGGTCCGGCACGACGAAACAGTCATGTTTTTCGGCGGTGCTGTCGGTCATCGGTTGAAACCAATGGCTGAAATGCGTCGCGCCATGTTCTTGTGCCCAGATGCACATTTCTTTGGCAATGGTCTCTGCAATGTCTGGATCGAGCGGCTTGGAATTGCGGATGGTGTCTTGCAGGGACTCGTACACCTTCTCCGGCAATCGTTCCCTTTGGACTTTTGCATCGAAGCAGTGGTTTGCAAAGAGGGCTTTCAGATCGATTGCTTTTCTGGTGTTAGGGACTTCAAGGGAGTTCCAATCACTGGCAATGGCAACGAGGACTTCACGGCGAACGTTGGGGGTGGGCATAGGAGGTAGAGGACAGGAGTGAAATCATTCAGTCTTCTGACTTCCGTATTTTAACGTTCCGGTTGGGAAATGTCAATCAATGAGTTTGTGGTATGATTTCGGATCGACGGCGTGTGTCCCCCTTGCAAAAGCGAGAAATTTTTATAGAATTGACGCAGTGCTGATGTGTCGTACTGCGTTACGACTTTTGTTTGATCGGGGCATCAAAGACGTTGATTGCCGTCCGATTGAATACGTCATTATTGACGTTTCTGAACAGTAGTTATGTGCTTGGGTAGGTAGCTCAGTTGGTAGAGCAACGGACTGAAAATCCGTGTGTCGGCGGTTCGATCCCGCCCCTGCCCAATGGCTTTTGAGCCTAGAAATACAACGGTTTGCGACAAAATTAGTTTTTTCGTTTTTGGTAGCGGAAATTGCGAAAGCGCACACTTGTGCGCTTTTAGATGTTTCCCTAACGTGGGGTGTCTGCTTTGGACTCCCCCTAACCTACCAAAAAGATTATGCCGAAAAGATCAGAAAATGCTCTGCCGAAACCCCGCAAACTCCGAAATAGCCTTGTCGCATACGTCGACAGGAAGCGGATTGTCTTCGGGGATTATGATGATACCGCTACGTGGAAGAAGTTTTCCGACTTCTGCGAAGAGCGCAAAAAGGGGGTAAGCGAGACTCCCGCCCCAGAAGTCCCTCCCGCCGGAGGGCAACCGCCGGAAGGGTCTTTCAATGCTCCAAACGGTATTCCGCCGAACAACGGTAACACCGCTTTGATTGCCGACCTTGTAACGCAGTTCCTTGAAGCCGCACAGAAGACAAAGAATCCGAGCGATTTCAGCAACTACAAAAAAGCCGGTCAAGCGTTGTGGCGGCACCAAGATATGCCCACTGCGGAGTTCGACGCTTTCCTGCTCCTGCAAGTACAGGGCGGGTTTGTCGATGCCGGTTACGCTCGGACGCACTGTAACAAACTGGTGAATTTTGCCATCCACATTTTCAAGTGGGGCGAGGTTCGCCGCCTCGCTCCGCCGGGTAAAAGCCGGGAACTGCAAGTGATCGAACCGTTACGAAGTGGAGCGGCACGAGAAACCGACGAGCGGATGCCGGTTGATGACGACGTGGTCGAGCGAACCCTGCCGTTTCTTCTGCGGATTTATCAAGTGATTATCCTGCTCCTACGGAAAACGGGGGCGAGACCAAGCGAACTTTTACGGATGATGTTCGGGGACATTGACCAGACAAATCCAAAAACTTGGGTGTATCGACTCAAGCACCATAAAACAATGCGTTACGATAAGAAACGCATCATTGCCTTTGGACGGGAAGAGCAAATACTTTTAGCCCCGTACTTGGAAGGGAAGCAACCAGATGCGGCAGTTTTCAGTCCGAAGGATGCTGTTTCGGAACACAAGAAAATGCTACGAGATGCACGGACTACTCCCATCACGCCATCGCAGGTGGCACGGGACAAAGCCCGAAAACGTAATCCGCAAGTCAAGTTCAATGAGCATTTTTCTGTCGGCACGATTGGGGTAGCCCTTCAACGGGCAATCCAAGAAGCGAACCGAAACTTGCCCGAAGATCAGCAGATTCCAAAATGGACGTTATACCAACTCCGACACGCTTTCCTAACCGAGAAGACCGAACAGTTCGACGAAAATGTTGCCGCTCTACTGGCGGGGCATAGCGACCCCAAAATGGTGCGGCGGGTCTACGATAAATCGCAGGAGCGGCGGATTATCAAGTTGAAACAGATGGAAGATGAGGACGAAGAGCGGGTAGCGAGTTAGCAAACTCATTCCTTACAGAAAAATGCAAACAAGGGAGACGGTGATGCCGAAGAAAAACAGATCAAGAATAGTTGATTTTGAAGGAAAACGGATTCCATTTTCAAAAGTGCCGAAGGGCAGTGTTTTCATTGCAGGAGAAGGCAATGAGAAAGGTGCGTGGTATTCGTCTGCCGAAAAACTTCCCCCTCATCTGAAAGAAAAATACAAGTCTGTATTCCGCAAGATATGTGGGTTCCGCAAGGTAGAGGGATGCACTGTCGGTGCTTGGAAGATCGAAATTGACGGGACAGTGGTTCCGATATACGTACCCATTGTCGATAATCGTAGTATCAGTGTTCTATTATCTGAACTCAAACGCATAGAAAAACGGGAACGACAAATGCGAGGTTTTTCAAAATACTTTTGGGATCACATGGAAGAACAGAATAGACCTGTTCTCTAACCTGCGTTGGACAGAGCAACAGATCAGTATTGCGGCCTTATACAG
>Ga0123353_10007122_pt1 | contig 15056 bp, 14 predicted proteins | sample TergutLab28metaG_3_FD_92763 | JGI IMG/M metagenome (GOLD analysis project Ga0123353, IMG submission 92763) | Labiotermes labralis P3 segment gut microbial communities from Petit-Saut dam, French Guiana - Lab288 P3 | ecosystem: Host-associated > Arthropoda: Insects > Digestive system > Gut ... | reverse complement strand
CGCTTTGGCGGCTCCGTCATCCACTTCTATTTCGCCCTGCGGATCGGACTGGTAGGCCAGCCAGTATTTACGGCGCGAAACGCTCTGCGCTTCGGGCCGTATCCAACTGCCAATCTCTTCGCCAGCAAAGGCGCGCACGATGACCTGCGGTTCCCGGCCCGGCAGAATAAGGGTGGGCACGCCAAGCTGGGCAGCACGGCGCGCGGCGAGCAGTTTGGAATACATGCCTCCTGAACCGAGCGTGGTCTTAGCGCCGCACAGTTCATCAAGCTTGAGTTCACGCACGCATTCCACGCACGGCAACAGCCTGGCGCCCGGATCACGTTGCGGATCCGCAGAAAAAACGCCTCCGGCAGACGTCAGGTTCACGAAAAGATCCGCTTCCACCGGATTGAGCAGCAGGCTGGCCAAGCAATCGTTATCGCCGAAGCGCAATTCCTGTACGGCTACGGTATCGTTTTCATTGACCACCGGAACAGCTCCCCAATCGAGCAACTCAGTAAATGTATTACGAATATTGAGGAAACGCTGGCGGCTGCGAAGATCGTCACGAGTAAGCAGAACTTGGGCGGAAAGAAGATTGTGCCTGGCAAAGAGCTGGTCATAGCTATGCATGAGACGGCTTTGTCCCACCGCGGCGGCGGCTTGCCTGCCCGACATGTTCCGGGTATCGCGTTCCGGGCCGAGAGCCGCCCGCCCGGCAGCCACGGCGCCGGAACTCACCAGCACTACACGACGGCCTTGCCCACGCAAAAAGGCAAGCTGCGCGACGAGCGTTTCCATCATCTCCGTATCCAAACCCCGGGGACCGGCAAGCACGGCGCTGCCTACCTTGACAACGATGCAACGGGCCTGTGCCAGCGCCCCAGCGCGTTCTCCCTGCCAATTCATGCATCCCCCTCGCAATCCTTGTTTTTTTGCATTGCCGTATCATGCAGGAAGGGCGCACCCGGAACAAGCGTGTCATGCAGACGCCACATGGCGGCAAGCAATTCCTCCAGACCCTGCCCCTGCTCAGCGGAAATGAAAAAAATTTCACGCTCCTCGCGCGCCGCAGCCAGGCGCAGGACGCCAATTTGCTCGGCAGTGGCCAGATCCGTCTTGTTTATCACCTGAAGCTGCGTCCGCCCGGCCAAGGCCGGTTCAAAAAGCGCCAGTTCCTCATTGATGAGTGCAAAACCCGCAAAAGGATCTTCCATATGCACATCTTCAATACTCAACATATGCAGCAAAAAACGGGTGCGCTCCACATGCTTGAGGAAACGGTGCCCAAGCCCGAGGCCCTGATGCGCGCCTTCGATCAAACCGGGAATATCAGCCAGAATCAAGCGGCGTTCCGGATCCGCCTCGTCAATCATGACGCCGAGATTGGGCGTCAGCGTAGTGAACGGGTAGGCGCCTATCTTCGGGCGGGCTGCGGAAACTTTGGAAATGAAGGTTGACTTCCCTGCATTGGGCAGGCCGATGATGCCAACGTCCGCGAGTATTTTTAACTCAAGCCGCAAGCTCAGTTCTTCACCCGGCTCACCGGGTTGGGCAAAACGCGGCGCACGCTGCACAGCGGATTTGAAATGCTCGTTTCCCTTGCCGCCGCGCCCTCCATGGGCAACGATGACCCTGACTTCCGGATCGCAAACATCCGCCAGCAGTTCCTCGCCTCCGGAAGCACGCGCAAACACCAGGGTGCCCACAGGAAGCGCCAACTCCAGATCCTGCCCCTTGCGGCCGTCGCACTGGCTGCCCATGCCGGGCTGCCCGTTCTCCGCCTCATACAGACGTTTCAGGCGAAAGTCGTAAAGACTGAGCAGGTGCGTATCCGCCAAAAGCGCCACATTGCCGCCGTCCCCGCCGTTACCGCCGTCCGGTCCGCCGCGCGGCACGAATTTTTCGCGCCGGAAAGAAACGCAGCCGTGCCCGCCTTTGCCGGAACGTACGGTAATGACAGCCTCATCCACAAACTTCATGGAACTCCACCTTCGTAGCGACGCAATGGGGATACGCAGCGAAATCTGACGCAGGATCACGGCAAACTGCTCCCATCGCCGCCGCAGAATGGCAAGCGGGAGTGGAAGTTGCCTCCCACCCCCGCCCGAGCACGTCAGGTGTCAAAAATGCCTTATTCCACCGCAAGACTGCGCGCGTCGATATGGACTCTGACCAGTTCACGGCGCTTGCGATAAAATTTTTCGTAGCGCACCACCCCGTCAATTGTGGCAAAGAGCGTATAGTCCCTGCCCATACCCACATTGTGGCCCGGAAAAATGCGCGTACCGAGCTGGCGCACAAGGATGCTGCCCGCAGACACCTGCTGCCCGCCAAAACGCTTGACTCCGCGGCGCTGACCTTCGCTGTCGCGTCCGTTGCGTGAGCTGCCGCCTGCTTTTTTGTGTGCCATGGCTTACTCCTCAATATGACTCCCGACGGGCCTATTGCCGCCGGCCTACCGGCAGCCGTGCCGTCCGGGACATTACGCCGAAATAACGGTGATCCTCAGATCAGTATACTCCTGCCGGTGTCCTTTGAGCTTGCGCGAATCGTTACGCCGCCGCTTCTTGAAGATCAACACCTTCTCGTTGCGGCCGTGTTCAAGCACTTCGGCCCTGACAACAGCGCCCTGCACGTACGGGGCGCCAAGATTCAGCTTGGGACCGCCTACCAGAAGCACTTTATCGAGCACAAGCTCGCTGCCCACGTCAGCACGCAGCTTTTCCACGCGGATCTTGCTGCCTTCCACAACGCGGAACTGTTTGCCGCCGGTTTCAATGATAGCGTACATGAAAAACCTCCGAAAGCGAGACAGGGAGTATTGCCCCATTACCAAAAAAATGTCAAGGCAGTGGTCAAGATATCTTCGCGGGGAGGAAGCACATGAAAGGCATCATTCTGGCGGGCGGTTCCGGTACGCGTTTGTATCCCATTACCCGTGGCGTGTGTAAACAGCTTATTCCGGTGTATGACAAGCCCATGATATATTATCCTCTTTCCGTGCTCATGCTGGCGGGCATCCGCGAAATATGCATCATTTCCACGCCGACGGATATGCCGCACTTTCGCGCCCTGTTCGGCGACGGAAGCCAGCTTGGCTTATCCATCTGTTATGTCCGGCAACCCCACCCCGGTGGTTTGGCCCAAGCCTTCCTGCTGGCGCGCGAGTTCATAGACGGCAAGCCCTGTTGCCTGGTTCTGGGCGACAACCTGTTTTACGGCGACCATCTGTCGCGCCACCTGACCGCGAACACGGGACTTGAACGGGGTGCCCTTATCTTCGCCTATAAAGTGAAAGACCCGGAACGTTACGGCGTTGTGGACTTTGACGAACGCAACCAGATCGTCAGCATAGAGGAAAAACCCCAGAAGCCCAAATCGCGCTACGCGGTGACAGGGTTGTATTTCTACGACGGCCGGGTCAGCGACATGGCGGCCACCTTGCGCCCCTCGGCGCGCGGCGAACTGGAAATCACCGACCTCAACAACCTGTACCTGCGCGAAGGCAGCCTGGAAGTGCGCTTTCTCAGCCGTGGCGTGGCCTGGCTAGACACCGGCACCTTCGATTCGCTGCACCAGGCGTCTGCCTTTGTGCGCGCCGTACAGGACAGACAGGGGCTCAAAATTGCCTGTCCTGAGGAAATCGCCTACAGCCGGGGCTATATCGACGCGGCCCAACTTGAGGCACTGGCCGCGCCCATGCTCAAGAACGAGTACGGCATGTACCTGATGGACATTCTGGAAGGTCTGAGGCGTTGACGCGATTTTAACGAAGCGGCGGTGATGCGCCCGCTACTCGCCGCAGGGCATTGCTTCCCCAAAAGCAAGCATAGCTACACCGTTAGGGCTGTCACTATAGAAACATGGACGCCTGTTAGAACCGAAGCAGCGTGAAACGCTCTGCCAGCGGAACCCGGCAGCGGCTGCGCGCCATTAGTGGCTGTCGCATTTCACGCGTACAGAATAGACATGCTCAATCGTATGCCGCTGATCCACCCAGCCGCCCTGGTAACGCGCCAGCGGCCCTTCCTCAAGGATGACAAAACCGCCCCGGCATCTGTTTTCAGCCGTGCGCAGGCATTCTTCCTTCGTATTTTCCCGGATGACATGAATTGGCTTGCCATCCGCAAATCCGAAACTGGTGCCCGGCCTGGGCGAACAGCTTGCACAAAGAACGCACAGCAGCATCAGCATACTGGATTTATGCATACGCACCTCGTTGCGACATGATCGGGCGACTCGGCGGTGTCGAAGGTTTACCCCGCCGCCGGAGGCGAAGGCCACGGCATGCCGCGAAACTCCTGGTCCTGAAAGCGTTGTGAAACCGCTTGGAATTCGTCCTGTAATTGCATAAACGCATCCACAACATCCGGGTCGAACTGTTCGCCCCGGCCCTGCCGGATCATCGTGGCAACTTCCTCGTGCGGCAGGGCGGGTTTGTATACTCTGCGGCTGGTCAGCGCGTCATACACGTCGGCAAGGGACATAAGCCGCGCGGGCAACGGAATGGCTTCTCCCGCGATACCCTGCGGATAGCCTTTGCCGTCCCAGCGTTCGTGGTGTCCGTAGGCTATTTCCCGCGCCAGACGCAGAAAAGAGTTGCCGCCCAGTTTGCGTTCCGCCGCAGCCAAGGCATCGCGTCCACGGGTGGTATGGCTCTTCATTTCCGTAAATTCTTCATCCGTAAGGCGCCCGGGCTTCAATAAGATGGAGTCGGGAATGCTCACCTTGCCCACGTCATGCAGGGGGGCTGAAAGGTACAAAAGTTCTGTAGTGTTCGCATCAAGCTGCGGGGTATGTTTGGGATTCGCGGCCATGTATTCGGCCAGTGCGCGCACATAGTTCTGCGTGCGCTTAATGTGCCCCCCGGTTTCGGGATCACGCCATTCCGCGAGTGTCGCCATGGCTTCAATGGTCACTTCCTTGGTCAGGGCCAGTTCCTGCGTGCGTTCACGCACCAATTCGTCAAGCCTGTCCCTGTGGCGCTTGAGTTCAAGCTGGTTGGCCACCCGGTTCTTCACCAAAGAAGCTTTGAAAGGTTTGCCGATGTAGTCCACGGCTCCCAGCGACAGGCCGCGGGCCTCATCCACTGCTTCGCTCTGGCCGGTGACAAACACCACTGGGATATTGCGGGTGCGCCGGTTTTCCTTCAAACACTGGCAGACTTCATATCCGTCCATACCCGGCATGATCACGTCCAACAGAATGATATCCGGCGGCGACGCGCTCTCGGTTGCGATACGCAGAGCGCCTTCCCCGTTGCGGGCGAACATGATGATGTACTCGTCTTTCAGAGCTTCCACCAAAATGCGAATATTCTCCGGAGCGTCGTCAACAATCAGCACCCTGCTCTGCTGGCTGACAAGGGATGCGCTTTCATTCGCATCCTGCGGCTGCAGTATAGCAGTCATCCGGCTTCTCCTTTCCTTGTTCAGCTTGAAACCGCCTCAAACGTGACGTTACACTAGATGGCGGCGAGCAAAAGCCCGCTTTTTTCCGCCACGCCCTCGCTGTCAAATTCTTCCAACGCCGTGGTTATTTCTCTGAAATGCACGGACACCACAGTGCCTTCCACAACGGGCACCAAGGCAAGAAGCTGCCGCTGGGCGCCGTACCAGTCGGTCTGCATCAGCGTGGGCAAGATTTCGAGCACTGCGGCGATGTATTGTTTATCAGCAGCCGATACGGCTTTCTGACCCACGCGCACATCGTCTCCCTTCGGCAGGCTGTCCAGGGAGTCCAAAACTTCGCACAGCAAGGACTCGTAACGCGCCAGCATATCCGCCCGTGCTTCGTTTCTTTTAATGGCGCTCTCCAATTCCCCCGCGACAGCCGCCAGCGCGTGCGCGCCCAGGTTAGCGGCCACGCCCTTGGCGGTATGCGCCAGACGCAACGCCTCTTCATGTGCGGAGGCGTCATATTCCATGCGCTGCACCGTATCTCGCAGTTCCGCGCTCGAGCGGCTGTAATGCTTGGCGAATCTGTCCAACAAGCGCAGATAAAGCTCCCGGTTGCCCGCCACGTTGGACAGGCCTGCCTGCACGTCCAAGCCTTTCAGGTTGTGCAGAATGTCCTGCTCCGGCGCTTCCTCGGGCGGGGCGGCTTGTGAAGAAAGCTGTCCGCCTGTTGACGGCGGCGCGGATGCCGCGCTCTGGGGTTCGCCCATAGGATCCGGCGCTTTGACCGTCTCTTTGGCAACCATGTACATGCGTTCGGGGATCCAGACACCCAGCGCCGCGTATAAAAGCTGCGGATCAATGGGCTTGGTGAGATGTTCGTTCATTCCCGCAGTCAGGCTTTTTTCCCGGTCGCTGCTCATAGCATGCGCCGTCATGGCAAGAATGGGCACCGTATCCGCCCCCGCCTTCCCGCTTGTCCTAATAGCCCGCGTGGCGGTCACTCCGTCCATCACGGGCATTTGGATATCCATGAGAACAAGATCAAAGTCATGTCGCAGGAAAAGATCCACCGCTTCCTGCCCGTTGGACGCCACTTCAACCTCCACTCCGACATTTTTCAGCAGTTCTACGGCGATCTGCTGATTGATCTCGTTGTCTTCCGTCAGAAGTATCCGGGCCTTGAATTTGACGGACTGCGCACCGTCGTCCGGGGGAAGAAAGAACGCTTCCGTGATGTCCAGGCTGGCGCTTTGTCCGGGAGACTCCGAAGGAGAAGACGGAACCGACGCCGGCGCGGGGTGTCCGGAGGCCGAAAGATGCCGTGCGGCATATTGTATGGCATTGCAGCCACTCTCCGTCATCCAGAGGAAAAACGCCTCTTCTCCTCCGTAGCGAGCCAAGCGCGCGACCAGCCTGATCCGGCCTTCATTCCCATCCGCTGCATCCCAGCACAAGGTGGCATCCCCGTCACCCTGATCGGCATGCCCCGTCGGCGCGGCGTCGCACACGATGCGCAAACCTTCAACGCCTGTTGCGAGCAGCGTGCGCTCCAAAAAAACCGCATTGGCAAAACAGAGTCGTCCATGCGCCACAACTGCCGCGCCGACAGGACATCCTTCCAGTACGGCATGCAAGTTGCCAAGCTCAATATTATAACACATATCCGCAATTATTATCTTAATCCGGCAATTATCACAAGCGGAAAAAGTCCCCTTCCGCACTCCGCGCCGCTACCGATCTTTTTTCTTCTTTCCGGTTCCGTCCCGGCTTTGCGCCGCACGCCGCTCGCATGCTTCCCCCGAAGCTTGCACCAGCGCCCGGCCAAAGTCTGCCAGCAAACGGCTCAAGGCGCGCACCATACTCGCATGGCTGTCTCCGGCATCCGTTTCCCTCGTGAACAGCCCTTGAGCAAGCAAGACCCCTGTGCTGTCCACAATCCGCCAACGCGCGCTGATTGCCGCGCTGCTGCCGGGGGCTCCGTCCAGACGCAGGAGGGCGACATCCACCAGCAAATCCGCATCCGCCGTATCCCGCCAGAGGAGGTTCAGGCCTTTTTCCTGAAGGATCGGACGCATGGTCTCTTCCAGCAGACGCGGCGCCGCCTTGTTCAAAGGTTCAGCCCAAAGATGGTATTCGGCCACCACAACCTGCACGGACCCGTCGGAACGCAGGACAAGCGAGTCTCTATCCAGGTACGACGGCAGGGAAAACTGATGCAGCACAATAGCCGGCCTGTTGCCCGGCAAAGGTACGACGACCGGCTGTTCTTCTCCGAGCAGGTAATATTTGGGCTGCGGGCTCCGTCCGCTGCAGGCCGTCAGACAGGCCAACGCAAACAGCACTACCGGGAATGCCTGATATGTTTTCATGGCTGTTGCCTTCCTTTCCCCCGCAGCAGGCTCTCCGGGCTGCGTTCCAGAGTTTTCGCCAGGCTGCGCACGGCCTTGGCGGCTTCGGCCAGTTCTTGCGCGGCGTTCTGCACATCACGCACCATTGCGGAATTGGGAGACGTCAGCCGGCTTGTGTTGAGAAAAAGCTTTTCCGCACGTTCCGCGGCCCTGCTGAAGCTGTCCAGGGCAAGGCTCAGTTCGCGGCCGATCTTGGGCACTTCCTGGGCTGTCTTGTCCGCCGCCGTTTCGATCCGCTGCAGGGTCTTGCGGCCGCTTTCCACCAGTGCCGGCATTTCCTGTATCAATGCGGAAAGTTCGTCCGCAACCCGTTTAAACCCGACAAGAGTGCCGCGCAGCTCCTCGCTGCGTATCATGCTGTTGAAGCCTTCCAGTGCTTGAAAAAGGCTATGCGCAATCTTGTCAATATTGATTCTGGAAAGCGCCCGCGAAAATTCCTCCAGCGGCGAAGCCAGGGTGGGGATTTCAGTACCGGGATCCACAGAATGATAGCGGATGGGCGTGTCAGGGTAAAAATCCAGCTCAATACGCGCCTGACCTGTAAGGAGACTGGCCATCGCTATGCGCGCGCGCATTCCCCGTCCTACCATGCTTTGTATCATCCTGTCGCGCGCGTTATCCGCCACCGGACCGGCTTCCCCGGCGATGTTCCGTATATTTGCTTCGAAGATCTCAATGCCTACAGGTATGATGATGGTATCGTCCCTGTCATGCACCACCAGGGAGATGCTCGTGACCTTGCCGAGCGGCACGCCCCGGAAGACCACCGGCGCGCCCACAGTAAGTCCGGCAACCGAACCTTCAAAATAGAGCACGTAATCTTCGTTGGCCTTGAAAAACACGTCGCTCGCCAGCAGGCCGATGCCCGATATAAACAGGGCGAGGCCGATCGCTGAAAAGATGCCTACTTTCAACTGAAGGCGTTGATCAGGCATGCCTGTCCTCCCGTCCGGCTGCGCCCCGTGTCAAAAAATTCTTTATATACGCCGAGTTCGTGTTGCGCAGAAGTTCTTTGGGATCTCCACTGCCGCCGGCGCGGCGCGTCTCGCTGTTCAAAAAGATGGAGTTACTGCCGATGGCGAAAATGCTCGCCAGTTCATGCGTCACCACAACAAAGGTCATATCCAGGCTTTGGCGCAACTGCAGGATCAGATCATCCAGATTGCGCGCGCTGACAGGATCAAGACCGGCGGACGGTTCGTCGAAAAAGACAATGTGCGGATCCAGGGCCAAGGCTCTGGCAAGTCCGGCCCGCTTGCGCATTCCTCCACTGATTTCAGAAGGATAGTATCCTTCAAAGCCCGCAAGTCCCACCAAGGCAAGCTTCAGGCAGGCCTGTTCATACATCTCCTCGCCGTTAAGCGTGGTATACCGGGAGAGCGGCAAGGCGACATTCTCCGCCAGCGTCATGGACGTCCACAAGGCGCCGCCTTGGAACAGCACGCCGATATTCCGCAGCAGACGCTGGCGTTCGTCTTCCGTACAACGCCACAAATCCGTCTCGCCATAGCGCACGGTACCGGTCGCGGGAACTTTCAGCCCCATGATCACGCGCAAAAGCGTGCTTTTTCCGCAGCCGCTGCCTCCCATGATGATAAAAATATCCCCCTGCCGCACCGTAAAGTTCAGATCGCGCATGAGGACGAAATCGCCATAGGCCATGGTGAGATCTCTCACTTCAATGCAGGAAGGAGCCGCCGCGCCGTTCATAGCTGTACCAGATTGCAGAGTATGGTAATAATAGCTGTCGCCACGATGATGTACACAATAGACGAAACCACCGCCGTTGTCGCCGCCTTGCCCACGGCTTCCGCGCTACGCCCGCAACGCATGCCCTGGTAGCAGCCGCACACGCCGACGATAAGCCCGAAGCTCGTCGCATACACAAGCCCCACAAGAAGCTGCCGCAACTCAACCGCGTTGATTGTCGCACGGTAATAAGCATCCGCCGGAAGACCTAGCACGAAGACCCCCACAAGAAAACCGCCTATAACTCCCATCAGATCCGCATAGAACGTAAGCAGGGGCACCATCAGGGACAAGGCCAGCACTCTCGGCAACACCAGATAATCCATGGGGGAGATGCCGAAGGTGTTCAGCGCGTCCACCTCCTCATTCACTTGCATGGTGCCTATAATAGCCGCATAGGCCGCGCCGGTGCGCCCGGACATGACCACCCCCACCAGCACCGGCCCCAAAACACGCAGCATGCCTATGCCTACAAGGCCCGCCACATATATCTGCGCTCCGAAGCGCGTCAGTTGCACAGCGCCCATGAAGGCCAGAATCATCCCGAACAGTGTGCTGGTCAGCATGATAATAGGCAGTGCATGCAGCCCGCATTCCAGAGCCGCGCGCAACAGGTCTTCCAGACGCATATCGCTTTTGCCGCGCAAGAGCCGCCAGAATGACAGCACAAGCGCGCCCTGGAAAGCCAGAACCTCCGTAAGCCGGGCGGGAATATCCAGAACAAGGCCGCCCAGCCGGACATAAACATTCTCCTCGCTCCGGTGTGCTTTCGCCCCCGCACCTGGGGGCACGGCGAAGGCCATGTCCACAAGGCGTTGCAGACCTTCAGGCAGCGCATCGCGGGAAACGGCAAGCGAACATGCCCTGGCCGCGCGCTCAAGCCGCACGACAAAAGCGAGCAGGCTGGTATCCCAGTGCTTCAGCTCCCTTGCCTCATACACCACCCTGGAGACGCGTCCGTCCGCGAACGCCAGGGGCAGGCCGCCGAGATCCGCAGGGATCGCGGCACCCATCCGCCATACTCCTCCCAGATGGATATGAAGGGTATCTTCATCGCGAAAATACGATACAAGAGGGCAGGCTTCCATGCGCTATTCCAGGAGTTGCACTTTATACGTTGCCGCTGCGAAACTATGCCCCATACACGAGCCGCTGGCAAGCCTGATGATATGCGGCAACCACAGTAGAGAGGAATACGGCGGCGATGCCGTAATTGGCCAGGGTGACGCCCCGGAACCTCTCTAACAAGGCCGGGGTACGGCGGGCGTAAGAGCAGTTATCTCATCATGAACGCAAACTTCTCCAAAAAATTTTCTAAATTTTTTAACGCATTTTTATCATGCACGGGAAATGAAGAGTACCAATGAACAGTGGAAAATATCGGCGCCTTTATTATTCCCGATGCCGGGCGTATTTTTGACGCCCGGATCAGGGGATGCTATACGCAGTGTTCCCATGAACCCTCGTACCCCGCGCCCTCTCATCGTCCTCGGCCTGGACGGCCTGCCGCTTGATCTGGCGCGGGCGCTTGCCGCCCGCGGCCTTTGCCCGCATTTGGTCCGGCTCTTGCCGTCCGCTCGGACCATCCTGGCCGAGCTGCCCGAACTTTCCCCCGTCAACTGGACCTCGTTTTTCACCGCCTGCGGGCCGGAAGAACACGGCGTCTTCGGCTTCACGCGCATCAACGCGCAAAGCTACGAACTGTCCGTCACGGATTTCAGTCAGGTGCGCCTGCCCACGCTTTGGGACAGGCTTGGCGAGGCCGGATACAGAGCGCGCGTGGTCAACCTGCCCAACACCTATCCGGCGCGGCCGCTCAAGGGGATGATGGTCTCAGGCTTTGTGGCGCGGGAACTGCGCGAAGCCCTGTACCCGCCCTTCCTCAACGGAGTGTTGCGCGACTATATGCTGGAGTCCGATACTTCGCGCGGATCCTCCGATCCGGAGCACCTGCTGGCCGGTCTGCGACGGAGCCTGGCCTCGCGGCGCAAGGCATTTGAACTGCTCTGGCGGGATCAGAACTGGCAGTTGTTCATTCTGGTGCTGACGGAAACGGACAGACTCCTGCATTTTCTCTGGCATGCCGTCACAGAGCCCGCACATCCCTTGCACGCGGACTGCGCCGATTTTCTGCGCGAATGGGACGCCTGCATCGCTTGTGTGGCGGATGTGGCCACCTGCCTGGATGCCCGCCTGATGCTGCTGGCTGATCATGGCTTTAGCTCGCTGAAGGTGGAATGCGACATCAATTCCTGGCTGCGGGAACAGGGCCTGCTGGTGCAAAGCCCGTCGCCGCAACAGTCTCCGGAACTCGACGGACGGTGTATCCACCCCCGTAGCGCGGCTTTTGCTCTCGATCCGGGCCGCATCTATCTGCACACCCGCCGCCGCTTCGCCAAGGGACACCTTGCGGACGAGGAAGCCGCCCGGCTTCTGCCCCGCCTGCGCGAACAACTGCTTGGCCTACGCTGGATGGATGCGCCCGTGTTCTCCGCTGTGCTCCCCGCTGAGGAACTCTACAAGGGCCCCATGCTGCCCGCCGCCCCGGATCTTGTTTGTGTGCCGAACACCGGTTTTGATCTGAAAGCCAAGTTTAACCGACCGAACATTTTCGGGCATTTCGGCCGCAGCGGCACGCACACGCGGGACGGCGGCATATTCTACGACAGCGAAAACGGCACGCCCGCGCGCCTGCGCGACGCGGGCAGGTTGGTGCTGGAACATTTCGGGCTTGCCGCGTCTTCAGCGTGACGGCCGCCTTGTCCACGCAAGCATGATGCTTTTGTCCGGATGAGCTTGCCGGGCAGATTATTTGGGCGGCTTCAGTTGCGCGGACTTCCAATAGCGCTTGTCGTTGATCATGTTCCAAAGCTTCTCCTGGTCCACGTCCATGATGATTCTGGCCTTGCGGCTGCCCTCCGGCCCCTGCTCGGGGTAGGCGATGGATTGCCCGTAGGACAGGCCGTACTGGTCATTGACATCGACAAAGGCCGTGACTTCCTGCGTAACAACTGAAGGTTCGATAAGGAAGGCGGCCACGATGACATCCCAAATAAAGAGCGTGCAGTCCGGGTCCTTTGCAAACATCTGCCCGGCAAAGGAAGAACGCAGAAGCGCCGCCTGGGCGCTTTTGCCCAGCGTATGCGCCAGCCGGTCGTACTGCGGCTTGCGGAATGCCACTTTCTCGCACACGTCCAGCCCGACGATGATCTGCTCCTTGAAGGGAGTACGCAGGGCGATTTTGGCCGCTTCGGGGTCGAACCACCAGTTGAACTCTGCGGTGGGGGTCACGTTGCCCTGCCGGTAAAAAGCGCCGCCCATGTAAACGACCCGCTTGATCAGCGGGATGATGTCCGGCGCTTTGCGCACGGCCACCGCAAGGTTGGTGCATGGCCCGACAGCGGCAAGGGTAACGTCTCCGGGATTGGCCCGGACAGTGTCGATGAGGAAATCGACCGCGTGGCGCGTATCCGGCTTCATAGTCGGGGCGCCGCCATAGAGCTTTGTGTATTCCGCCAGCCAGGATTCCGTTTTTTCCTCGCCGAATGCCCCTATCCAGACATCGCGGTTCCTGCCGTAGAGTTGGCGTTCCACAGCGATGCCGGCATGCCGTCCGGGGCGCAGAGGGTATGCAAAGCCCATGGCCACCGGAACGGATGTTTTGCCTTCGATTTCCAGTTGTTTGACGGCGTGGGCGACTCCGCCGGCTGCCCATGAATTGCCGCTGACCGTGGTCACGCCGACCAGGTCGATGCCGGGAGCGTTGGCCAGCATGATCATGGCCACGCCATCGTCAAAACTCTCCACCATATCCGCATCCAGGAGCACCTTCTCCTTGGCGCCGGCGGCGAAGGCCGAAGAGAGGCACACAAAGACCGCGCTTATGACCGAAAGGACGATTTTGCCGAGTTGTATCGTGTTCACCTGCCAAAACTCCTGTTTGCTCAAAGGAGGCGGATAATGAGAATACTATGCCGTATCGGGCCGGTCGTTGCCAAGTTATTTTGGGGGCGGCGGCATACAAAAAGAACCCCCGCTCGCAAAAAACGGGGGGTTGTTCAGAGGCATGAGTACCGCCCCTGATACAGGGCGGCACCCTGCGGGCGCACCACGGAAAACCGCTTGGACGCGTGTTCCTTCGCAAGTCGTATCCGGTTATTCCGACCGCCGCTCTCGGCTCAGGCTCCTTTGCTTTTTAGCTGTTCCTTGTACTCGTCAGCGTAGATTTTCAGCATCACCACGGCGAAGGCCAGGATGAGCGGGCCGTACAACAGGCCCAAAATGCCGAAGACCTGGATGCCGCCGAGAATGGCGAAAAAGAGGAACAAGGTAGGCACGCCGGACGTGTCGCGCATCAGGAACGGACGCAGGAACATGTCTATGGAGCTTACCAGCGCGCTGCACCAGAGGGCGAGGAACAGGGCGCTTTGCCACTCGTCGTGGGACAGCAGCACGAAGACCGCCGGAATCCACACAAGGCTCGGACCCACTACAGGCACGAAGGCCGTGAAGGCCATGACCGTTCCCCAAAACAGCGGAGGGATGCCCACGACGGCGAGGCCGATGCCGCCGGCCACGCCCTGCAGCGCGGCGACCAGGAAGCCGCCGACCAGCACCGACTTGGAAATACGGCGAAGGTTTTCAATGATGCGTTCCTGCTGCTCTTCCCTGAGGGGCGTAAGGTACTTGATGTGCGCGACCATGGTGCCGCCGTCCTTGAGAAAGAAGAACAAGGCCAGCAGAAAAAGCAAAAAATGCAGTCCAAAGGTCAGGGTCTGGCCGACAAGATTGGCGGAAAGACCGAGGAGCTGCTGGCCGGTGCGCCGCGCGAGGTTCATGATGTCGGCCTTAGCGCTTTCCGCCGTTACGCCGAGAAAGGGCGCGACCTCGTTGATCCAATCGAACAGTGGGTTCAGATACTGCGTGAAAACGCTATCCAGATTGCCTACGCTCAACCACGCGGTGACCGCGTTCACGCTGTAGCGCATTTGCGAAATGAGCCCGCCGACGAGCAACGTGAGGGGAAGAATAACGAGAATGGTCACGAAAAAAAGCACGATAAGGGAGGAAAGCGCCTCCCTGCCTCTGAGTGTTGTACGGAGAAAGGCGTAGGCGGGGTGAAGGAGCGCGGCGACCACCACGGCGAGGATAAGCGCGCTCACAAAGGGACGCAGCAACATGTAGGCGCAATACAGCCCAATGGCCAGGAGGCCGAGCAGAAACCAGGGCAGAAGACCGCGTGAGGTACCTTTCAGCGCGTCGCGCGCCGTCGTGGGGGACTCATGGAGGGCGGCTGTCTTGTCGTCTTCTGCCATGTTTATCCTTATACCTGAAACATCTGAGGAAGCGCAACGTCGTTTTGTACAGCGCCGCGCCGGCTTGCATGTCTTTGCGCCGAAAGACGCGGGCGGCTTGCCATGAGCCGGGATCCTTTTTTGATTTACACCAGCAATATTTTTGCTATTCTCAGCCTGCGTTCCCTGTATTTTCTGCTGGCCGCCGCAAAGCGTTATTT
>Ga0123353_10007120_pt1 | contig 15058 bp, 9 predicted proteins | sample TergutLab28metaG_3_FD_92763 | JGI IMG/M metagenome (GOLD analysis project Ga0123353, IMG submission 92763) | Labiotermes labralis P3 segment gut microbial communities from Petit-Saut dam, French Guiana - Lab288 P3 | ecosystem: Host-associated > Arthropoda: Insects > Digestive system > Gut ... | reverse complement strand
GAGAGCTGCTTTGATTATCATTATAAGCAGGATTTTCCCGAGTAGGGGGATACTGATTTTGCTGCGCTTACTGTCTTCGCGGTATATACGCGAGGAGTCCAGACAATAACTGATAAACAAAACGCGGACAACCCCAACCAGGAGCAATATAAACACCGCCAGTAGGATTCTCACAGGTGAAAAAAAGGATAGCAGCATTGCCGAACTGTGCGGATCCCCGGAAAGTACGCGTTCCATGTACCCGGTGTAAATATCTGAGATTCCAGAGATAAGAAACAGAAACTCAAATAGGGCGGAAAAGATAAACACAAACAAGGCGCTAATGAGTAATGTTTTCAGCGCATCGTCGTAAATTAGTTTTCGAGCGTCCGCTTTTATCCCGGAATCCGACATGCTTGGTTTCTTCCTTATTCAGATAGCGTTGAGCCGTGTCAGGGGCGGGCGCAGCAAGCGGCGCCCCTACAGGATTTTCGGTTATTATATCATAGCTGTTGCAATAACAGCAATGTCCCGTCTGTTATTAGTTGTAACATTTTCGATAAAAAATATGAATTTTGTGTTGACTTCCAAAACTATTGCTTGTATAATAGTTCGTGCACGGGGATAATAGGGCACAATATATAGTGTTTGGGGACTGTGAAAACAAGGCCGCAAATGAATTTTTCACGGAAGGGTGAACTTAATGCCAATAACGAGCATTAGAAAAAGAGACGGGAGAACCGCAGAGTTTGACATCGGGAAAATTGCGGAAGCAATCAGCAAAGCCTTCGACGCGACTTACAGGCCGGATAGCGGTGAGTTGTCGAAGTCTTTAGCCGCCGAGGTCATGTCAAATCTCGAACTGGAGGGAAATGAAGTACCTGAAGTTGAGCATATCCAGGACATCGTCGAAAAAGTACTGATGGACAACGGATATGTAACGACGGCCAAAGCCTACATACTCTACAGGAGCGAACGCAACCGCCGCAGGCAGATGAACACGCGCCTGATGAAGACGTATGAGGAGATCACGTTCGCAAACGCCCGCGACAGCGACGTCAAACGTGAGAACGCGAACATCGACGGCGACACTGCTATGGGCGTAATGCTGAAGTACGGGTCTGAAGGCGCCAAAGTCTTCTACAATATGTTTGTACTCAAGCCGGATCACTCTAAGGCGCACTCGGAAGGGGACATACACATACACGACCTGGACTTCCTGACATTGACGACCACTTGCTGTCAGATAGACATCAAGAAACTGTTCAGGGGGGGCTTCTCTACCGGGCACGGAAACCTGCGCGAGCCCAATGACATCGCGTCATATACCGCGCTTGCCTGTATTGCGATACAGTCTAACCAGAATGACCAGCACGGAGGGCAGAGCATAGTCAACTTCGACTACGGAATGGCGGATGGCGTCAAAAAGACGTTTATCAGACTGTACCGCCAGAACCTGGCCAAAGCGCTTATGCTGTTTAAAGCCATAGACGATCCTGAAGACGACATCTCACGAATGGTCGACGACATATACGCGGACACTGGATTATGCCCGACGCTTGAAAACAATGAGGAATACATTGCTCATGAAAAACCTTTGCTCGTGCTGATGTACGGAGAGGAAGGCATACAGACCGTTCAGGACGCCGCGCTGCATTTTGCGAGAAAAGAGACTGAACGGGCGACATTCCAGGCGATGGAGGCATTTATCCACAACCTCAACACAATGCACTCGCGCGCCGGCGCCCAAACGCCGTTTTCCACGATCAACTATGGTATGGACACGTCCCCAGAAGGGCGTATGGTCATGAGAAACGTCATGCTGGCGACCGAAGCCGGGCTTGGCAACGGCGAGACGGCGATTTTTCCGATCCACGTCTTCCGCGTCAAGAAGGGAATCAGCCTGAATCCGGGCGACCCTAACTATGATTTGTTCAAACTGGCTTGCAGATGCAGCGCGAAGAGACTTTTCCCGAACTTCGCGTTTGTCGACGCGCCGTTCAACATAAAGTACTATAAAGAAGGCGTTCCCGAGACGGAAATCGCGTATATGGGCTGCCGTACCCGCGTCATAGCGAACGCTCACGATCCGGATCAGGAGATAAGCAACGGCCGCGGGAATCTGTCGTTCACATCCATCAACCTGCCGCGGCTTGCGATCAAGGCAAACGGCGACATTACGCGGTTCTTCGAAGATCTGGACTACAAGTTCGACCTCGTCGTCGAGCAGCTCCTGGAACGCTTTGAAATACAATGCCGCAAGCGCGTCTACAACTTCCCGTTTCTGATGGGGCAGGGGGTCTGGATCGATTCCGAAAAACTCGGCCCGTACGATGAAGTGCGCGAAATATTGAAGCACGGCACGCTAGCCGTTGGTTTTATCGGGCTGGCGGAGACCCTGACTGCGCTAATAGGCGAACACCACGGGCAGAGCGCGCGGGCGCAGAATCTCGGACTGGAGATAATCAGCCACCTGAGGGCAAGATGCGACAAGGAAACAAGAGAGCGCGGGCTGAACTTCACACTGCTGGCGACGCCGGCGGAGGGCCTGGCGGGCAGGTTCGTTAAGATCGACAAGGAGCGCTTCGGAGTATTGGCAGGCATTACAGACAAGGATTATTACACAAACAGCTTCCATATACCCGTACAGTTCAAGATAAACGCCTATGACAAGATCAAGTTGGAAGCGCCGTACCATGCGCTGACCAACGCCGGGCATATTACTTTCGTCGAAATGGACGGCAATCCGCTCGACAATCTCGACGCGTTTGAAAAACTCATTCATTTTATGCACGAATCGGGCTGCGGTTACGGGTCGATCAACCATCCGATAGACCGCGACCCGATATGCGGTTATACGGGCGTTATCGGCGACGAGTGCCCGAACTGCGGAAGGCGCGAAAACGAGGGGGAACTCGGCTTTGAGCGAATCAGGCGAATAACGGGTTATCTGGTAGGGACGCTCGAAAGGTTCAACGACGCAAAACGCGCGGAGGAAAGCGAGAGGTTAAAGCACAACATCTGTTAACAGATGACAGAGGATAGAGGGCGGAAGCGGAGCAGTAATTGACTATTGCTGCTCCGGTTCTGACGGGTTTAGTATTATGCGTATTGCAGGTATGGTACAGGATTCTATTGTTGACGGGCCGGGGCTGAGGTTCGCGGTGTTCGCACAGGGATGCGAGTTTAATTGCGACGGATGCCACAACCCCCACGCAAGGGAACCGGACGGCGGAACGGAAATGACCGTTGAAGAGATCGTCGCCGAGATGGCGCGAAACCCTTTGACAGACGGATTGACGCTCACCGGCGGGGAACCGCTGCTGCAGGCGGCTGACAGTGCGGCGCTCGCGGCTGCCGCGAAAGAGCGGGGGCTGAATGTGTGGGTCTACTCCGGTTATACATTTGAAGAGATAGCCGACCGCGCAGTCAGTGATTCCGCCGTAAAGGCACTGCTGGAAAGCACCGACGTTTTGATTGACGGGCGGTTCGTGCTTAAAGAGCGTTCGCTGTCAATAAAATGGCGGGGAAGCCGTAACCAACGCGCCGTTGACGTGAAAAAGAGTATCGCAGCGGGAAAAGCGATAGAATATTCATAACACTATCAATGGGGAGGAACAATATGCCGTTAGTAAGAGTTAAAGACCTTTACGATAGCCCGGGCGGTTATGAAGGCGCTGAGGTCACTGTTCGGGGATGGGTCAGGACGATCCGCGACATGAAAGCCTTTGCTTTCGTTGAACTGAACGACGGGAGTTGCTTCAAGAGCGTCCAGATCGTTCTCGAAGAAGGAAGCGTCCTGAACTTTAAAGACATAGTCAGGCAGAACGTCGGCGCGGCCCTGATAGCAACAGGGAAGTTCAAGCTGACTGAGGGCGCAAAACAGCCGTTCGAGATATCTGCTTCGGAGATTGTTGTTGAAGGCGAGTCCGCGCCGGAGTACCCCCTGCAGAAGAAAAGGCATTCACCGGAGTTTCTTCGCACGATCGCACATTTGAGGCCCCGGACAAACCTCTTTTCCGCAGTTTTCCGGATACGCTCAGTCACGGCTCACGCGATACACTGCTTCTTCCAGGAGCAGGGGTTCGTTTATGTACACACGCCGGTCATTACTTGCAGCGACGCTGAGGGCGCGGGCGAAATGTTCAATGTCACGACGCTTGACATGCTCGCGCTTCCTAAAAACGAAGACGGTTCTGTGGATTATACGCATGACTTTTTCGGAAGTAAGGCAGGGCTCACAGTGTCAGGGCAGCTAAATGCCGAAGCGTACGCGCTCGCCTTTGGCGGGGTATATACTTTCGGACCGACGTTCAGGGCGGAAAACTCGAACACTCCCCGACACGCGGCGGAGTTCTGGATGATAGAACCTGAGATCGCTTTTTCCGACCTGCGCGATGATATGCGTCTTGCCGAGGATATGCTGAAGTATGTAATTAACTATGTCATGGAGAACTGTGTTTTCGAACTCGAGTTCCTGAACAGCTTTGTGGACAAGGAGCTCCTTGAGCGCTTGACCTCAGTCGCAAACGCAGAGTTTGCCGCCGTGACCTACACGGAAGCGATAGAGATACTCCTGCAAAGCGGCGAAGCATTCACTTATCCGGTATCATGGGGCTGCGACCTGCAGACAGAGCATGAGCGCTATCTGACCGAAAAGCATTTCAAAAAGCCCGTCTTTGTGACGGACTACCCGAAAGATATCAAAGCGTTCTATATGCGCCTGAACGACGATGGAAAGACTGTGGCGGCTATGGATCTGCTGGCGCCGGGCATAGGCGAGATAATCGGCGGCAGCCAGAGGGAAGAAAGGCTCGAAGTCCTTGAGAAGCGCATCGAAGAGATGGGCTTGCACAAAGACTCATACTGGTGGTATCTTGACTTGCGCCGCTTCGGAGGAACGAAACACGCAGGTTTCGGTCTGGGGTTTGAGCGGCTGCTCATGTATCTGACAGGCGTATCAAACATACGCGACGTAACGCCGTTTCCGAGGACTACCGGCAGCGCGGAGTTTTAGACAGCGTTTGTTTTAGGGGTTTCCGGGTCGAGCCCGGAACGTCGAAGGCGGCTACTTTTCCTCCTGGTTTTCATCGCCAGGAGGAAGTCCGTTTTTATCGTCTTCCCCGGAGTCTGCTTTCCCGACAGATGTGGTGCGCGTGGTTCCGCCTGAGACATAGCTCCTGCCGCATTCAGGGCAGCACGCGTATGTGAGGTTGACCGTCTGGTTGATTATCTCACGCCCGTCGCGGTGCGCCTTTGCGCGCTCGTTGCTGACATGTTCGTTCTCATGCGAGGCGACGGCCGCCATAGATTGGTTTGCGCTTATACTTGTAGGGGTCTGGAAGCTTACAGACGGGTCGTCAGACTTATCGACATACCTCCTGCTTTCGCAGGTTTTGCACTCTCCGCGCGGCTTCAGCGCTTCGAGCGAAGCGGAGGCTTCAGCCGCAGGTCCCGACTCGCCGGGGCCTGCGGCGCCGGCTGGCGCGCCAAGAGACGGGACGCCTGGCGGCGAAACCGTTACAGGCGGCTGTAATCCGGGGCTGTTCGGATCGCTCGGTACGCCTTTCCAATCTATAAAGGGGCTGGGCAGGTCAAAATCCGCATTCATGTTTCGGAAAAGGCTGCGCGCTTTGATCGAAATCTCAGCGCTGTCTCCGTCCGCGTTGTAGAGTAAACCGATAATATTATGGCTGCGAGCGGCAGGGGAGAGCAGCGAAGGCTGCTTGGCATTTACGACCGTTCCGATATCCTGAACACGTCCGACGCCATTTATACTTCCGACAGTCATATCGATAATCCGCCTTTCAGTGTGTTCCCCCAGCTGCATTATATCATATACCGCCAGAAATTTCAACTGTAACAAAAATAGTCCAATTAGTTCCGAAAACGAACGAGTTTTCATATTTTTAACCAGAAGTTTGAATGAAGTGTAGAAAAATGTGATAAAATGTAGAATAAATTAATAAATTTTGCATTTTTTACTTGACATTGTTTGTCGAATATATTACATTCTAACTGGAGATGATTTTTATGTTACTAACCAGAGAATGCGATTATGGCCTCAGAATTATCAGGGCATTGGCTACCGGAGACAAGTCGACCGCAGAGGAGATTTGCGCCGCGGAGAACATACCCGGGCAGTTCGCGTATAAGATTTTAAAGAAACTGGAGCGCGCAGGATTTCTGCAAAGCAGCCGCGGGCGCGACGGAGGATACTGGCTGGTCAGGCAGTTGGACGAGGTCTCTATTTACGACGTCGTCTCGTCGATCGACGAAAACCTGTTTATCAACGAGTGTCTGAGAGACGATCGCCCCTGCGTTCGGAACACGCCGGACGGCGCCTGCACGGTTCACAAGGAGCTTGACCGCATACAGGCGATACTGGTGGAAGAGCTGAGCAGGAAGATGATCATCGAGGTTGTCGCCTCTGTCTAGTACCCCGTAACACCTAAAAGTTCAACATCCTTACTGCGTCTTTTTCCGCCTGACTTCGTTGAAATCCCTTGAAATACCAGTGGTATTCCTGCGGGCTTTCGCCTCGTCAGACGAAAAAATCCACAGCAATTATGTTAATCTTTTAGATGTTCCGTGGCACTAGCACCCGGCAATAAAACCGTGCTATTCAAAGGGACTCCGCGCTTTATTATTCCGACGCCTTTTCCGACGCCATAAACCCGTCAATTTCTTCCGCTATTTCGTCGAATTCGCTGTGCAGCAATAACTCGTCGATCTTTTCAAGAAGATCCTTGATTTGTTGTGTCCAGGAGACGCCCTTCAACTCCGCAAGGGCTTCTTCAGCGGCGCTTTCGTCGTACTGCCCGCATGCTGCTTTTATCTTGAGCAGCACATCGGATAAGCGTGAAAAATCCTGGACCGCCGGTTCTTCCCCGGCGGGTTCTTCTTTTGGCGTCAGTTCGTCCGCAAAAGCTCTTAATGAGTCAACAAAAGCCGGAGTCTCACTAATTATTGCCTCGAGATTGCTATCCCGTCCCAGCGCTTCCAGCCTGGCTGCTATTGCCGAGAGATCCTTTTTTCCAATGTTGCCCAATGCGCTTTTCATTCCATGCGTGTTGATTGTGTATTCCCGAATGTCTTCTTCACCGTAGGGTCCGCTGCCGCCGGTAAAACGCTCCAGCACAACGAGAGCCTTCCTGGCGTCGCGTACGAAAACTTCCGCATAACGCAAGTTGATTTCATTCTTCTCTTCAACCTCCTGGGGCTGAAGCCTTTTAGCCTTTGCCAGCGCTCTGGCTTCCTCGATGACCTCCGGCGGTTGTTTATCGCGGACCAGTTTATTAAGGATCGTGTTGAGGTTGCGGATATCGATCGGTTTAGAGATAAAGTCGTTAAACCCGTTGCTAAGGAAAACATCCGCCTGACCGGCGACTGCGTTCGCCGTGAGTGCGACGACGGGGTGCTCATAGCCTAATCCGCGCAGTATCTTAGTCGTCTCAATGCCGTCCATCTTGGGCATCATATGATCCATGAAAATGATATCATACTTGCTGCCCGCTTTGATCTTGTCGATAGCTATGAAGCCGCTGTTCGCAGTTTCGACATTAAGGTCATACGGGCTGAGCAATCCTTCGGCGACAAACAGATTTGTTTCAACGTCGTCGACGACCAATACGCTGCCGTAAGGCATAGGGTCGTAGGAGATCTGCGCGCGCTTCAGGTGCGCGATCCCGCCTGTTTTGAACCTGCTGAGCTCCTGCACAAGCTCGTTTCCCAGCGCCTCGGTACCGATCCGTGCCTGTGGGATGCGAACTGTGAAGATAGAGCCCCTACCCGGTATGCTCTCTATCGCTATCTCGCCGTACATCATATGCAGAAGGTTTCTGGTAATGCTCATTCCGAGCCCTGTGCCTTCGGTAGTGCGGTTCGCATCCAGATTGAACCTCGAGTACGCGTCGAAGAGCTTATCTACCTGGTCTTTAGTCATACCCTGGCCTGTGTCGCTTACTTTTACGACCAGCATGACTTCATTTGCCGATCCTTCAATATTTTTTGAAGTGACGGTCATTTTTACCGTACCCCTCGCTGTGTACTTAAAAGCATTGGACAAGAGGTTATTCAGGATCTGTTTTATGCGAAGTTCATCTCCGAAGAGACACGCGGGCATGTTTTCATCCGTACTGAGTTCAAACTCGATCGGTTTGCTTCCTATCCGCATGATATTCAGCTGCACGGTATCGCCGATCAAGCCGGCGACTTCATATGCCTGTGACAGTAACTCCAGTTTGCCCGACTCGATTTTTGATAAGTCGAGAATGTCGTTGATTATGCCGAGCAGCATATCCCCTGAAGCGAAAACCTTCTCAAGGCCGTCCCTGACGTCCAGGTCCAGCGAGTCTTTTTGCAGCTGTATTTCAGTGAGTCCCAGAATAGCGTTCAGCGGCGTGCGTATCTCGTGGCTCATAGTGCTCAGGAACGCGCTCTTGGCTTGATTGGCGGCTTCGGCTTCCTCCATTGATAGCCGCATTGGCTTCAGGAGCCTTGCAATGAATATGTTAAAGATCACTAAGACGAAAAGCAACACAAAGAGCGTCACAAAGAACAGGATCGTCATTGCGCTGTCATAATCGGCGTAGCTGTATGAAAACACCGCTACAGAGTACCATTCCAGAAGGGGGATGCTGCTGATAGCGATCCCGCCTGTAGGCAACTCAAGAGTCAGGGACGCGCCTTTATCCATTGCTTTGGCGAGCCCGAGGATGTCCATGCCGGAGGAAATCAACTCTTCGTTGATGCTCTTTTTTTCTGCTACGAGCCTTACGTCGCGCGCACCGGTGATCTCTCCCGCAGAGTTGAAAAAGAATACTTCCTCGCTCCCGGTGTAATCAGCGTATATCATGTCAATAAAAGTTGTAAGGTCGATCCCTGTACCTATAATTCCCAGCGGTTTGCCGCTGTCGTCGAAAACAGGAGCGTTAATCCATAGGTTCGTAACATCGAGATCGGCGTTATAGTTTATGTTGAAGTTATAACCCAGCTCTGTTGCAGTGTAGAGGGTCATATTGTACCAGTAATACTCCGGGTTATCAGGATCGAGGTCCGTTGGGTCGAGGTCATTGAAATAAAACTGTTTGTCCAGGTCGCTTATCCAAAAAATCGTCCCGGACCCGAACGCCTGACGGTAGGCGGCAAACTCATCAAACGCAAACTTCCTCAGCTCAGGGTTTTCAGTGTCGGCAAAGAAACCCTTTATAAGCGGAGAGTCGGCAATCAGCATCGCATGCGAGATCTCATTGTCCACCGAAGTCTCCAGCTTAACGCGTTTGAGCTCAAGCAACTGAATTAGTTCGTTGTCCTTGTTGTCCCGCACTATCTGCCTCATCGAAAACGTGAAAGCCAGGCTCCCCGCAACGACGATCGCACAATACAACGCCACAGAAAACACAATAAACCTGCGCATCATCGGAGGCTGTTTCTTTTGAGTGTCCCCATTAGATTTTTGATCACCCGGCATGGAAGCGCTCCCTTCAGGTAATGGAACCGCGGGCGCAGCAAGCGGCGCCCATACAGGTAGATGGATTGCGGGCGCAGCAAGCGGCGCCCCTACAGGTATATAACAGACATTATATCATTTATATACAAAAAAACAACAAGTAAGAGTTGTTTCCTTCATTGAATTGCGCTATAATAGCGCTGGTTTCGCTCTGCAGGGTAAGCCGGGCATTTGGGCAGGAGCCGCAAAACAGTAAAGTTACTAAGTGAAAGGACTTGAGCCGGATGAAAAAGATATTTGTAGTTGACGATAACACATCAAGCCTTCTTGTTGCGGAAGATATACTATCTGAGTTGTATGAGGTGTACACGTTATCCTCAGCGGAGTTTATGTTTAACCTTCTGACAAGTATTATGCCGGATCTGATTCTGCTCGACCTCCTGATGCCGGAAACCAACGGTTTCGACGTACTAAAGCAGCTGAAAATCGATCCGCGTTATGCGGGCATACCGATTGTAGTTATAACCAGTAAGAGCGATCTTGAAACAGAGGCGTTGTGCAAAGATCTGGGCGCGGCGGACTTTATCAGGAAACCTTTTACCGCGCCTGTTCTGTTTGACCGCGTTAGAACGCATTCCGGAATATGACCTGCAAGGTGCAGGGAGCCGGAGAAGCAAGGATTACAACAGGAGGGATTGAGATGTATCAAGGTTTTGGCAGCGATTTATTCGACTTATCGATGATTGACGGGGGCAAGCTGGAGCTCGCCCCGGGTATATACGACGTCCCCGGCTTGATAAACGACACTATGCAACTGAGCCTTTCGGGTTTTGAGAACAAGCCGATCGAGTTCCTGCTCAGTATAGATGAGGGAACGCCTCACGATCTTTATGGCGACGAACTGCGCATCAAACAGATACTTTGCAATATTCTGACCAGCGCTTATGAGTATACAGACCGGGGCAGAGTTGAGATTTCCGTAAAAGCGGAAATCGGCCCTGCGGCTGACGGAGGAGAAGCCGGAGCACGCAGGAAGTGTGTTCTGATCTTTAGAATCAGCGACACAGGCAGGGGGCTGTCAGAGGAGCAGATCAGCAAGTTGTTTGACGAGTACACGCGCTTTGACTATGACGGCAGCCGTGCGGCTCTAGACAGAGGCCTGGGCATGAGTGTCACGAAGCGGCTTATCGATGCTATGAACGGGGAAATCACTCTGGAGAACAGACCAGGCAAAGGCTCCGGTTTTACCCTGCGCATTCCTCAGGAGTTCATTGGCGACGCTAAATGCAAACCCGAGATGGCTGAAGAAATACGAAGCCGCCGTTTTCAGGGTATGCACTGCAGTAACATCGCCCCTTCAGACGCTGAGTACATGCCATATGGCCAAGTCCTGATAGTCGACGATTTTGAGTCAAGCCGCAGCGCCGCAAGAAACCTTATGCTAACCTACGGGCTCAATATAGACACGGCGTCAAGCGGTTCCGAAGCTGTCGAAAAAATCAGGAAGGGCGCCGTGTATGACATAGTGTTTATGGACTATATGATGCCCAAAATGGATGGGCTGGAAACGACAAGGAAAATCCGTGACCTTGGGTACACGCATCCTGTCGTCGCGCTGACAGCATATGTTGTCAAAGGTCAGGAGGAACTGCTGTTAGCCAGCGGGTGCGACGAACATATTTACAAGCCTATAAAAGCGCATGAACTCGACGCTGTTCTTAATCGCCTTATACGCGACAAGCAGGCTCAGGACGTGATAGATGAAGCCCGAAGGGAAAAAGAGAAGCGGGTAGCCGCAGGCGATCTGAGCTTTTCCCCGGCGCCCGGCTTCCGTGAAGAACTGCTGACAGTCACACTGCGCGACGCTGAGAACGCGATCCGTGTGCTCGAAGAAATATTGAAAAAAACAGATGCGCCCGGAGGCGCGGACGTAGAACTGTTCATAACGACTGTTCACGGGCTGAAAAGCGCTCTTTCCAACGTGGGCGAGATCGAACTATCCAATGCAGCGCGGAACCTTGAAAAATCGGGCGCTGACAGGAGCGGTAACGAGATACTTGAAAAGACTCCGCCGTTTATTGAATCGATCCGTGCCTTTATTGAAAAATCCAGGGAAACGGAAACTGAAGAAGCAACAGAAATATCAAACGAGGACGCTATTTTCCTCAGGGAAAGGATAAATGAAATCAAAGAGGCTTGCAGCATGCTGGATATAAAAGCTGCAAGAGCTGCTATGGCGGATTTGAGGAAGAAATCCTGGCCGCCGTATATAAGGGACATTTTGGATGAGCTCTCAATAAACCTGATTCGCGGAGACTTCAGGAAAGTCGCATCCGACGCCGAAGCAACAGTAGCTGCCCTCGGCGGATAGGGGAGACAAGCCGGTTACTTAATTCTATCCAGCAGCTTGTTTGTTTCAGCCAGGGCGCCGTCATAATCGCCGATCAGCCTCAGGTGGAGTATGCCCTTTATGGCCTGATCTGTCGCAGCGTCGTACTTCATACTCTGCAGCGACGCGGCGTAATGCCTCAAATCACTTGCGATGAGGCCTATCAGCGCTGCCTTGTAACTCTCGAGATGGCTTCTGAGCGTTTCGGTATCCGCAGGAATCTTGCTGTCCCCGGTTTCCTCGCTTGACAGCGCCATACAGATCCTGTCGAGCAGCATTCCGAAGTCTGACAGGAAGGTTGCGGCGTTATCCCTGATATAGGCGGAGTCGTGCTTTGCGCCCGCCAGTTCCAGCGCATACGCGGCTTCCGACAACCCCTCCGCTCCGGAGATAGCGCAGCCGTTCTTTATAGCGTGTATGTAGGTAGTAAAGAGGTCCAGGTCTTCAGCTTCCAAACATGACTTGATCTCATTGATTTTGTCAAGGCCTTCTTCACAAAACGTCTCAAGCACTCTCACATACTTCTCATGTGTTCCGCCTGTCATGAACACGCCCCTGGCAACGTCCAGCCCTTTGATGTCACTAAGAGGCCCTGCGGGGAGATCTTCACCCATCTGGCTGCCGCTTACATGGCGCCGTTCTTTTTTTTCTTCAGGGATCCATCTGTCGACTATCGTATCAAGCGATATCGTATCTATCGGCTTTGAGAGAAAATCGCTGAAACCGTTCTCGAGAAACATCTCTCTCATGCCGGAAGTGGCGCTGGCGGTCATTGCGACGATCGGCAGGCTTTCGAAGTACCCGCCGGAGCCCGCCCCCAAAGACCTGATTTGAGCGGTCGCCTCAAGTCCGTCCATGACCGGCATCATTTGATCCATGAGCACCAGATCGTATTGGTTTGCGCCCACGGCGGCTACTGCCTCCATTCCGCTTCTGCACAGGTCCACCTGCATTGCGTAAGGCTTTAGCAAACCTCCGGTAACAACAAGGTTCGTTTTCAGATCGTCGACGACCAATACTCTTGCAGTCGGAGCTGTGAAAGTCAGTTTCTCAAGCCTGTCGAAGTTATTGATATACTTGCCTGTGACGCCGTTTAGAAAGTTTGCTACAGGAATGCAGAAAACAGGTGAAGCGATAGAGCTGGTGTTCTGGTAAGTGACCGTTTCACCGAAGTCTGTCATGATGGCTATGCCTGCCTCCGCCTTTATATCGGGATACTCGTCCTTTACGCCTGCATACAGCAACGGCGTAGTGAAAATATGCGTGTGGTCCCCGTTCATTACGCTATTATAGAAACCGGCCATCGTAGATACGAACGTGTACTTGACGCCGATATTATCGAGCGTCTTTTTGATCGAGTTTTCACAAACCTTCCTTCGTTCAAAAACAAGGACGCTATGTGAATCGCGGTCGGGTATATCCGCCATAGAATGACTATGCATCGTCTTTTGAGGAACTGTCACGGTAAACGTGCTTCCTACGCCGTATTCGGAATCGACTTCGATTTTGCCATTCATTGCATTGACAAAGTTCTGCGTGATTGCAAGTCCTAGCCCGGCTCCTTCATAAACGGCTTTTCTGTGTACGTCCAGTTGCGAGAACTCAACAAACAGTTTATTAAGATCGGATTGCTTTATGCCTTTTCCGCTGTCAGCTACTTCGATAGTCAGGATGACAGTGTCTTCGTCCTGCATACGCCCTTGTATAGACAGAGAAACAAAGCCGTTGTCCGTGTACTTGACGGCATTGCTCAGAAGATTGAGGGTTATCTGGCGGATTTTCGCGGCGTCGCCGTAAAGGATGTTGGGGATCGTGCTGTCAACGTAGACTGTAAACCTTAACCTTGTATCATAGACCTTCGTCCTTGCAATGTTTACTGTGTCGCATATAACGGATGAAAAGGAGTACTCCTCATGGACGAGGTCTGTTTTTCCGGTTTCGATTTTTGATATGTCAAGTATGTCATTGATGATCGACAGGAGGTACTGGCTGGCTTGGATGATAGTGAACATATATTCTTTTGCAGCCTTTGGCAGCCGTTCCCTGAGCGCCAGCTCCGTCATCCCGACGATCGCGTTCATTGGGGTCCTGATTTCGTGGCTCATTCTTGCGAGAAAATCACTTTTCGACTTACTTGCTTGTTTTGCGGCGATCATCTCGGCTTCGATCCGGGCTTTCGATTCGACCATCGGCACCATTTCCGCAAGCTTCTGCCTTTGTCTCCAGGCGTTGTAACGGAGGTTATCCAGGCTGTAAGAAAACAAAACGCTGATGAACAGCACAACGAGCATGTATATGATCCAAAAAGTGTTCGTCAGTACATTGAGATCGACTCCCGAGGTGAAGAGCGCGATCATAAAGACTGCGGAAGAGCACAGCCCCAGTACGATTTTCGGCTTGAGTGCGAACGGAAAAAACACAGGGATCATAAGCGCAAAGGCAAAAGAGTGCACAAAAGTGTTGCTGCTGCCTCCCGCCAGCCCTGTCAGCAAAGCGTTTGATAAAACAAAGTATGACATCGCAACGAACAGAGGTGTTGAGTACTGCACTCTGATGGAAAACAGGAGATTCAGCCGAAGCAGGATAACTACCGCACATACAGCGCTGAATATGACGATCAGCGTCACCGCGAGAACAGGGAACGGATGAAGCCAGTAATAGAAAGGTATGAACACAGGCCATAGGAACATCGCCAGAAACGGCACATAGTATATGTCCTTGACGTCATAGTTCAAACTGTTTTTGAAGGAAATATGAGTGACTTCATCGTCGTCCGGAATGAATATCGGCCGGAAGGCTTTAAAGAACCTTCTCAATCCGCTGAGCATACGCCTCACCTCTTCCCTTGTTTTTCTAACTGATTAACCTGCTACGCGTCTCGCAGCAGGTATTTGTTCAGCACTTCAAGTATTTCGTCGAAGTCGATCGGCTTGCCGATGTGGCCGTTCATGCCTGCCTCCATGCATCTCTCGACGTCCTCTTTGAACACATTTGCAGTCATAGCGACAATGGGTATATCCTTCGCATTTGACGCCTCCAGCCCGCGGATGCGCTGCGTCGCCTCAAATCCGTCCATTTCAGGCATTTGAATGTCCATGAAAACCATATCATACTTTTCCGGAGAGGATTCGAACAACTGAACGGCCTCTAAACCATTGGCGGCGCATTCGATTTCGAGCATTGTGGGTTCAAGCAAAGCAATCACGATCTCCCGGTTAATCTCTATATCCTCAGCAAGT
>Ga0123353_10007119_pt1 | contig 15058 bp, 10 predicted proteins | sample TergutLab28metaG_3_FD_92763 | JGI IMG/M metagenome (GOLD analysis project Ga0123353, IMG submission 92763) | Labiotermes labralis P3 segment gut microbial communities from Petit-Saut dam, French Guiana - Lab288 P3 | ecosystem: Host-associated > Arthropoda: Insects > Digestive system > Gut ... | reverse complement strand
TAGTACATTAATGAAATTTCCCTTGCACATAAATGCTTTGGTTAATGGTGTGGGAAATTTAATGAAACAGCTATTCACAGCAGTGAATGTGGCTGAACATGAGAAAATTCAGTAAGAAGCATTCCATGATAATAGGGGAGCGTTTGAAGCCGTACTTCAAGTGTTAGAGCACATGGAGTTGAGCTACATGGATGGATCGATGCCATACTAGAAAACAGAATCAGGGAATTCTCACCTGTGGGAGATATCCAGGTGATCTCCATGTCTAAGGGATGTCATATTGAAAGTTTTATTATATAGGCGAACCTCTTGGTGGAGGGAGCTCACTTCTAATAACTGCTATGCAGTATAAAATACAGAAGATACTAATAAATTATAAATTGCTGGATGGCATCAGAGATGTTACAGATATTTCTGACAGTGGAGGAGTACTATCCTAGCCACATGAAATCAAAATGGTGCTGTTAACCTAAATGCCTTTGCAGGCTGTAAAGAACCAACTTAGTATGATTTTGGCTGAATGATACTGGACATATAATAAAGACTACCTGAACCTATAAAGGAACTTTGAATAAAATGGGGATTGAAGCTAAGAGTGTTGCTATTTGGATCTTCACCACAGCAGTCACCCACCTGACTGGTGGCCGAGAGTTACTGCATGTCAGCAGAGCTGTACGTGGTAGACGAGAGCTAAAGTACATTTGTAGCTATGAGCTAATTGCTACTGCAACTCCCATTAAATGTTACAGCACTTACTGGAATATACAGACAGACACATGTGTAATACACTGTAGGATAGAGTAGTGTGTGGATGTACAAGGTAGGTGGGGACATAAATGTGGAACATATTCTATAATGGGGTGGGTTAAATGACTAATGTACTGAGCAGGTTCAAATAGTAACATCTGGTTTGAATCTTGGCAAGGGCAGCATCAGTTGTGGCTGACCAACAAGTTTTATTTTGTATGAAGTTTAAGGTTTTTTAGTAGTGTTGATGATTCAAGTCTTCTGGGGTGTTACAATGTGAACTGGTAGCCATGGGCATTTCAATAAAACTGAGCAGACAGGAAGGAGCTGTCACAGTGTGGTGTTCTGGATCAGATGTTGCCAGAATATTTGTTTCACAAAGCATACCAATGTCACGCCCACTGTGGAACACCACAAACAATTGATTTGAATGCAGTCATTTGAAATGAAAATTATAACTATTGAAAATTTGATGTCATGCTGGTGAACTGTCAGAGAGATGGTTTGTGTATGAGAGATATTAAAGTTTTATTACCCATTCTCATTTCTTCTCATAGTCATCTTTTGTTGAGACCAATTTACGAAGGTGTATGTCAGAATATATATTTCTATCCATAACCTTTGTTTCTTCCAAAGTGGCCGTCTGTTCTTATCATTTCTACAAAGCAGTGTTGGCGCTACAGCCATAAGTATGACATTCACTGCCTTTTCTGGTACACACAGCCTCTTCTCATCAAAACTACAGTCAACTGAATGCTTTGTGCAATATTATTATGGTGTGTGGTGAAAGACTATAATCAGTCATCATGTTCAAAACAGTGGCACAGATTTAATCCTGTTGCACAGTGTAACTGTACACTGGCCTGACAGAAATGCAGACCAGAAAGCTGGTTGCAGTAGTAGGGCAGTTTTGATATTGACTGTTATAAGACCCAGGCATAAATGGCAGGATAGTATAAAATTTAATCTTTAGGAAGTGGAGGTGTGAACTGGATTCATTGTGTTCGGAACAGTGATCATCAAGTTTCTGTGAACACACTAACAAGCCTGCTCCATAGAATTAGTGTAAGGAATCCTAAAGTTTGGATTTTGGTCTTGTGTTTATATGGGAATGTTTGTAACTGGTGTGTGGGGATGATGAGATAATTAGGTCAATATTAGAAAAGTACATAGTGAAACATCTATTGAACATTTCATTACCATTTATGGTTTGGGTAATGTGTTCATGCTTGGCAATTCAAGGTAACTGTCAGCCCCAGTTGTAAATGAGCATTGAGACAATATTTGGAGGTCATTTTCTTTCATAAGAACACCACATTCTGTTTTCACATTTGTGTTTGTATCAGTGTGTTATGAACTTTCACTAATACCATCAGTATACAACTCAAAATTGATTGATTGAAAAATGCATCTCTATATGTTTCAACATTCAAGAGATCAAAGGGAAGACTTTTCCCATCTAGTTTTTACTGTCATGTGATTTTCCTATAGTCAGTAATTGGTAAATTATAATAGAAAATGGTTATGATAAAATGCAGTTAAACAACATAGGCAAATCTTTTCTGTTAGTATGTTGAAATGGTATTGAAATGGTGGGTATGTGGGGATGCTCTGGCAGCCCTAGCAAATGTACTCGTTTATTTTATGTGAACCTGCAGGTATTTTTATAGAGTTTTAGGTTCATTTTGTTAAATTCATATAAATTCAAGTATAATAGTACTGCACAAAATATTTGTGGTAATTATATTGTGTCTGTGCATTGTGTGTCCTTGGTGTGATTGTATAGCACTGCAAGTGCTGTATTACTGGACTGAGTGGCTGAGTGTAAAAGGACTGGGTTAGCATTGTTACTTGTCTGCACTGAACTTTGAGAGAAAGAGATCTTTATTGTGAAGTGAACAAGCAAATTTAAGTAGTGGGTTAGTATCTTCTGCTTCTTGTGCTCTGTTAGTCTATCTTCCTTTTCTACAATATAGGTTTCCTGTTTTTTGTCTTCTTACCCATGTTCATAGTGCAAAATTTTTTTCATATCACTTGTACCAAAGGTGGGATCACTGATCATACCGTGTAACATATGTTGAGTGTCTGCCTCTTTGACCAGGAAAGGAAGTTGAAAAGATAAGGTAACGCCAAATCTCACATGAAGTAGCATAATGTAACAGGCATGCATATTGGAAAGAAGATAAAAAATTAATGTGTGCAATGAGATTTGATTTATGCATGTGAAGCATCTTGCACTGGTGGGAGGTACACAAAGCATAATGTTATGAAGACAGTTGTGGATGTGGTGTCATGCTGTCAGTAATGGCAGGACATATGTTCACAACAAGCAGCAACAAGGATATGCAAGCATGCCCACTATGAATGACCATGGTGTGCACATGCCATTACCAGAGAGGATGGACACATAAAGTTGCCCAACTATGCCCAAGAGCTAGACACATGTACAGCATTGTGATGACCAACTGGTTTACAGAAAGCATGTGCAAGGTGGGTGCTAATTTACCTCACAGACAGTGGCAAAGCTCATCGTGTTGTATTTTCTCTTACGCATTTGACACTTGCCTGTCATGGAGAGCAGTTTCTGCAGTAACAGCAGATGGAAGATTGCTTAATTACACAACACTCAAAACCAAAATAGCGTCCCTGATGTTGAAACAGCCATCATCCCCTACAGAAAAGAGATTCAAAGCAATGCCATCAATGAGGGAATCAGCAGCTGTCTCCTGTAACCTTGAACGTGTACTTGTGGTGCCACTGTAACTGCTGAGCTGTATTGTGGTGCTATGTCAAGCCATTTGTTACAGAACAGTTGCATATCTGCTCCACTGCACAATAATGCCAGGCTTCAAACTGCCAACTGGACTTAAGACTGCATACAGTGCAATGGCCATGGTAGTTATACACCAACCCTTCTACAGTCCCAATCTCATGCTCTGTGATTTCCATCTCTTTGGACCTGTTAAGAAGCACCTGGGTGCCACAGTGGGACAAGTGCTTAAATGGCACAGGTGATGGGTGTAGGTCTGATGTGTACCATCTGCTGTCCATGTGCCATGTATACATTGAAGTCAGAAGGAAGTTCTGAAGATCAGAGTGTTTGTGTTCGTAATATTAGGGATTAGGTATGGTGTCTTCAACATGTTTGTTTTAAGTTACTTTCACCGTAAATCTGTTTGAACAATTATGTAACTTGTTTGACATATGGCTAGACATGTGAAAGATATCTGTTTTCTTGTTTCAAACTTTCTTCCATATTATTCTACAGGTGTACATGTGAAATGTTTGGTTTCTTTTTTCCCCATGCATATCTGATTTCCTGACCGGCAAATTGTTCATACATTTAAATGCCTAAATGCAGCCATTTGGTGTTCACTGGGGTGATTGGATAATTTAGGTATATTTGTACCTGTGCAAGTAATGTCAGTAGAATCTGTGTTTAATGATTAATCCAAGGATACTGTAGGAAGATGTAATTTAACTCTTACATTAAACTTTTATCATAACTGGTTTTTGTTATAATTTACTAATATGCTAACATATGCAAGGTTTTTGTCACATTGTTAAGAACTAGTAAAAAGCCTGTTGAGTGTCAGTAATTATGAGTAATACTGACACTTAAGGAGTTTTTGCACCAGTTTTATTTGTACTTATATTCTTCCATGCAGGTTGAGTTTTTTTCTGTTTCAAGTTATTTCAAGCAGTCAAGATTTCCGTCTAAATTCATACATTGTTAGGAAGTCGCTCCACTGTATTATTAATTTTAATTGTAGTAGTTGTGTTAATTATTGAGCATATTACAATTCATACTTTCTTTAGAAAGTGAATAAATATCCTTACCTCCTGTTTTAAACCCAGTTCTGAGTTTTTGGGGTGCTAAAATGGTCTGCATTTGAAAACTATCTTCTGAGGCAGAACTGGGCTTAAAGTTGTAGTTTTGATGCTGCAAGTTTTGTGGCAAAAGAGAATGGGGCTCACAATAGGCCAAACTAAACACTGTTGATCATGAAAAAAACCTTACATCACTTTCTGAGGTGCCTGGAGTTGACCCCACTTCACTTGGAGAAAGTTTAAGAGCATTCTTATAGTCTGTGGAACTTAAGACCTTTCCTGCTTCTTGAAACAACCTCATCTAAGTATCAAAATGCATTGGTAACAACATCGGTGTTAAATGCTACGTGAAATAACACCTAAGGACAAACATCCATACAGGCTCAAGGTTTCATGTGTAGTAGGTTTATTGACAGAAATACTCCACATCATGTAGTGTGAAGAGACAGAAACCAACAAGATGCAACCAATCAGATGTTTATTATCAAACTTCTATCTCAACATGTTTCGGGCATCATCGTGCCCATCGTCAGGAGAACAAGACTGTGTACTACTGCATATGGTGTTCTGCACTGGTTGTGCTGGCTGAGGCTGGCTGTGGTTGTGTGGAGCTGTGTCGTAAGCAGTGTGCACTGTGTGAAGGTTACTGTCCACACTGCACACTGCTTATGACACAGCTCCACACAACCACAGCCAACCTCACAACCAGTGCAAAACACCATATGCAGTAGTACACAGCCTTGTTCTCCTGACGATGGGCATGATGATGCCCAATACATGTTGAGATAGAAGTTTGATAATAAACATTTGATTGGTTGCATGGTCACAGGAACCTAAAACTCCACATGATGTCCCTTTGTACGTCAACTCACGAAGAGGTACATTGTTAAATATGGTTTGTAGTTGTGTTCTGATGGTATTAGTGTTATGTATGAGTGTAATCACATTTAGTAATTGTGTACCAAGAGGTTGACAATAAAGTTTCAAGCCCATGTAATCCCATCCATGTCCAAGTCCAGGTGATTACATAATGTATCGCTGGAACCTGGTAATAATTTGTGGACTTTGATGTGAATTTTTATATTCTCCTCATAGTGTTGTTATTTGAAGTTTCCTTTCTTTTGAATGTTTCTTGTTACAGTACCCTTTGGTTGGTCATGTTTTCTTACAGTTTATATAAAATCAGTGCATAAATGTTAGCTCACCTTTTTCACTATTAATTTGGTCATCAGGTGAAAACTGAAGGTGGAAGGCATATACTAGCTTGAAACACATTCATTTGATCCCCTACTAGCACAGCATGAAGTACTGTTTATTGTATTGAAAACTGTGTGTTTTCAGTTTACTTGGCTTTTGAAAATGTCAGCATGGAAAAATGGTCATGTGATATCCAGTGTATGCTTACATGAGGTACGAAATAGTTTTGCCTAAGGCAGGTGTGTCCAGGCAGCAGGCACATTTGGAAATTGAAAACGATAAAGTAAGCAGCCGGTTAGGTATACCATTTTTTTTTTACACCAACGGCCTGTAAAGCAGTACAGGTACGGGAGAGGAATTTCCCGAAACAGATTGGACACCCCTCACTACGTATCGGCTACGAGAGTAAATTTTTTTGGCCCATAATACCATTTTAGAATTCGTGGTACAAAAATTATAGGCTTAGTAGCAGTAATTTTTTGCTGGAATTTCCAGCCAGGGAGATAGTTTTAAAAATTTTCCAAAATGACGGTCACTTTTTTTTCCCCTCCGGTCGAAACGTTCTCTTTAACTTCTTGTCCTCGAAGTGGCTACTAGGTGTCTCTTATGGTTGTTGCCTCAATGATCCTGGAACCCGATGGACTCGAACTGCCGATCCTGGTATTGCTGGGCTTGTGACTTATCCACTCGACCACGAAGTTCTTGTTAATATGACAATTTCGGAACTGCCTGATGAGTTGTGAGGTCGACGAATCTTAACAGAAAATTTTTTAAGTCCAAGCCCTTGGCGGCGGCCGTTCTCGAACTGCTGCTGTTCATAAAGCTTTGTAGTCCAGTGCCTTAGTCACTAGACCACGGAGTTCTTGTTACAGTAACAATTTTGGAACTTGCGATACATTGTAAGGCCAAGGAAATTCGGTAGAAGAATATTTTAGCTCGGTGTCTTGTGCATCGCACTTCGTTGGTTTCGAACGTCTGATCATAAAGTTAGCTGTCTAGTATCTTACCACTAGACCACCAGGCTCAGTTACATAGTAAAGGTACGGAATTAAATTGTGTATTAGTGAAACCTCGCCATTCGTTCCAGAGACTCGCTTCGCTATCCTACCCACTGACACTCAAATAGCACCGGCACCGAAGAAGTTACAGCGGTGTTTCTCAACCTCTGTGAGACCGCGGCCCGGTAAATTCTTTTTTCGTAAGACGAGGGCCCGGTCCCAAAGTTCATACATTAAACTAACATAAGTATTGATTATGGCATAATCATAAAGAGTATTAGTACAATTATGTGTACGGTGTGGCGTGTTGACAAATATAAAATTACATTTAAATTAGTTATCAATTCCAGGAGAATCTCTCGCGGCCTGGCGGTTGAGAAACACTAAGTTACAGCACTTGATCAGAAGTATCAGCATAATGGCAGTGTTCAATTCAACAGTGTACTGTTCAGTTCCACACTGTTTAAGTTTCGTGACTGCACCAACGCATTTTGCTTTGGCGTTTTACTTACAAGCGTGACGTCATAACTTTCCGGTCCTCACAACACTGCGAGCAAAACTGGCGTATGTATCGGAATATTGAGGTCTGGGATATGACGATGTGTCGGGTGAAAGGTTCCCGACGTTTCGAAGGTACTGCGGGAGCCATTGTCCCACAGACACGCCGTCATCCCATAGGGCCTGAATCCTCAGCAACACCGCTGTGAGAACCACATATCTCACTTTAAGATGGATACAGAGGCATTGATGCCCAGCATGTGTGAATAATGCAACAACAAAATGTACTGGAAAAAAGCCACTAGACAAACATATAATGTGTGTACCTACAGTACTACTAATTACTGAATTTTTAACACTCATTACACTGGTAATTCTGACAAACTACACAGATCTCACCTGTGCAGGTGTTAGTAACAACTGTGGTTATATAAGGTCTCACATTATTGTTACTGCAGGATGTAATATATGTATGATTAGGCTATTACATATTCAGCCTTCATATATACCATGTGTAGCACTCAGAGACTCAAAATTTTATCTGCCAGCACTACTGGACCTGGCTCTAAATGAGTTGGTGCAGCTGTCTTATCATGGGTGTGGATTATGTTTCAGACAGAACAGAACAGCACATGAGACTTTTTCCTGGGAAATGTCTTGTAAGATGAAGAAAGGTGGTAACCAAGGGTTGAAGTTCTCAGTGCCAAGTTTATGGCCTTCTGAGGTGTAATGCCATGGAGTTTGGTTGACACATCAGACCTCAGCAGGTCGTTGCTGATAATGTTTAAATGGATTAGGTGAACAGGTTGTGGCAATTTATGACTTATCCAATGGTTATACGTTGGAATGAGAGCTGCAGGTTGTACTAATGTACAGAAGCATAAGTTCTGCTCTCTCACACAACAGCAATCCGCAGTATGCCAGGATCAAGTGTGTTGTTGTTGTTGTGATGGTGCGCTGCTTGCTCTTCTTGATGTGCTTCACTTGGAAACATAATATATACTTCCAGCAATGCAGACTGTCCCACAACTAACACATCCTATTTATTTTCATCTCTGCTGTCTCTGACTGTCTGTTGCCCCTCTTCCACTGGATGTGACTTTATCTTACATGTAGTTCTGTAACTACTGCAACTCAGTACTGCAGTCTCCCAATTTATGATCGTTCAACTTGCAACCTTCCCCTCCAACTTTTAAACCTTTGCATTATTAAAAGAGGCTCCCTCCCCCCCAAAGTAATTACTAAAACTCAACTACAGTAAGTCCCCCAAAAGCAGCAGTTTCAACTGAGTTCTCTCAGTGGCTTGCCTATCACAATTTCTTCAATTAATTTTTTGTGGTATGTGTTTAAGAGGGGTCAAGTATATTACATGTCCTTTGCTTTTGTATCAGATGTTTGTCTTTACTCAATAAATCTAAAAGCATACACAATATTTGTGTTTTATTTTATTCCAGCAATCAATGAAGTCAAAGGTGTGCAAGTTGCCTGTACCATAACTTTGTTCTTGTGGTTTTCACAGACATTTGTTTTGATATTCTTTGGCTCAAACCAGCATGCACCATATAACCCATCAAGCATTTAGCCATATTTTGAGAAACATTTGTAACATAAAATGAAGGTCTTATTAAAAGTAGCTTCATTGGAAACATTAGGCAGTATGGTTTATATTTTAACAAACATCATTTATACAATAAATGAACAGTGAAGGCTATATGCTCAGAAATGGTTTTTGCTAGGACACCAACATAAAGGAAATTAATACTCTTAGTCTTGTCAAGTATTATTTGGTTTGGTGAATTAAATATTAATTTTGGTTTCCTTGTGACAAGTTAGAGTCCCCATACCAATATAGCAAACTACATGCTATCACACCCCAGGGACTATAATATTAATTCTTACCACTGTGAACACCTCCATTTTCAACCCCAAGTTTCTACCAGTATTCTCATATACCACAATTCGACAACTTAAAATCTGGATATGAAGAGTAACATTCAGCAAAATTTGACATTATCACAGTGGTGACTGACAACAACCAACTTCCGAGATGTGCCCACACACGGCATTGTGGCAGATGTACAGATGTGTCAGAGGAGCCTGCTGCTTTTTCACACTGATGATTCAAGTAGCAGCTTCCTCTGAAATCTTGGTACATATCTAACACACTACTTGGTGCCACAACCTAGAAGATGGTTTTTTTCAGTGCAAAATACAGCGACAATTTTCACATCTATACCCTCACACAAAGCATTAGTGTAACACACTGTTAGAAAGTGCAGGGGATCATTTGTAAGGGGCATTATAATATGATCCCACAGCAACACAAAACAGTAACTATGCCACATCACATTTCTCAGTGGCCAAGAATATTAACATTAGATCTTCTACGATGTGATCCGTGGTTTCACAGATACTAAAGTCTGTGAGGAAGGAACTGCTACTATCTGCAGAGCTGACTCTGAATGCTCAAGCCTCATATTCCAGGAGACCATAATCTATGCTATTAATACAATAACACTTAAATTATTTAAGGCTTGATTTATTCTTAGTATGGTGTCTGTACCCTCTGTGGACAGGTGACTATTTTTCCAAAGAACTCTTCACTGGAAATGTGAGCATTTCCAGGAGAAAGCAGAGAAATGCAGGTCATTCCAGTAGTCTAAACAGATTCAGGGATCTACTGGGTGCACACCCTAATGAAATGTGCTGTGCATGCTTATGATGCACAAAATATGTTAATGCTTTCCCTCATTCTTTGTTGTGGTCTCTGTGTACCAGTACAGAACTGTGTGTGACAGATTACAGGAAGATGTAATACAATAACACCATCTTTATAAGCTGTAAATCCAAGAGTAACACAAATAAAGCAGTGAGATTAAAATATCTTCTGAAGTAGGGCATTACTGAAGAAATGTAAAGTAATGTGAAAAATATTTAAGCAGAAAAATTTCATCAAAGCACCAGCAGCAAAGGCCAATGTGACGACAAAACAGCAATGAACAATCAAACCATTATCACATATGGGCATCTGAAATCCATTAACTTTGCTGAATAAGAACATTTATTTCAAAAAAATAAACTTTATAAGGTATGGAAAACATTAATATGCTGTATTAAATTCATTCATGTATAGTTCTCTAATTTCAGCACCAATTAGATGCTTTGAAGTAATTTGTTTCAAACCAATGACATGTCTGTTTTCATCTCTAGTTCTGAAAGTTGTGATCGGAATCTAGAATACTCTTCCCACGAAATGCTGAGCTGAGACTTGCAATGCCCTGTCGCATACTGTTTAAGCTGGTCCAGTACCAGCTTGAATTCCTGATGTAGATTCTTCTGGTTCAGACACAAGCTATCATGCTGTAACTCTGACTGCACTTCTGGTGGATAAAGGATCATGTGTGGGGCAGACAGCATGCTGTACATGCAATGTGCTAACAGGTACACCTGTTGGACATCCCTGTAAGGCAAGAGAACCTTATGATGTGTATCTGTAAGAACTACAACTCCATAATTTTTAGACTACTCAACACTACTCCTTTGCAAACAAGTGTGTTACAGCAGAAACCCTCAAACTGCATAATACATCTGGCAATTCTTAAACTTCATCATACCACAATCAGCAGTTCTCAAACTTTATCACACTAGAATGAGTGATTTTTAAGTTCATCATACCATTAACGGTAGATCCCAAACATCATCACATAACAATCGACAATTATCAAATCTCATCACATAATCAGCAATTCATAACTTCAGCATGCCACCATCAGTAATTTTCTAAATTTTTCACTCCACAAACACATCGTTCAGGAGAAGGGATAGTTGAACTCCAGTGAAAATATCTTTAACCAAAAACCACTCTTCCAATATACTTTTCTCAAAAATCAAAGCAGACTTCAACATGTAAGTGTAATAAACAATTTTTACCACAAAGTATGTACATTTCATACAATTCAGCATGGTAAATGTACCATCAGTTGGGGGCTGAGAGGGATGTGGAAAGAAGCTGTTGTGGCATTATGAACAGATTATTGTAATATTTATCTGAACAGTCTTAAAAACTGTAACAAATGACTACTAATGTAATTAGCCCTCTAGCTGATATCCACTACACATTCAGTAGCCCATGAAATGCAGCTGTCCCACATAGAATGTGTATTACTACTACTAGTATACCTTGCACAAACAGTGAGGTTGTACTTGAGGTGTGATGTAGTCTCCACATGCAGCATGATACCAGCCAGCTCCAAGAACAAGGTACCTTTATGGAAGAGGCACCCCAAGCTGGAGAACTCAATGAAATTTAATTTATCTACAAGTATCTTCTGAAGTGAAGGTTCCAAGTTTGATTTTAAAACAACAGGCAGTTTAACAATAAAGCTTGTCATTTGCACACAAAGTTGATCTGCTTCTGGAAATAACAAAAGAAAGTTATTAGAATCCAGCAATGACATTGTTTCAAAATGGTCATTCCCAAACTATGTTCCATGGACTTCTGGTTACTGTCAAGACCTAAGGGGTACAGAAAATTAGGGAATATATAAGTTTATTTAATACACAGTCTTGCAGAACATCATTTAGGTTACTAGTTTCAGACCATCATCATATCTATATGATGTAAACGGCCTTACGAGAAATCATAAAAAAAAGTTACATGTTGATGTGGGACATAGATCTGTGGGATGTTATGCCATGTGGGTTGGTACATAGTTCGGCTGCTTTACCCTGAATATGGACTAATAATGGCCTTCTAGCTTTAGCACACAGGTTACATGGTGTTATGAGGCAGGACAGCCAGGGCAGTAAAATTAATGACTACAAACTGGAATAAATTCCTGACAGTAGGGGGATTCTTTTATCCACCACGACAAACACACTGGGAATACTGCACCACCCAACCAGTGGGCAATAGCACCAAAGGGGCCTGAGCATGCAGCTGACATACTCACCTGCATCTTGTGCTGCAGATGAGAATGACAAGGCTTCATATATTCATGAAAATGTTGATTACTTCATCTAAGCACCTTGACCAGTACTCAATTTCTGGAACATCTTACTGTTTTCACAGAGTGCCGGTATGTGTTGCATGTAATCAGAAATTATAGACAGACACACACACGCACCAGTGCGTGCATGCATCAAGTTAAAAAAAAAAAACCTGAAGCAAGAACAGTGATTCAGGCACAGACCATCCTATTAGCAGCTAACAAACTGTAAGCTGGTAAACACAAAATGCAAATAAATCCCACCACTTACAAACCTGTAATCTCAGATGTGAAGGGAGATTCCAGTCTTTTCACAAAATCTTCCACTCGGAAACGAAAAGAGGGAACTTGTACATGATGTTCTGTGAACAAGACCAATTGCTTATATATCTAAAAAACTAAAGTAATTAGTAACTTAAAATAAGACAGTCCTTCTTGAGAAGCAGATAGTCACATGCATTCCCTTCCTGTTACAGAACCTGCAGGTCCATTACAAAGTTCATAACACCCAACACTGAAGCATATTGAAAGCCAATTCAATCTAGCCCACACCCTGCTCTGTTTATTTAACACACATTTTAATATTCTCTATATTGAAGCATCCCATGTGTTATGAAAATCACAAATTTCACCACACATTCTGGCAGATTAACGAAAAACAGGGATTACCTATGGTTCCTTTCTTTTGAAATTTGTATGTTATTACTCCAGACAGGAATGCCACAGTTTTGTCAACAAACTTTGGTGTTTCCAAAACTCCTATAAAAACAAAACACATTATACTCACATGTTTTTATTAAGGAGTTAAATGAAATAAAGGATGATGTAGGTCAAAACTCAACTAGCTTATTAGCTGGGTATAGCTACAGTGTTAATAAAACAACATGTTTCGGCCTACTCCCATCATCAGGTTTACAAATGTTAGCTATAGGAGACTAATAACAATGCATGGTCTGCGTAGTCTCCTATAGCTAACATTTGTAAACCTGATGATGGCCTCTGAGTAGGCCGAAACTTACTGTTCTTTTAACACCATAGCTGTACCCACCTAATAAGCTAGTTATGTTTTGACCTACATCGTCCTTTATTTCACTGTTACATACACAATGGGGGTGCCTCAATTTAAGGAGTTAAATAATGACAGCAGATGTCATCACACCTGAGGCATATTCTTCTCAACTGTACTGCCACTGGAGGTCATTATATCATTGTGAAGTATGAAGGGCATCAGCTGCACAGAGTAAAAGGGACCCTGAAGGATGTGTGGTAACAGATATTCTGACAATTTGCCACTTCTGCCATTGCCAATACAGCTGCCACAAATAGTGTGAGTAAATGGCATATGCTTGAAACTGTAAACATTATGTTTCAACATGCAAGTGGCTTACATTGATATTTTTCAGCACCTTCAAGGATACAGACCAGAGGTTCATGAGTAAGATGTGTTGTCCAGAGGTCTTGCATCTCAGCCAAGTATGAAATTCTCATTTCATAAAGAAAACATTCAAAATTTCACAATCAGTATTAAATGGTTCTGATGTCACTTCCAATCAAGAATCCCACACAGCTGCTGTCCTTATATAATTTAACGCACAGAATCACAAGTCTTCAGGTACTGTACCTCCAGTGGCATGATGCTCATACCAAGTTTCATCAAAAAGTTAAAGGATTAAAAAGTTGTAGGGACACAGTCACATGCACGCCAAACCTGAACACCATTATAACATAAAACCATCTATCTTTTAAAAATGTAAAGCAGGTGACAATTTATCCTTACCTAAGAGTACCGCTTTTCTTGCGCATTTGAGGACAGTGATCACATTCCAGGCAGTTACATTACTGCAAGTCCTGGGTTGCTTACATGGTGGTGGTGATGATTTGTCTACTTTGCTGTACATCAGCAGTTTTGTTATATATCTGAGTTTTTCTTCACCAGAACATCTCAGTATCAATTGCAAATCAAGCAGATCTCTGCAGAATAAGGAACAATCACAATTAATCACAAAAGTTTAAAAAAATATATGCATTTTATTCTTGCACAAAAAGCTCATTTAAAGAATGCCAATGTCAAATGTAGGTACATTCATCACATTTCAGTCCAGTGAACCAGACCAAATAACCAGCTACATGAAGCAGACTCCTCTTTGAAAAAAACTGACAGTGAGTTATCTGGTCAAGAAATTATCCACCTTTCATGCATCCCAAAGTTTCATTACCACATGAGCATTCACAAGACTCTGCCAGTTCATATACTCACATTCTATTTGTTTAAGATGCACCATAAAGACGCCCTTCTATCAATAGGTGTCCAAAGTGGTCTCTTCTGTTCAGAATTTCTGACAAAAATCCTCTGTATTTCTCATTTTCTCCCAATACTGCTATATACTTGATGTGATCATATTAATATTTTACAAAGACAACTAACTCTGAAGTCCATACTCATCAGCAGCTAATGCCATCAACAGGGACAATTATTCGAGGGTAAGTTAGTTTTGTAGAACGGTTTGTTAAATCAGTTATGTTAATTATAGGTACTTAAAATGTGTTTGTATTGTAATTTTTTTCATGTCTCATTATTTTTTGTGTTCATGTTCCAGTCAATTATATATATTTGCTCTGATGTTCTTGTATTGCCGCCGTATTCCACCTCTTGGGTGTCATGTTAGCACATTAAAAATAAATTATTATTATTATTAATTCGCCAAATACTTGAGAAAAATTGGGAGTACAATGAAGAAGTTCATCAGCTTTTCATAGATTTCAAGAAAGCTTATGATTCAGTTAGGAGGGAGGTCTTAT
>Ga0123353_10007118_pt1 | contig 15058 bp, 5 predicted proteins | sample TergutLab28metaG_3_FD_92763 | JGI IMG/M metagenome (GOLD analysis project Ga0123353, IMG submission 92763) | Labiotermes labralis P3 segment gut microbial communities from Petit-Saut dam, French Guiana - Lab288 P3 | ecosystem: Host-associated > Arthropoda: Insects > Digestive system > Gut ... | reverse complement strand
TCATGTTGCCACCGCCGACAACGTTTCTCACCGTCCCGCCGCTCATGAAGACTTTGTTGTTCGCAACGGCGGCGTTCAGGAGATCGGTGTAGCCCCCGAAAGCTGCTTCGGTGCCGGTGCCGGTCACATTGGCGCCGGCGATGATATTCAGCGTGTTCCCGTTGGGGTTGGTGAGGTCGCCGGTAAGACCATGATCATTACTGTTGCCGTAAAAGTTACCGGTGTGTGGGCCGCTGATCGTGACCTCATAAGCCGGCAAGGGCCGGGCCGAAACCAGGGCCAGGCAACAAAGGCCGCAAAGAATGCCGCAACGAATACCGCAACGAATGCCGCAACGAATACCGTCGTGAATGCCGGGAAAACGAAATCGACCGGCGGGCGCATTCCCACCGCCGGGAAACTCTCTGTCCATCTTGCGAAACATCCGCAACCTCCTTCCGGGTTGGCGCAATCATGAAACTCTGTCGGATTTCCTCCTGAAACCTGCTGCCATCCTTGTTCAATCGTCATCCCCGGTTCGGGACGAAGTCCTCATCGTTGATTCGGCTTCTCATGCGCCTTATCCATTGTTCGTATCGGCTTCGCGTATCTAAATACTGTAATAAGTTTCATCTGGACAAAATAACAGGGCTATGCGGTACAATCCGAGTGGCCGGAAGGGTCTCGGAATGCTCCCTGGTGACAGTAGAGGTACTTTTACGGTGAAACCGGGAGCAACGATGGAAGTGCTGGAGCAGATACGAAAGATATGCCTTATGTGCTTCAACTCGCATTTTTGTGAGTGGTTGATTCTTATCGCCTCCGAGGAATTTGGAAACTGAGTGGTGTTTGGCGCAGTTACCGTTATGCACCAACACGGCCGTTTGCCCATACTCATATTCCTTAGCCAGAATGAAGTAATTATGATTCCCCTCGACCTCAAAGTTAAAGACAGCAATACCGCCAGACTGCTCGACGCGCACAGCGTTTATCAGCACAGACAACTCGCCGTTGGCCCCGAGAAAGACATCACCAACACGCAAGTCCTTCGCTTCGACCCAAAAGCCGTTCAAGCCTGGTTCGACGTTTTCATGATAAAGAATAACGCCGTTTTCGTCAACAACTTCTCTTGCGACTCTTTCAAGATCAGGCTCATCGGTCACAACCCAGAAGGGGAGCGTGTCCGTCGTTTCGATGACTTGCTCGTTGCCGTCTTCACCTTCATGCCGTGAAAATGAGTGTCAATTTTGACCGGTTTGAGAGTTTGGCTCATCATTTTTCGGGGATAGAAAAACCGTTGGACTTTCCCACCTTCTCACGACAATCATTTGATTGGAGCAAACCGCAGCGTTCCCCAGAGAGACGGGGTGAGCCGGGCACTTCCGGGACGGTCAACCACAACACCTTCCGAATTCCCCGCCCAGTGTGCGGCGCGTTCCCGTTGCGTTCCTTGAGCGTTCGCAATTCCGACCGATACGTCAAAACCGATTGTCCGATTCGTCAGGTCACTCGTGATTCCAATCACCGTGAGCGGAATTCCAACCTCGACGTTGACTTGATAAACATTACGGTTTTCGTCAAATCCTTCGTCCTTCCACGCAACCAGCAAGCCCGGTACGGGACCAATCCGATCGAATGTGATTTCCGCAGCAGGTGAACGAATCAACTGCGGTTCCTTGTTGCCTTCCCGTAATTTGGGCCAATACCCCACGGTAAAATCTTCAATCTTCCCGTCACCAGCCGCAACACGGGTTAAAAGAATCCGGAGATCGCCCGGTCGAACGTCACTCCGTTGAGGCGTACTCCAATCCGGAGCGATACAGATATCGATATACGCCCCGCTGGTGAACGGACACAGCGGCAGTTCCGTCCCGGCGTTGGCGAACGGTGTCGGCATCCGCAACGCATAATGCAGGTAAAGAAACTTGTCGTCGTACACGGCACGGACTTCGCCCATTCCCGAACCGTCGAGCAACAGATTCATACTACCGAGACGCGAAGCGTCGTTGCGATTGTCAAAATATCCCTCGCGTCCATCCGCTTCGCCATCCACCTTGACCGGTGTGTGATCCTTTATTCCATTGCGGATTGCCCAATAAGTCGGCCGGTTCAACGGATCGACGCCATCAGGGTCCCACGGTATAGCCTGATTCGCAACCTCTGTAGTGAGAGCGACCTTTCCAGCATCGAACGAACGAAATTTCGGAAGAAGTACTTCATGCACCGCACATGCCGTATCATTGACAAGCGTATAAACTTTTCCGGTTTTCTTGTCCTCATGAATTCCCATTCCCTGAAGTTCGACGAAAATTCCGTCCGGTCCCATATAACCGGAAGCCGTGTCGGGGAACAAACGGCCGACGTACAAACCGTCCTTATGCCACACCCACACCATGGTCATGGCATCGGAGACGAAAATACAGTCTTGGGCGACACCACCGATCATGATCGGATTGTACATCTCACCCGGTTGAGCACGACCTGGAGTTCGGCGACCAACCGCCCAGAGCAACTTGCCGTTATCGTCCCATCTCGCAAGTTTTTTGCGCCAATTCCGGCTTGCCCACCAACCGTCTCCATCGATTCCCGACAATCGCAGATCGTTGGGTTTATGCGGATCAATAATCGAGTACCAACCATCCTCTGTTTCGGTTGGCAGGTTCATCATGGAGTACCCCGGAATTTTTACACCGTCACCGCCCCGGAAGTCCGGGACTTCCCAATTCGGCAGGAACACGAGGTCTTCCCAATCGTAAACCGGGGCACCGTTTTTCAACCATTCGCGAGGCGAAAGTCGCCCGAGCCGCAAGGTTTCTTGAGTACCAATGTTACCGACAAACTGTAATAACACGGAACCATCCTCCTCAAATTCACCGGCGAAAACCCTCTTAAAAGGAGCCAGTTTCGGATCGTTTTCACGAATCCGCAGTTCATTTTTCTGCATGACACCGTCTCCGTTCAGGTCGGTCCATGTGAACCAGCGATTCGGTCCGTCCAAGTCGTAATTCCCGAGCCAGGTTCCGTTCGGAAGCTCCTTTTCCAAGTGGTGGTATCCGATCATCGCGACCGGTTTTGGCGGAGCATCCGGTCTGATCAAATGAATCGCACCTTCCAAATTACCTTCCGTTTCGAGTATGTAATCCCTGCCGTCATGTCGGCACAGGCTGTCACCATAATTGAAAATCGGACTGCAACGATCCGGATTCGATTTACTGAATTGACCACCGACATGATTATGACTTTCATACACGCCCTTGGCCGGATCAAACACCCGGTCGTAGGTCAAATCATAGAACCAAGCGGGATTCCATGTTCCTTTGTCAAAATCGACGTCGTAAGTATAAATTCCCGGCGGGGAATCGTCGTAAGCTCCGCGGATCGAATAAAGAACACGGTGATCGTCCGGATTGAGTACATCGGCGACATGCTGTAACTTCCGGGTGAACCACTGTTTTTCAAGTTGGCCGTCTGGAGACCAGCGGGAGGTGCGTTTGAAACCGGTTGCCATGTCATGCACCCAAACACGATTGTTCGGGTCAACGGCTATTGCCGTCATCACACCCAGTCCGTTTTCGTCAAACCGTCCTTCATAAGGTGTTCCGCCTTTCTTGCCGATCGTCCTCAGCAATTTGCCGTCCGGAGAATAAACGTAAATCTGCCGCGATCCCGACTGCAAGAGATAATCCCGCGATAAATCGGCACCGGAATCGCCAACATAAAGATTGCCTTCCTTATCAACAGCAAGCGAACGCGGATTGAGCAATGCACCTTCCTGGACGAGTGTGGCGTCGGGCTTTCCTTCCGGAGTCATCCGGACAAGTTGCTTTCCACTGACAGCGTATAACTTTCCATCGTAAAATGCAAGCCCCCGGGGAGAGGGAAGGTCAATTTTGACAAGCGTGGCATCGTTTCGGTTGATTCGAAAAATCGTGTCGGCATACGGAACACTCACATACACCGAATCGGCGGAGAGAGTCATTCCCTCACTGTATCCACAATCACGGTCTTTCCACAGTCCGCTTGTGGTAACTGTCGGAGGTGCGGGAAGCTCCGCAAGGATTTTACCGCGGGAATTGTTGATTTCATAAACGGCGACTTCCAATTGTTTCTTCTGGTAATTGTAAATCGCCAGGTAAATCTGTTTCTCATCCATGGCCGTTGCGGTACGACCATCCCAAGGATAGAACGAATAATATCGCTGTAAAATATTGCCATCGAAATCGACACGCTGTAATCCCGTGACCGTATTGTCTTCAACACAACCGAATACCATCAGCACGGAATTGGAGTTACTGGCCAACCCTGTCGGGTGGTCAAGGTTGGAACCCCAATCCCCACGGCCGTCGTAAGTACGATAGGGCGGGTTGCCGGAACGTCCCACGGTCATCACGTAACGAAGTTTGGGAACATCCGGAAAAAACAAGGCTTTTATCTCATATTCGCCGGGTTTGCAGACACGCCCCAGATCGTCTGTGCCATCCCATGCAACGGTTTGAGTTCCTGTCTTGCAGGGAGAAGCAAAGAGAAGTCCCCGAACCAGAGCTCCTCCGTTAGGTTCAAACAGGGCGGCACTGAGATAACCGTCGCCGGGAGCGACAATCGGAATCCCAACCGACATTTTCCCATCGTTGGACGACGGTGGACCCGCCAATGCAAAAACACCGGTGACAAAGAACAATGACACACTGAATACAAAACGCAACATGGGAAACCTCGCGGGGAAAAGTGTTTTTATTATTTCGATCTCGGTGCTGCGGAAATCCGCAACTTCCACAGAATTTCTGGCGATGCATGAATCGTCATGCCAACTTCCAAACCATAACCGAAGGTGTAATTCCTGAGTAATATCCGATTCCAGCCTTTTTGCAACGTGACCATTTCCGCTCTTTCCTCGTCTTTGACATTGTTAAAAACAAGTTGCCGGGACTCTTTCATCAATTCACTGGTCACGCCGACGCGCAGTTGCGTCATGGGACGGGCGTAAAACCGTAATCGAACTTCGATATCGTCCGGGGAATGAGCCCAGACCATCTGGTGGTACAATCTTCCCGCCTGGGCGAGTTTCAACTGCGGATCGGTTCCCTCAACCGACCTTAATTGCCACGGACGTGATTGTTGCCTCGTGAAATCCCCCCAGAACGGATAGCTGGAAACATCGGGTGGTGTGACGTATTGTTCATAATAATCAACGATCGCCTTTTTCATCACTTCATTACCATCCCTGAAATCACGGTTCTCATTGTTATCCCACGGACCGGCAACCTGCCAAGAACGAATCAGTATCGTGTCCGTGAGCGGTATAAACTGGAACATCGCCCAACTTCCCGGATAAATTCTCGCCTCGGAAGGCTCGTCGTACGTTTCCTTGCTTGCCGAACCATCGGCATTCGACCACCAGAAACGATTATGACCTCCAAACGTCGCGTCGAAATTACCGAGCGTCCTTGCGCCATCTTTGAGAGACAATTCCTTGGGAAGGATTTCGAGCGGAATCGCCGCTGCCAGAACAAATCCTTTTTGATCCGCGTCGATTTGATGCCCCATGGAAATTCGTAAATCCGTACCGACATGTGCGAATGTCGCCGTCCCAACCGGCGACCGGTAAGTCAGTGGGTGGAGATTTTCCAACGGTGGAGCTGAGGAATACATTCCCAGTACCATCGGAATGATTTCCTGACCGGGTTCCTGCGTCAACGTAAAGACAAAACGGACATCACCCGGACGCCCGGCGTGATTGTTTGATTTTGCCGCTTCAGGATCGGTTTGGAGATAAAAGGACAACGTGTCCGCCTCGCGGTCATGTGTAAAAATCCGCTCCGGATTTTTTCCGGACTGAGGCGAAATCTTACGATCTCCCAGACGGACTTGCCAATGCAGATAAATATTCTTCTCGTCATACATGCCGCGAACGTAGACGATTTGATCTTTTGCAGATTGAAAAACGACCGGTTCACACGCCAGCCAATCATCAAGAGAACCGTCCAAGGCCGGTTGTCCACCCGTGGCCGGTTGGAAACGGGCGAATTTGGCACTCCCCGCTCCGCCACGCAGTTGGATCGCAATCTCCGGCGGAGATGACGTTTGAGACACACTCAATGTGACCATCTGCTTCGGAAATTGAATTGTCTTGATTGTATTTGCGAAATCCCGATTCCAACCTTCGATTTTGTAGATTTCCGGCGTGTACTTACCAAGCAAAGCATAAACTTGTCCATCCCACTCCGTCAAGCGTCCGGCAAAAAATTCACCACCCTGTCGATAAATACCCGCTTGTTCTTTGGTGACGGATTTTTCGTCGGGAAAAAGGGTATCGACATAGAGACCATCTTCATTATAGACGACGATTCCCATACGGGATTGATCCACAACGCCGACAAGTCCCGCTTTTTGCCAGACATACATTCCGCCGTAAATTTCGCCCGGTTTTGCCAGTCCCTGGAGGGCGGCACGACCAACACGCCATACGGCGCGAAAGCCGCCCTTACCATCCGGAACGTAACGAGTCAATTTATATTGACCGCCGAAGTTCGCGGTAAAGCTCGGTCCGCCTCGTGCCTGAATCCAATAACCGATTTCGGAATTACCATCGAGGGATGCCCAGTCGCTGTTGTAGTTCGCGGCGCATTCATTGCCGCCGTGAAGAGCGTCCACAACCCCATTCTGCATTGCCGCAAAGACGGGGTCCGTCAATAAGCACTCGAACTTTTCCGCATAAATCGGATTGCCGTGATGATCGAAACCTGTGACCGGCAGACGCCAGACGTCAATTCCGTCCTGTTCGATACATATCAAACTGAGATCGTCAAGGACGCGGTCGCCGTGGTATCGGATGATATGCCCTGTTTTCGCGGGATTGTCGATCGGCGTCTTTTCGTTTTCCTCGACCAGTCCATTGCCGTTGGCATCGCGCCAAAGTTTCAGACTCAAGCGATTACCGGTCTGTTCGCGGAAAATCGCTGCTGAAGGAACGCAACGATTTTCATCAAAGCGATACAGAACGAATTTTTTTTCAAATGCGGCATAACGTTGGCCATTCGCATAAACGATTTTCACCTTTTGGGCATCCTGAAAAGGGGCAACCTGGACATTCGGCCAAACGGCATCGACTGTCCATGTCGCCTTGTCATAGTCAACATGGAAACGAACGAGATACTGACCTTGTCCGATAATGTAAATTTTGGTCGGGTCTTTGGGATCGGCATCGTAACCGTCGTTGGCCCAAGTTTGGAGCGTCAACCATTCACGCAGAAGTTCGCCGTCCGTTGACCACTCGGCAACACGGTTGTGACCATGCGATTCCAAGACCAAAAGCCGTGTTTTTCCCTCCATGTCCGTCCAATTCGTCAGGCGTTCCGGGTACAAAAGCCAGCTGGGATCATACGTACCGGTTCGGGATAAATCCCCCTTACCGTCTCCCATGATGATTTTCCGTTCGCGACCGTTTTTATCGAAAGCGGCAACGGCATTGATTTGTGGATAGGTCACATAAACGCTGCCGTTTCGGTCAACGGTCAAATCGGACGGAGGCGTCGGCGAATTCCAGGACAACACAACGCAATCCGTATCAAGACGTTTGACTCGAAATTCCTGTTCGGACGCACGGAGCAAGACGTAAAGACCGTCGTCTTTACCGTTGTCGATGGCAATGATTTTCTCGGAGAATTTCCAGCTTTGGGGCAGGGTGTCACCATTGTCGCCGTTCAAAACAGCGACTTCGGAACCACCTCCTTCCAAAGAAAGAGTTACGTAAATTTCCGTTCGATCATTACGACGCAAGGACGCAATGGAACCGATTTTTTTCCCGGGTTGTTCCAAATGCACGTTCCGCCGATGCTTCGCGTCGGAACTACCCCAACGGACACCATCCGTGCGATAAATGAACGGAACTCCGCCGTCATTGGAAACCGCCCAGGAATGAAGACCATCCGTTGTAGTCCATTCGCAACTGCCGGCACCGCCACTCGAAAAAGCACGCAGGAACTGCTCGTACCCAACAGGTTTTTTGATGTCAACCATCGGACTGTTCAATCCGTTTTCGAGATACTGATAACCGAAAACCAGAATACCATCGTCGGAAACGTCAATGTCGCGCAACGGAGAATGCACCGGATCGCCGCTGAAAGGAAGAGGTTTGTTGTCTTGATCCTGCGGCGGTTGAAAGGCGACAGCCGCCGTCAGGTATTGGGGTGTCAGAGAATGCCATTGTCCGTCAATGTGCCACGGTTTGGCGGGCATGGCGATTCCCTTGAGACCGTAATCACCCGGGGGAAGCGGCATGAAATTGTCGTCAAGACCGTTCCAGACGGATTCAAATTTCCCCTGATTTTCCTTCGTCACCGTCACAGGTTCTCCGGCAACGAAGGTCGAAAGAATATTGGCGGGATCGTCGGGATCGACAATCGCCAAAGTAACCCGCCAGGTTTTCGGCAAAGGGCCATCAGTTGGAAGTGAGTAAGAAATAGCAACTCCCTGCGTTGTTGCGACCTCAGCAGAATACACCGTTCTTGAAAGCAAGAGAAACAATGTCGAAAAAACGAACAAATGGCCGGAAAATATCAATAATCGTTTCATAACAGGGTTTCCTGAATATCATTGGATGTACCGTTTGACTACCATAAAGATTGAGAACTCATCAGGCTTTATTCAAACCGGATTGTTCCCCAACGATTCGGTTGAAGGATCGCTTCGCTTGGAATATCGCTCACCAGATTCGTATCCTGGTTGCTCCAATAAAGCCGAGCGACGTTTTGCGTTCCGGATTCGTTGGATAAAATCACGCCGAAGTCTCCGCGAATCGTTTGGCCGGATTCCGGTTGCATTTTCAACGCAGTCCAGGGAATCGCCGCCTCGACAACATAACGACTTTGTTGCACATCGACCTTGATACTGACGTCGTCCAAAATTCGGACAGTATCAAATTCCCGCCGCATGACCGGCGATTGATACACCGCCCGATGAGCCGCATTGACGTCGATCTGACGCATCAACACGGCAACCGGTTTTTTGTCGTAAAGTGCAATCAGGATTCTCTGATCACCGTCAACCGGTTCGTTTTTGTTGTTGGCCGACGGGCTGAGTTGAATGTCAACGCAATCGCCCGTTTTGAACAGCAGATTCGGATTCGTACCCGTGTTTCGCCACGGTGATGAGTCCGTCACGTTGAACCTCGCATAAAGGTTCGTGTCGTCGCAAACCAGTTGAACCTCCGCCCAGGCCGGTTGACCCGGTTTTTCGATTCTGACTCTGGGAACGTCGTTCCAATTGTTCGGCTCTTTGCGTTTGATGACGTACTCCAATGATTTTGCAGCTTCCTGCTTTCTCGCAATATCCTCTTTTTCCGCCTGTTGACACAATTCTTCCGTCAATTGGATCGGCGGCGCATCAAACCGGCGAATCGTATCGAACCCGCGAAGCCTCGTCACCATGGCCGCCTCTCTGGGAAGCCCGTTCGTCATACGGATCACGCCATCGTCCTGCCGTCCCAACCAACCGTTGAACGGTTCGCTGCCGTTGGAAAACATTTCCAGCGGTATCGCGGCCAATTCCTCTTCGGTCATGGGAAGCGACATTCCGGGCAAACGACCGTCAAGGAACATCGCCCCGATATAGAGGCCATCAAGCGTCATATAAAAATCCTGTCCAAGATTTCCGCGAATTCCAAAAAATCCCTGGCTTGGTTTGTGCGGATCGACGATGCCCATGACTTTTAACGGTCCGATGATCAAACCGGGTTTGGGCATTGTCGCCCGATGCGAACCATGAACCGAATGATACGGATTCTGATAGGTCCAATAGACTTTGCCGTCCGTTCGATCAACTCCCGCAATAATACCCGGTTTGTTGTCGTAGCCGGATGTCGTCAACAGAGCTTGTCCGGTTCCCGGCACAGGAAGAATTTCCGCACCGGCGAACACGGGTGCGACTTCGCGCATTCCCTTCAAACTATACACCGGGGCACCTTCAGGGGTGAATCCCGATGGCGCATATTCAAAGATAGCAGTTCGTGAAAACACATAAAACTTCATGTCGGTCGGATCAAGCCTCACTCCCCAGCCGTTTCGTAGCGGAATTCCCGTCATGCTGCGATTTTGATTGTTTCGCTGTAATGTTACGAATTCACATTCCTCCCGTTGGACCTTGCCGTCATTGTTTTTATCGTTCCAAATCACGCCATCAAACAAATCAAATTCGGCAAAATCCCCTTCCGGCAAACGAACAGGCTGACCATCATGGGAAATTTCCCCGGAAATCATGCCGACCGTCGTGATTGCGGAAACCGGTCGCCAGGCTTCTCCTTCCTTCATGAAAACCACGTATCCATGAAATTCCCGATACCCCGGAACGAACATGTATTCACGTTCCTGGCCGGATGCCTTGCTGCGAAAAACATTCGTATTTGTATGATCACCGGGAAGAATTCGGAAACATTCCCCCTTTTCCGCATCGGCCAACCAGGTAATTTCGCTGACCGTCCAATCTCGTGTATTGGGTTGCAGATCAATTTGAATCGGCCCGACATATCCCTTGGTCGGATCGTTTTCATGGAGAAAAGCACCGGTTCCGGAATACCCCGTATTGCCGATGTAATCCCGGATGAGTTTGCCGTTCTCCGTTGACCAAAGCGAAACGCGGCGGGGCCAATCGTTGTATTCCATAGCCCAGATTTGTCCCTTGGCGTCAATGGCAATATCCGCAACGTTCATCATGGCTTCCGGGACGAATTTCCCTCGGAGTGGCCTTCCGCCCTTGAGACCGGCGGCGCGAACGAACCGTTCCTCTTTGTCATAAGCCTTGATTTGGTTGTCGGACCGGTCAACAACCCAAAGAAGCCCTTTGTCGTCCAGCGCAATTGCACCGGGATTTTCGATGCCTTCCAGCTTCAAGGGTGTCCGCGTTTGGGTTGCAATGTCCAAAACGAAAAGCCGACCATCGAAACTCACGAGGAGTTGCCTGCCATTCTGACTGAAAACAAGGTCGTCGATTCGTGTGTCCCGCATCGAAATAAATTCTGAAAAGGCTTTCTTGGGCGGTTTTTGCGTTTTCTCTTCCGTTTGATGGAATACCGCAATCGGTTGAGCCGACCCTGCGTCAAGCAGGACGATCTGTCCCTTGGCAAACAACACGGCAAGACGTTTTTCGTCGGCAGCCAATGCAACAATGCTGCCGGTTTTTTCCGGATAGTCGAGTCCCGTTCCTGACAGTATCTCCGCAACGGGCAGTTCGAATTCTCTCGATTGACCATCAAATTGGAAAGGGGCGTATTTTCCGGTTTTGGCTTCGAGTCGGATGATCGACTCGTGTTTCGTGTGCCAATCATTCGGAACACCGAAAACATATCGGTCGTTTCCCGCGAGAGCCATCACACCGCGTTTGTCTCCCCAACGTTTTTGACCGGTCGGATCCATCCCGAATATCCCAACTCCCCCTTCCGCAAAAGGCCAGCCGAGAACAACCCAATCGTCGCAGCGCACCGCATACCGTCCCGTCGAATGATCGGCTCCCCATGCTCCGCTCTGGTCAGCCGTGTTCCAGGGTGGTGTGCCGGGATTGAAAAAACAGCGTTCGTAGTCCGCACCAATGGGACCATGCACCAGTCCGCGGACGGTATATTTTCCTGCTGGAACGAGTTTGCCTTCGTCGTCCAATCCGTCCCAAAGAACCTCGACGGTTCCGGCGGTGGCATCTTTCACGGCAAATTCACGCGGATCAAAATCTCCCGCAAGATTACGGATACGATTCCCGTCCGTATCTTCAATCACCAGGGTAAACCCTGCGATTTTTTCAAAGTTGTTTTCCGCACCGGGAAGAACGGCACGGATGGGGAACACTCCTTGCGGTGCGTCTTCTCCAACAACATAACGTCGCGGTTCGAATTGTCCTTTTGCCAGAATTGTGGCGTTTCCCCAAACATTTCTGGCCGTCCAGAAAAATTCACGGGACGTTGCCCCCGGTTGCATGTTGTCGGCATAACGGTGCATCGGCCAGTTGTCTCCGGAGGAGGCTCCCCATTGAAAATCGAGTCCGAGTTTGAAAACCTCGCCTACGGTCGGGGTGTGATCCTGATTGTACACGACCTTCCAGGGAATCCGCATTTCCTGGATGAATCCGTCTTTTTCCGGAAGAAGTCGGTACGCCAATTGGACGTCCTCCCCCAAGTCGATTTCGCCCGGTTTGGAAATCAACAGGAGAACATCTTGTCCCACATTATCTCGTGTGGCGTCTTGCCAGTAAGCAAGATGCAAAACGGCGCGCTGAGTTGGTGCGTGATACCATGACGTAAACCAGGCCGGTTTTTCTCCGGCAATGATCCGAAGTTGTACGGCATCGGCAACCCACCCTTTGTCGGGATTGAAATCCGGGTCAACGATGCTGTTCATCGGCATGGGGTCTTTCCAGAGAAAGGAAAGGTACAAGTAATCCTTGTCCCACATGGCCGCACTCTTTACGGAGAACCGATCTCGCACGGCGATGTCGGCGAACGACCAAATTTGACCGGAAAGGTCCCAGTCTTCGAGGTTTCCGTCAATCTGAACGGTTCCGGGTGCCGGAACGATCGCAAAGCCTTCATTTTGGGATTGGCGACCGATCATGTTTTCAGACGCCAACGCGCTGCAAAACAAGGATGCAAGAAAAACGAAGGAAAGAACAAATGGTTGAAATCGATGTTGCATGATGATTTTCTCAAATTGATTAAGGATAGGGAGATCAATGGAAACCGGTTCAATCGGTAAGAAAGTACCGGACAAGCGGACGTCCAATCACCTGGAATCCCCGTTCGTTGGCATGAACGTAATCCCGCATGAACCATCCATAACATTTTCCGGAATTCTGCATGTATTGCCAGGTCACTCCGGTCAAATCGATAAACTCACAACTTTCCTCTTCGGCAACTTTTTTCAGTTCCGCACGAAAAGGAAATTTTTCCATGTCAGGCTCGAACGTCCAGTTTCTCAAATGTCCGTCCCCGACGGCACCGAAGACCGGAGTCATCAGAGCGATTTCCGGGGATTGCTTTTCGCGAACCTGTTGGATAACGGAACGGACGGACTCGGCGTCTCCGTTACTGATCCCGCCGACGATCAACAGATCCGGCTCATATTTCAGGACGTATTGTTCGACCCGGTTTTCCTCTTTATACCAACGGCAACCGGTCGAACTGCGATTGGAGAGAATTTTCTCAATCTTACAGTTCGGGTATTCCCGTTGCAATACCAGCTCGAACTGTGACGACGATGTGTCGCCGATAATACTGTCGCCGAGTAACACGATACGCAGCGATTCGCCGTTTTTCAGCTTCTCCATTGTTTTCGGGAGATACTTCCAGCGATCTTTCGGAGGTTCCCAAGCAATCGGGGACATGGCCGCATAGATCGCGTCGGCTTTTTCCAACGGCGACAAACCGGCATAAGGGTCGGTAACGTTGCCTTCCAAAAGAAAAGCACCAACCCGGGCGATTTTGTCATTTTGTCCGGAAGCAATCCGGAGTTTTAATGTATGCTCCTTTTTCGGATCAAGTCCGGCGGCGATTTTTATGATTCGAAGTTTCACTTCCGATGACGCCTGTACCGGCATTTCCAGTTTTTTCCACCCCCCTCCGTCAATCCCGTATTCATAGTCCGGAGACCGGTCGTCAAGAACGTCCATCAGACCGATTTCAACCCCTTGAAATACCAGCGACAACTCCGCACCGGGTTTGTCCCCAACCAGAACATGCCGAAAATCTTTGATCGGTGATTCCTTGCCCATCGTCCAACCATCGGAACAGGTCGCCGTTTCATAATCGACGATCTTGGCCTGTTGACGATGCGTTGCGGAAATCGGTTCCGGCAATCGGTACCGGAAAAGTGCCCTGGGTTCCGGTTGTGAAACATCAAGAGCGTTGACGAAATTCCACACGGCTTCCGCAAAAATCGCCTCGCCCGCCGGCCCTGCATTGGCTCCTTCCGCAAACAGTTCGTTCTTGTTCAAGGTTCCCGCCGCCACTTTGTCCGCTACGTACCGTGCCAAATTGAGACTCGGCAAACCGTAATGATCGGCGATTTTTTCAAGGCAGGGGAGGATCGCCGGGGTTTTGCCTGCAAGATAATCATCAATCATTCCCGGGTTCGGTCGATAAATCAGCATGACGTCAAGATCAGGCCGATATGTCAGGACGGCCCGAATCATTCCTTCCCAGGAGTCGGTGATTTCCTGTTCGCTCAGGTCGGCGTCTTCCGGTACGAAATCCAGAACGGCGAGGGTTGCGCTGAAAATGGTTTCCCCATAAACCGGAACGGCGCGTGCAACACGAAACGCTCCGTACCAGGAACCCATCGGAGCCGGATGCCGGTTCAGGGAGATTCTTGCATCCGGATAAAGTTTCTTAAATCCGTTGAGCAACTCATCCGCGTGAGTTGTTTCGTTGTTCGGCTGTTTATCCTTGAGAGAATCGCCGCCGTAAAACACCATCTGTCCCCGATAATCATTTTGCTGTAGCGGGTCTTCCGTAAAGCGATAAAAACAGTTCGGAATATTGTTCCGGACGTTGTAATACGCCGTCTTTGGGGGATAGTCCCGGCTTTCCGGTTCATAAGATTCGGCAGATGTGTCTCGAATCCCGCTCAAAGTCGAAAAGATACAAACAAGGAGCGGAATGGCAAAAAAAGCTGGTAAGAGTCGATTCATTAATATTTGCATTTTGGGTTTATTCTGAGGGGTGAGTAACACAAGCCGGTCGATAACATAGATAGACCTAATGGTTCGTCAAGCCTAAATTTTCATGTTAAATATGTTCGTAACCGCTGTTTTTTTTCAGAGTTGTAGTAAACTGGCAACATGATGTTTTAGCGTTGACGAACCACTAATCATATCAAGCTGATTATCCAATGACAATACATGGGAAAAATTGGGGACAAAAAGTTTCAAAATGGTTTGACTTGTCTGGCTTTTAATCCCTGGCCGACTTGGGAAGTTACAACTTACTGTTATTTAACAGGTTATACATTTTATATTATTACAGGCAGAGATGTTTTTAATAAAAATTCAGGTGGAAATATTTTAAATATTTTTGAAATATTTCTTTTGGTCGCTTGATTATTCT
>Ga0123353_10007117_pt1 | contig 15058 bp, 7 predicted proteins | sample TergutLab28metaG_3_FD_92763 | JGI IMG/M metagenome (GOLD analysis project Ga0123353, IMG submission 92763) | Labiotermes labralis P3 segment gut microbial communities from Petit-Saut dam, French Guiana - Lab288 P3 | ecosystem: Host-associated > Arthropoda: Insects > Digestive system > Gut ... | reverse complement strand
GGGAAAGGAGTAAAAGGCTTATGGATAAGGTAGTAGGAACAATGAAGGTAGATTTGGTAAAGACGGAATATCCGTATACGAACAAGAAGGGTGTTGAAGTAATGGGTTATAACTATGCTTTGACACTTCTCGGAAAGACTATTCCGATAAAAGCGCGTTGGGACAAAGACGCTGCGTACTTGGAAATCGCCATGCAGAGTGGCGGCAAGACGGCGTAGAGCGCCAAAGGCGCGGCTGTAATGCCGCATAGTTTTTCGGCACCCCCCGCAGGCGCGCAATGCGCGCCGCAGGGGGTGCCGAAAAGCCGGTCTACAGCCCGTGTATGACGTTGCGGCGGAGCCGCAACAGACGGGGGGTAACTACGTCAACCCCCCGTAAGACATAAGACAAATAAAGAATACATATAAGGCAAGGAGACAAGATGTCGTTAGAGGAAAAAGAGTTTAATGCTCATGATTGGGCTTTGATTTATGCAAGCAGGGAGCTTGCTACATACGGATTTTGTCCGAAATTGATTTTTCAACCGGCTTATTATTCATGTTTGAAATTTGAGGAAAAGCGGCAGTGTGACCGGTGCATTGCTCAATATTATTATAGTAAGGGTGTATGTAAAGTAAATAAAAACTAAAAAAGGAGTTTTTATGGATTTATATAAACAAAAATCAACGTGGTGGTATTGCGTGTGCTATCACAAGGAACAGCTTGACGAGGTTTTAAACGCGATAGACGTTAAAACTTATGCTTGGATTTTACATGATAAAGATGTAAACGAAAAGACCGGTGAGCTGAAAAAGCCGCATTATCACTTTTTGGCTCAGTTCGGCACAAACAACCGCGGGTCGTGGTTTAAGCGTTTCGATACCGACGATATGGGCCGGATAATGATAGAGCCTTGTATCAGTCCGGAAAGCGCTTATCTTTATTTGACGCATGAGGATCCGAAGTCTAAAAAGAAAAACGCTTATGTATACGACAAGTCTTTAATCACAAGCACGATTGACAATCTCGACAACCCCGATTTGCGTATCAAAAAGACGGATAACATATACAATTCGGTTGTGGCTATTCTTAACAAGGAATTAACATGGCATGAGTTTTACAAAAACAATTCGGAGTACATATTGTCCTGCAAAAACATAGATTTTTTTGCTAACGACATATTAAAGCCCGAGCGCGACAAGCTTGCAGCCGAAATGTTGTCTAAAGTCACGAAGGACCTCAACAGAAAATCCCCGGACGGCCTTATAAAACTGACTCAATCAGAAATGGACATTCTCCCGTTTTAGGCTCGATACGTTAATTAAGAGTAAGGCCCGGGACTATTGCATAAAGGAAAAGAAAGAAAGCAAATATGAGGGATTATGAAAATTTTAAGAGTATTCCCTGAGCGGACATCATATACACCGACTGATAGCCTTGTAGCAATAGGTATGCCGCCGTTAAAAGAATTTATACCGCCGCATGATGAAGTACATGTTTCTTGTGTATTCAGTTGGGATAGGGAATTTTGCCGTTTTTTACAACATCAATGGCAGGGTCAAACAGATAAGCCCGTATTATTTGGCGGGGTCGCTTTCGGGTCATCCGCGACAACCTTTACAAAGGGGCTATACGTCAAGGATAATATTGTTTTTACATCAAGGGGTTGCAACAATAATTGCCCGTGGTGCATAGTGCCGAAGTTAGAAGGGCGGCTTAAAGAACTTCTGATAGAGAGCGGCAACATCATACAGGATAATAATTTTTTGCAGACAAGCAAGACGCACCAGTCTAAAGTTTTTGAAATGTTGAAAGGTCAAAAAGCAATATGCTTTAAGGGCGGCTTAGAGGCGAATTTAATCACCACCGACTTTGCGGAACAAATAAACGGGCTTTATTACATAAAGGGCGGCAAAAAGGTCAGCAGGGTTGCGGAGTTATGGCTTGCTTGCGACACGGATGGCGCGATACCGCATTTTAAGCGGGCAGTTGCGGCATTAAAGCGGACGGGATTTACACGGTACAAAATCAAGTGTTACGTACTAATCGGTGACGATATGGACAAGAACGAGGTGCGATTACGTGAGATTTACAACGAGGGCGTAATGCCGTTTGCGCAGTTATATCAGCCGATAGACGCGGAAAAGAAAAAGGAATACTCTACGGACTGGAAAGCGTTTCACCGTATGTGGTCAAGACCTGCGGCAACACGGGCGCACATGGAGAAAGGCACGAGTTTTAGATATTTTAACAAGTAATTTTCTCTACTTTTACGCATAGATTATGCCCAAAATGAGACTATATCTCTGCGTAAAAGCTGTCTTTTACGCAGAGATATGACGCTTGTATGACGCTTGTCTCGTCGTGCCTTTCGAAGAAATTTTACCGAAGGTTAAAGGTTATGGAGGTTGCGGTGCGTAGGGATTATTAATTACGCGCCTACCCCGATGCCCGCGGAGGTATCCGCTTATGATTGACTTACTCGTTTACATCGACTCTACTCGCGCCTTAATCCGCTCTAACCGCCGCTTGACGTTCTTTTCGTCGCCGCTGTCCGACGGCGTGTAAAAACCGCCCTTTACCCCGTCGGGCAAATATTGTTGCTTTACATACCCGCCGAAATCATGCGGATATAAATATGGCTCGTCGGACTTGTCAAACGTCGTGTTGTTGTTATTCCGCAAATGTAGCGGTACATAAGTTTCACCGCTTTGTTCCACCTGTTTTTTTGCCATTTCCTTCGCCGCCAAAACGCGATTGGACTTCTCCGCCGTCGCAGTATAAATAATTGCGTGGGCAAGCGGCAGTTCCCCCTCCGGCAACCCGACATGCTTATACGCCTCCATCGCCGCAACGGCAAGCGTCAGCACACTACTATCCGCCAAACCTATATCCTCGCTGGCGTGCGCGATAATCCGCCTAAAAATCATCAAAGGGTCACCGCCCGATGCGATTATCCGAAGAGCCCAGTACAGCGCGGCGTCCGCATCCGACCCCCTAAGCGACTTGCAAAACGCGCTTAGCATATCGTAAAACATACTTTCGCTAATCGCCATGCTACGCCGCTGAATGGACTGTTCGGCGGTTTCTTTATTTATTGAAACGCCGCCCTCAGAATCCGGGGCGGTGGATAAAACGGCAAGTTCCAGCGCGTTTAACGCATTGCGTAAATCCCCCGCCGCACTCCAGACAATGTGGTCAAGCGCGTCGTCGGACACTGTTATATTGTAAGTGCCAAGTCCCCTTTCTTTGTCGATTATCGCCCGTCTTAGTGCAGCTGAAATATCCCCCTCATTCAGCGGCTTTAACTCGAATACGCGGCAACGCGACACAATAGCGCGGGTCATGGTCATGTACGGGTTTTCTGTGGTGGTGCCGATAAAAATTATGCCGCCGTCCTCGATAGCGGACAGCACGCAATCCGACTGCGCCTTGTTCCATCTGTGGCACTCGTCAAGCAACAGGTATGTGCGGCGACCGTACATTTTAAGGCGTTTCCGAGCTTCGTCAATCACTCGCTTGGCGTCGGCGACTCCACTGGACACCGCGTTCAGTCGCTCGTAATGCCCCTTTGTAGAGTTCGCGACAATGACAGCAAGCGAGGTCTTGCCCGTCCCCGGCGGTCCGTAAAAAATACAACTTCCTAAGCGATCTGTCCGTATGGCGCGGGACAAAAACAAGTCGTGGCCTATAAGGTGCGGCTGACCTAAAAACTCATCAAGCGAGCGCGGACGCATCCTCTCCGCTAAGGGGGCGTTATTAAAAGCGTTGTTATTGAAATCAAATAAGTCGTCCATCGCGAATATTATAATCTTTTTAGATAGGCTTTGTAAAGCGGTATGATGGCAAAATGACCATCTTGTTCAATTCACAAGACAGTCATTTCGATGTGGAATGCGAACTAAAGTGTTCGTTTAATCCGCACTTGGCAGGGGAGACGCGATTCGAACACGCAACCAATGGTTTTGGAGACCACTACTCTACCGTTGAGCCACTCCCCTATCCTACTTAAAAATATTATACAAGAAAGCAACGCTGATGTCAATAATTTTCATGGGAGGAACAAAACAAATTTCTAAAATCTTGGCTTTTCTAAAATTTGTTTAATTCCGACCTTATAGGCACATACCCCGCGGCAAAGCCGCGGGGGGCGCCCGCGAAAGCGGACGCCGGTCCAGGGCCCCGCCCCGGAATAGATAATCGTCAATCAACGCCCACACGTCCCCATAAGACAACCCTCCCCCGTACGTGGGATCATCTGCCAACGCCCGACATAAGTCGCAAACCGCCACTATCCTTTCAAGCGTTTGTCCGATCGCCGGTCAAATGATACTGATAACCTTTTATTGTAAATAATACCATTTTTGTCCCGCCGCTTGTCAAGTTATAACGACGGGTTTTGATATAGAAGTTTGCGTTAGAAATATTTGATGATGTCAAAACACTATTGTGCGCCAACACGGATAATTTCTCTTCGCAAACGGAAAAACGTGGCAAATCGTGTACTGTGTCAGACATAGGCAGTGGGTTTTTAGTGATTTTAAGGGCAAAATTGCGCGATTTTATTATAATCAAGTTTTTATTCCTTAAATTTTTATTCCACCCTTTTGACCACGATTTTTTTTCCCAACAAGGCGGGTGTCAAAAGGATGTATGCCACGTTATAGCGCACCTTATCCACAAAAATCGCTCGGTTTTCTCCTATTCCCATGTTGTCGATTATTATATCAAGTACGCCAAAACATGTCTTGTACTTGACCTCGACCCGCCGCAACTTGTCGGGGAGTTTTGGGTTTATCGCCATACGCCCATTTTGTATGCTTATCCCGCAAAAGTTTTCGATAAAACATTTGTAATACCAGCCCGCCGCTCCCGTGTACCAACTCCAGCCCGCAACGCCGGCAAACTCCCCCGCATAAACGTCGCCGCAAAGCGCATAAGGCTCCGCCATATACCTGTCCTTCGCGCCTTTTCCCGCCATGGCGCCTACCGCGCCGTTCGACGCGCCCCAGCCCTTATACCTATTGGCAGGGTTAAGCATTTCAAACAAAGAGTAAGCAAAATTCACACTCCCCTCCTTTAACAGCGCCATAACAAACCACACCGCCGCGTGGGTGTACTGCCCGCCGTTTTCACGTACGCCCTTAGGGTATCCCGCGATATAGCCTGCGTCGATGTGCTCGAAAGGCGGGTCGAGAAGCTTGATTACCCCGTTTTCATAATCAATCAACCTGTCCGCCGCAGATTTGAGAGCGGTTTTTGCGTGCTTTTTGTCGGCAATCCCCGACAGCGACGCCCAGCTTTGCGACAAAAGGTCGATTTGACACTCGCGGCTGTTTTTAGAACCTAAAATCGTGCCATCATCCATGAAGGCGCGCAAAAACCACTCGCCATCCCATGCGGTTTCCACCCCGTTTTTAAGCCTTAACGCGGTTTGCATAAATTCCTTGCGCTGCGCCGCATTTTTGACGTAGGGCATAAATCGGTCGATAACATGGTAAAGGAACATACTCCCCCAAACGGTAGTCCCTTTTCCTTTGATTCCCACGTTGTCCATGGCGTCGTTCCAGTCGCCCCCGCCCATAAAAATCAGGTTGTTATCAGCGATTTTGTTTCGTTTTATGGCGCGCAGACAATGCTCGTAGAGCGTGGCGAATTCTCCCGTTGTGGGAGTAAAGTACAGGTCGCGCTCGTCCTCCTTTAATGTGCGACCGCACAGGAAAGGCACGCTTTCACCCAAGATTTTGACATCACCCGTGAATTTAATGTATTCGGCGGTCACCCACGGCAAGTATAGCATATCGTCGGTCACGCGAGTGCGCACTCCCGTCATCGGCGGGTGCCACCAGTGCATTACGTCGCCCTCTTCGAACTGGTGCGCGGCGCAGTCCAAAATATGGTTGCGGACAAGGGTTGGTGACACATACAGGAGTGCCAAACAATCCTGTAACTGGTCGCGAAAGCCTATCGCGCCGCCCGCCTGATAAAGAGCGGCGCGAGCAAAAAAGCGGCAGGAAAGGGTTTGGTAGGGTAGCCAGTTAAGCAGGTGGTCAAGACTTTTGTCGCCCGTTTTTATCGTGATATCGGAGAGGCCAAAGAAATAAGCGGCGCTGTTTTTTAGGGCGGCTTTGGCGGTCTGTAATAGGTTTTCCGTTCCGACGTAATTGTCGTCAGCATTATTATTGTTTTTATTGGATAGATTATCGGGCGTGTATATTTTTGCAGTAGCCGACGAATCCTCTGCGCGGATACAAAAGACTATTTCCTTTTCGGAATAGGGAGTAAGATCCACTTCGACGGTCAAGGCGGCGGAGGGCTCGTCCAGAATTTGGTCAAAATCAATGTTTGTTGTAGAATCGGAATTCGTATGTTTTTCCATGTTTTGGCCACCTTCACTTACAAAAACTTGCTGTTTATGTCTGACATAGTATCTGATTTTGCCGTTTGTGACGCACTGCATCGCGCTTCCATTCAGTCTGTTTTCCACCCTTAATCCGCCATCTATATCCTTTATAGACAGATGCCCCGTCGTGTTTTCACGACTATCCCCCATCACCAAGTTCATAAAAACGCATACGTCTATTTTGCGTTTATCGCGCTCGCAATTTTTCAGTTTTAAAAGCTTGTACTTGCAATTTTTCATGTCGATGAACTCAGTCTGCGTCACAACCATCCCGTTAAAATTACACTTAAACTGTGTCCATCCAAACCCGTGGCGGCAGTAGTACCCGGAGTCCCTCCCCGCAGGGTTTTTTGTTGCGCTCCACACGACGCCCGCCTCTTCAAAGATGACGCCCTCCGATGGCTTATCGTGCAGCGGGTCGTTGCTCCAATGTGTAATTTTGTTTATAGCAGAATTTTTATAAAAGGTATATCCCCCGCCGCTTTCCGTGACGGTTGTGCCAATGCCGTCGCTCCCAATTACGTTGCTCCAGGGGCGCAAAAGCCCGACGCCAATATCGTCCAACTTACCACCGCTTCTTACCTCGATGAAAAATGACGAATCCGCTAAAAACCCAAACGCTCCCGCTCCCCCAAGGTCGTACTCTGGTAAGGATAACAGCACATTCTTATACAATGGCGGCAACACTTTCACCGTATCGATTTTATTAAAGACGGCAGGAAGTACGGCGGCGGCACGGAGGGCGGCACATCTTTTTTCACCCAAAAAGCGATTAACCGTGTGGGCATTTTTCAAGCCCGATTTCTCTATATAATAATTGATTTTGTCAAAGGTTTTATTAAAGTATCCGGGGACTTCCTTATAAATTACCGCGACCGTGAAGGTAGCAAATTTCTGCAAAGTCCTTAATTCGCAAAGCTGTTGATATAGTAATTCCGGGGTTTCGCCCGCCTCCAAGACAACAAGCGGTCGGGTGCCAAACTCGTGCGCAAACAGTCGTCGCGGCGAAGTTAACGCGGAAAGCAAGTCGCACGCCCGCCTGCTTAATCCCTCGATTTTGGATTGCGAAAATGCCGCCGTCAAAGCCTGTTTAAAATAGGCGGGACTACGCGTAAGCCCCGCCGCCCGCGCCAGTGTATCCTTGTCCTCTGCCAACAGATTGTATACGCAAAAATCCGCTTTTTCACCGGGCCGCAACCTAAATACTTTTTCGCCCGAAAGGGCGGGATATAGCGGCGCGCCAAAGGAGGGCATACTTGTTTTTGCGTTGTTTGCGATAGACTGCGGTTTAGTTGTTATTTCATTCATATCCGGATTGCTTCTTAAATTATACTCGCCGCTTTCAAATCTGACGCCCTCACAATCAAAATAATGTGCAAGATACATTTTATCCTCGTCGTTTCGATAGCAAACAAGCATGCCTTCCAAAATCTCTGTCCGAATCTTCATTGACGAAAAAAGTTTATGCGACAAGTCACGGCTTTTCTCGGTCATCGCGGGTAGAATGCGAGTTTTTAGTGCAAAAAATTTAACCTTGTCGGACAGATTTTTAATTCTTACCCTGCGCCCCTCTCCGCTAAGATTGGGCAAAACCAAGGCGACTTGCCTGATCAAAAAATCTTCGGTTTTGTATTCATATTCGGTTTTATGATCGGAAAAGAGTGCTGCACCGGAGGAAATGTCATGCCAATACAGCCCGTCGCCGAATACCCCGCCGTTTTTTTCCAAGGTGCTCCCGTTTTCTCTTGAAGGGCTATAGGCAAAGTCCGCCGCTACCTCGCTCAAAGTTTTATAAGCGCAAAATGATTTTTTTCGGTCAAACGGCAAGCCGTCATCTCCCCCTAAGCTTTCCGAATCGGGCTTACCAAAACTAATCACATTACCCAAATTTTCTGAATTGTCAAAGTTTTCCGTGCTTTCCGTTCCTTGCGGGTTGCTGTATTTATATAACTCCGAAAATCTTGCCGAATCGTCAAAAATCACAGAATCGCAATAATGATTTACCTTGGTATTTTGCGGTTTTTCTGTACTATGTCTGACATATACAGTGGGTTTTTCAAGACTGCATTCCCAAATTTGCTGATTTTCTGCGTTTTGCACCATTTCGGTAATATCCGCAAAATAGGTTTTAAAACCCCCTTGCCCTGCCTCGTACCGCGAGACACTTTTGCCTTTGTATACAGAACAGCTTCCGCCTGCCGAATCGTACAAAACGGAATATTTGTCCCCGTCCAAAATATTGTACTTAAGCGGATAGGTTTTTTTGACTGTAATTTCGTTACATGAATCATTAAGGCGGGGCGGCAACGGCTTTTTCTTTTTGGAAACCGCATGGAACTCGGTTTGCGTCAACAGCAGCTCGGCTGCGCGGACAGAGGGCGTCGACCTCAGCTTTTTTATCAATATATTGTCGGACAAATAATTGCAAACAGCAGCCAAAATCATTCCCTGATGGTGCGCCATAAAGCTTTGTACCACTACCCCTTCCGCTCGTATGCCGTGCCGCTTTTCGCGCCCTTTATCGCGGTTTTTTAAACGCTCTGAACGCTCTGACATTTTCCTTTTACCCCGTAAATTTCCTTTGTTATCATCGCCGCCGTGCACCCCCTTATCATACGCCTCGTAATATCCGTATCGCCCATTTAGACCGGCTTCCTCTATTTTGTCCAAATTTTGCAGCACCTTTTTAGGGACAAAGGACAGCGCTAAAATGGAGGCATAAACAGCTATGGCTTCGCCTCCCTCTTGGTTAGAGTTTGCAATAGACGGTACGCCGAACGCCCTGTATTGATAATTTCCGTTGTTGTCCGTATGATTATATTGCGACTCGGAAAAACCCCAAAACGGGAGCTTTTTCTTTTGGGCAAACCTGACATGAGCGTTTATTGCCGCTTTCGCGCCGCGGTCAAGCATTCCGCCGTGGGGGTATCGCACAAACAGCGCACTCATCAAATACTCGAAAACTCCTCCGGTCCACGAGCTTAACGCCACCTTTCCATAGCTTTTAAGCGCGTTTTTCGAAAGGTTCTCAAAGCTCTTTTTGGGGATTTTACCGCAGCCGATCGCAGTCAGATAGGTCAGCATAGACTCGCTCGCCATAAGGTCATAATGCCCGTCAAACGTCTTGTACGATTCGTTATAGCCAATATGCAAAAGCCCCCTTTTTTTGTCGTAAAGGCTGGATAAGTCCATGCCGTCGATAAGTCCGCGTACACGCTTTTTAAGCGTAAGGCTAAGGCTTTCAATGTGGCTTTTTTTCTCGCTTTTATTCGGGTTTTTTGTGTCGCTTTCCCGCCCGACTTTATCCTCAAATTCATCCTCGCAAAAGCTTTCCAGTACCAAAAGCGACGCCAAAAGATTGCCGTTGTCAACACTCGAAACGTATTTGGGATACAGCAGACCGCCTTTAATATCCATCCAATTATAAAGGTTGCCGCGCCACTTGGGGAGCGCCTCAATTTTGGCAACCGTTTCTTCTAACATTTTTTCACATTCGCGTACGTCGATAAAGCCAAGCGAAAATGCACAAACGGAGGATATAAGCGAAAACCCTATATTGGTGGGCGAAGTTCTGTCCGCAAAGCCTTTGTTTAGATATTCCTGAAAATTATCGGGAATTAAGCAATAGCCTGCCACCACTGCGGAATCCTTAAAATAACCCCACGTTTTTCGTGCCGTTTCTTTTAGTTTAATCCGCGCAAAATCTGGCAGATAATTTTTACTTCTATACTCATGGTTTAAGACAAAAATCAATATTATGCCAGACATAAACAAACTGCCTATTATAAACATAATAATCAAATTCCCAAAATACCATGAAATTCCAATAATCAAAACTGCCGCAAAAACACAGGGCAAAACGCTTGCCCTGCCCTTTGCATGAGCAAAAGTTTTCCACTCTAAAAGCTTTCGATTTGCCGCCAACCTAAACAGCGTCATCAATATAGCGCAAAGATTATAAACGGCTATTATCGGCAGAGTGGCTACATTAAAAGCCGTTTTAAAAAATTCTGGCAAAGGATTTGTGCCGTGCAGAACGGAATTTCGGACCGTATTGAGTACGACAAAGACGTAATATCCCAAGCTTACCGATACAGCCCAAACGCCCACGGCGGAAAAAATTGACACAAAAACGCCGGCAAGCGCGAAAACAGGTAACAACGAAAAAAGCAGGTTGCAAAAAATATGCCACTTAGCTATTGACGAAATCGGATTCTTAATCTTGTTTCCGCCTTTATCCATCACCCGTCCGAAAAGGTAAGGCAAAAGCTGCCAATCCCCCCTCAGCCAACGTATGCTCCTTGTCAGATACTGCGAAAAATTAGCGGGATATGTGTCCAAAGCACACTCCGCCGACCCGCATCCCGCCACCGCACCCTCGATAAAATCATGGCTTAAAATCCGCCCGTCAGGGAAAAAGCCTTTCAGTTTTTTGTTATACTCGCCCAGCCTGTAGATTCCCTTACCAGTATAATTTCCGCTGTCAAAAAGGTCATAATTTGCTTCCGCCGCCAAAAACGAATATCCGTCCAGCCCCACCGCGCCGCACAAAAGACGTGCAAATGCCGTAGAAATAGTGTATGGATTTGTCTTCGCCTTGACCGAAATGATGGTTTTCTCGCTGTTGAACGGGTGGTCCATAATCTCGACAAGCTCCTCGGCGCAGTTTAGCATGGTATCGCAGTCCAAGGTCACAACGTACTTTGGGCATACGCGCCGCCCCAAAACAAGCGAAAATTCCGCATCCTCCGCAGTCAACAAATATTCGTTCAGATTTATCAACGCGCCGCGTTTTTTTTCCCAACCCTGAAATTTCCCTTTTATTGCTTTATCATTCCCATGTATCCCTCCCGCGCCGCCTTTTTGCCGCGTTTCGCCGTCGCTTTTCCGCCTTCTATAAATCCGCCCGTTTACCCCTTCTTCCCTTTTTCTCCCGCGTATTCCCTCGTCAATCCTCCGCCGCCGCCTAACGTAAAGGTTATACTTGTCCTCCTTAAGCAGTCCGAACAGCCGCCTGCATTCGGCAAACAATTCCGCGTCGGCGTCGCACGTTTCCTCTCCCGCGGGAAAATCCAATAATAACCCATAGCGGAAATTTGCGTTCGGACTGGCATACCGCAATGTTCTGAGATTGAAAAAAAGCTCTTGTATCTCTTTCTTACTGCCCGCTAATCCACAAAAAATAAGTAATGCCTTGCTATCTGAAATGTTGAGCCTAGGCAAATACCTCCTAAAGACAGCGCGAGAATTAAGTTCACCGACCACCGTCAAAACTATTGCGACGGCGGAAGGAAAGAACAGCACGGCAAGTGTAATCCCAACCCATAAAACGTCCAAAAATAGCGCAAATGTAGCCCCAATCCCGCTGCAAAACAGCGTTGCAAACGTTAAAACAGCAAAAATATAAAGCCGCTGCGCTCCCGCACCTCCCGCCCGCGGCAAAATAAATCTCGCAATATCCTCGCCCTTACTTTTTGCCGCCGTCACAATCTCGCGAGCAAGGGCAAGCTCCCCCTTGCGCTGCCGTTTGGCCCTTCGCGCGATAAAATGAAGGTAGACATTTTTTGTGGGCAGAGTGCAATTTTTATAAACGATGTCCTCGCCCTCAAGCAGCCTGTTTATAGGCGATAGCCGCAGAATATATTCGTCGGTAAGCCACATTTTCGCCTCTCGCAGCGTACTTACCGCCGACTCGACCGCCGCCGAATACGATGAAACCAAAAGCCCGAATTTTTCGTTTTTTAATTTTACCGAAATATCGTTCAACGCGGCAAGGCGGCATAACGAGGCTTCTGATTCATAGTCGCAATTCAACAAATAAAAGTAGGTATACGCCCCCTCGTTTAGGCAAGACAAATCAATCCGTTTTTTAGCGGCATCCCTTTCGGCGACCGCACGGAACTTAGATATTTCATTGGATTTATCGCAATATATCGCCAAAAACTCGGCCAAAGCAAAATCCAAGCATGCGGGAAGAGCAGCGATCTCAAACTGTGACAGCGGAGTAATTTCATTATATTCATCGACCATTTTAGTTAAAAGCGCGCCGCTTACCGCCCCGCCGGTTGAATGAACAAGCAGGCGGCAGAATTGGTACACCCGTGGGTATTTTCCACAGTGAGGCAGGTTTCCCAAGTTTTTCGTCTGTTTTTTTAAATATGCGATTTTTTCGCGCAACAGAAAAAAGCTATCATAAATACGATTTTCAAACTCGAAGCACCGTCCGTTTTGCGCGCGCAAAGCGATACGCCCGTAATATTTATCAGCGTATTTTTGAATATATTTTGCGTCAATTCCCCGCCCGTGCAAAACAGGCGACACGCACCGCGACGCCAAAGCGATGACGGCAAGCTTTAGGGCGTTTTGGTCAAGCGGAGACTTAAGTGTAAAGTCGGGCTCCGCTCCACGCGCCAACAAACGATAAATCACGACCACGCCCACCAGCACCGCTGCGGCCGATACAACAAAATACATCAAAACTACCTACAGACGCCTTTATTATTATTTCCGTCGGCGCGGTTATTACATCGGCAAAATATTATACTTGGCAACAGGCCTACTCAAGTTTTCCATCTGTAACATCCGTTGAGCCGACTTTAATCTATATGATTATTAGCATTTTAAGGTAAAATTAAACGTCTTACAGGTACAAAAAGCTTATCGGGAATTGCATTAGAGTTCATGCAAAACTTAACGTGCCGGATGACGAGCGGATTTTTTATTTATACGGAAACTTGTGAGGCGAAAGCTTATCCCGCTCTCTCCGGGACTTGCTTCATGTAAATCTCGCAAATCGCAAGTGATTTGTAAGTTTGACCGGCTACCTCGCATGGGTTTCGTGTAAACCCCGTTTACCCGCGACCCTACTCTCGTTGACGGTAATATAAAAGACAAAAAAAACCGCCCATTATTTTGGGCGGCAGAGTATGGTCTGTAAGCCGGGTTTTGTGTTATGCAGCAATCTATCTTGGCGCCGCGTTGCCGCGGCGCTCGAGCGGCATAGGAGGGAGCGGCGAACAGCCTTAATTCCCTCGCGCCTTGCACCAAGTGGGGTTTACATGTGCCCTCCGTGTCGCCGCGGAGGCGGGAGTCTCTTACACTTCCTTTTCACCCTTACCGGTCAAGGAACCAACGGCTCCCCGACAGGCGGTTGTTTTCTGTTGCACTTTCCTTAAAGTCGCCTTCACCGGCAGTTAACCGGCACTGTTGTTCTCAGGTGCCCGGACTTTCCTCGCGTTTTAGCGCGCTGCTGCGCGACCATCTCGACGGTATTATAGCACAATCCCCACAAAATATCAAGCCAAAACAGCGGATTTGCGCCTTTAATTTTTGGAAAATGTCGACAAAACTTGAAATTATGAACAGTTTACTTAAAATCAATATCCAATTCGTCGCCGTTGAAGATTGTATCGCCGAAAAAATCGCACGGTCTGACTTCTAACGCCCGCAAAATAATCAGCAAGGTTCTTATGTAAATATCCTTGTTTTTGTTTGTTCGGATACTTCTATACGTTTCGTACGAAATCACGGCTTTGTTGCATAGCGTGTAAACGCCCAGCCATTTTTCTTTTCGTATAGTTTCAAGTTTTTCACTTATCAGACGATTTAATAACATATCGCAATATTATCAAAAATCACCACCATAATATCTGTGCTATATATGATTTTTGGCGGCGCCAATCATTCGTGACGATTCTAATTTTGTCATCCCCTCACCTGTCGCTGCGGATTTCCTTGGCGATTTTACCGATCGCTTTCTTTTCTATCCGCGACACGTAAGACCGCGAAATATTAAGCTGCCCCGAGATTTCAAGCTGCGTCATCGCCCGCCGCCCGATCCCGTACCGCTTGAGAATAATCTCCTTTTCTCTCCCGCTTAGTACCCTTTCGATAATCTCGCATATCTTCTCAAACACAATCCCGCTCTCGACCTTAGCAAAAACGCTGTCCTCCTTAATCGGCAGGATGTCCATCAGTGTGATTTCGTTGCCGTCCTTGTCCACGCCCACGGATTCGCACAAGGATATGTTGCCGCGGTATTTTTTGTTGGAGCGTATGTACATCAGGATTTCGTTGTCGATACACTTGGCGCAGTAGGTGGCAAGCTGGCTGCCCTTGCCGTACTCGAAGGACTCTATGCCCTTTATAAGCCCTATGCTACCAACGGAAATGAGGTCGTCCGCCTCGCCCGCGTTGCTGTATTTTTTAACGATGTGGGCGACAAGGCGCAAATTATGGCGGATAAGCATTTCGCGTGCGCTTAAATCGCCTGACCGTGCTTTTTCAAGATATGTTCGCTCCTCTTCCGCGCTCAAAGGATTGGGAAACGACCCCTTGTTGTTGACGAAAGAGGTGAAACAAAAGATTTTGCCCAAAAAAACCAAAAAACTTTCGACGATCATAAACGCTCCGCTTGCGGTTGGGTTTGGTGTGGGTAGTCGTGGATAGTCGTGAGTAGTTGTCGTCGTCATTTGTTTTGGCATGCAGTTATTTATATCGGTTAGGGCGTCGTTTGTTTTTATAATAGACTTATTTCCCAACCTAACGTGGTCGAATAAGGGATAGGTATTTGATTGATATAAAAGGCTGCGAAACGCGGGCGTAGCAGCGCTATGTACGCGTTAAGCAAGTTTTTATAGCGGCAAACAGACGCCCTCGGACGTGCCGCGGAAGGTT
>Ga0123353_10007116_pt1 | contig 15059 bp, 11 predicted proteins | sample TergutLab28metaG_3_FD_92763 | JGI IMG/M metagenome (GOLD analysis project Ga0123353, IMG submission 92763) | Labiotermes labralis P3 segment gut microbial communities from Petit-Saut dam, French Guiana - Lab288 P3 | ecosystem: Host-associated > Arthropoda: Insects > Digestive system > Gut ... | reverse complement strand
GAATCCCTTAACCACGAGACCAAGAGGAAGACCCAAGTATAGATGGGAGGACAACATCATACAGGACCTTGGTCAAATGAAGATCAAAAATTGGATAACCTGTGTCCAGGATAGAGCAAAGTGGAAAGATGTCGTTGAGAAGGCCAAAACCTCCAATTAAAGGGGATTCAGGTCCTGAAGAAGAAGAAGAATTAAGAAACTATAGTTCAGTGTTTGAAGGATGATTGCTGTATCAGCAGATCTTATGCTCATCTTTCATTTCTTTGGACACCAATCTTGCACAGAACTTGCAGAACCCAGAGCTGTTTTACACTACTGGATATACTGGCCCTCGACGAATGTTAAATTTATTGTAGTTTCTCTGATAGTGACATCTATCCTTGAGAATCATAACTCTTGACTTCTTGCAGTTTATCATTGCTGGTTGACATTAAGGGGCATTGCAAACCCTCTGCATGAGCCACACTCATCCAGCCCTTCTTGAACATTTCTATCCATATGTCTATATTTGCATATACTTGCCCCCATACTGGGCACATAAGTTGAACACTTCACATACATTCTGCCCATTAAAAACTGATCTGTGATTTTCCTTGCTGCAACCTAAAAGTGTCACAGCTGTGTTCCCTGCTCCATATTAACTCATACACTGAGTGCAAGGTCCAGATCATTGGTGTGCTGACACATCAGTTAACCAGTTGCAGTGTTGCCAACTCCCAGAGGTTTGTCTTACACCAGTGACTGCCAGAAAAAAGAAAAGTGCAACAACTTTTTTAAAATCCCATGTAGATGTTAACTGCTTTTGTCCAGAGAAGATTTTTTTTCTCATGCTTCACTTCCCACACGTCTGATTGAGGTAAAACTTCTTACATGTACCAGCCCTCTATGTCAGTACTCCGTATGAGCTGCAGATGCCACTGCCATCATCATCATCATCATCATCATGTCAGGAAGTATGGGCTCATTTTTGCCTCTATCCCAGAAATAACTCTTTTTTTTATTGCCAGGGTAGGCAGAAAGCAGAAAGGTCAAGCATAATTGGAGGCCTTATTCACAGTAATGTTGTATCAAAAGAGCTGAGATTCTTATAACCTGGAATATTGATGATTAGTCTACTAATACATGACAGCTTGTAGCCTGATAGGTAGATACATTTCAGAGGAGTATGCTGCCCCCATCTTCAGCCTGGAAGATTGAGGCAGCATCTTCGTCTGAAACATTGGTACTTATCTACCAGATGTATGTGTTCTTTAATGACACTGTCACTTTGTCAGACTGAATATTGTAAACAATTGGATGAGGTGAATAATGAATTGGAAATTATGTAGAAGGAGGTGGTCATGGCACAATATGAGATATTGTCGTGGAATGTGCTTACAAAGCCTGAGGGAAAGCTCGAGCTGTAGGATAGTTCATGTCACAGCTGAGAGTGGAACTAGATAGAGGCCAGTTGAAATGTGATGGCACACGCGCAGAAACCAAATTTCGTCTTTCGGCGAAATGGATGAGTCCATTTAAATCGGCGGGGCATCAGTTCAGTCGACTGCTGGCAGCCAAGGTGTGTGCATCAGCGGTAGTAATGCTGGATACACAATGTTTCAAGGTAGTGTGAAGGGTACTGGCTACCCACTCCATTCGCCAGTTTCCTCTTCATTTCCCCTCCTGTGTGTCACCATGTGTCATCACATTTCAACTGGAGTCTACCTCTTGTTGACAGATCACAAGCTTTACTGCATGGTCATCATAATCTTTGTTTTTAGAAAACTGTAAACATCTTCCACTCTGACAGGGTACAGAGAAATGTTTTACTTTTCATATGACGTGGGAATTTCTGCAGGTTACAAGTATTATGTGGACAACCTGGTGGCCATTGCCAGACTGCGTGGTGATACCCTCAAAACACTGCGCATTGCAGCACAAGATATCCTGTATGATGTGACAGAACCCAGCATCATTGAGGAGCTTTCAATAGGATTTGTTCAGGTATTGGGTACTTCCAGCATTAATTATATATCTGAGGTTTGTACAGGTGTTGAATACATAACAGCGTTAGTTACTTAACTGAGCTTTCATACAGGTACTGAATACACACAGTTATAGTTTCACATTCAAAGTTTTGCCAATAGGGCCAAATCACATGCAGACCTAGTGGATCTCCACTGAGTTACCATGTACTGCCAACACAGCAATAAATTCATTCTGCTGTGTTCACAAAAAATATTCAGTCACGTTATAGTTTACCTGGACCATACCTCAGCGCACAATAAATATTACTTAATTACTGAATTTATTATTTTCTTCACAAAGTCCCTGAAAGTTCAAGTGGGCCACTGTCACCACATTGTGGCCTGCCGTCTAGTTGGGAGTGGAATAGATGGCCTCCAGATGTGAAGAGTAGCTACAGTTGAGGAAATTCATGGTTTATGCTGTACTTGTAGTATTTTATTTACTTTGTATTTGTTTGTTTGTTTGTTTATACTTAGCTATGCTGTTGATAGTTGAGTGTGTGTATATATATATATATATGGTGTCAAGTGGTAGGATGATCAGTGAATAAATTTGAAATTACAGTGAAACTCCCTGAAGACATTTTTGGACAGATTCAAGAAATCAGAGTTACTAAGTGGAGAAATCTCGTAAAAGTGTGGGAATGGAAATTCATTTTTTGATTTATCTTAGATAACTGACTACTTGTGTGTGATGGTCCACGTATAGTTCAGATTTTTATAAATTCATTTTATATACATAATTGTATAAATGTTCATTATTTTTTATGATTTGAATTTATTTGAATTATTAAAGAAATAGTTTTTATGATGATTGCACTGTAGCCAGATGCCATGTTTGTTTCTCCCTCCCCAGACAGTTGATATGTCAGCTGAGCAAGTAGTAGGTTTCCAGAGTCTTATTATACAGCAGAAATTTTAGTTCATATCTTATTTAATTGCAAAGTCTTGTGATAAACTGAATAAACAGTTTGTTATAACACATGGGTAGTACTTCAATTCAATAACCAATGAATGCACATATAATTTCACATAAAACACTTTTAAATACCTTGCAAATACGAATTGAATTGTGAATACTGTAACATAACTTTAGCAAGGAACAAAGCTCCCTGATGATGATCAGACAAGATCGAAACATGTCAGAGTGTTTTAAAGTGTTTTAAAAGTGTTTTATGTGAAATTATATGTGCATTCGTTGGTTAATGAATTGAAGTGATTCTGCAAAAAATGCTATGTGCTACAAGAAGATTTATGGGTATTTTTCAAATTGGTACTAAGAAATGTAATGACTGCACATATACACTGTGGTGTCTGTGGCTAACTAGCATGGATGCTGCAGTTATGGAACTGTTCTAGTAGTTAAGCAGTGATGGTTGCGTATGTATGTTGAATGTGTGCAGTTTGCAACAGTTTTAGGTAAGTTAAGAGTCTAAATGCATTCTGACTGTCAACTGACAGCATCATTTTAATGCTGTATGTTGGTAATAGTTTGAACAAGTGGAAATTTAGGAAAGTAATTTGAAATTTTCATATGGAAAACATATTAATTGGGTGAAATATTCATTCTCTTGTGACCTTTTTGTGCTGTTTGGACAGGAAATTTACGCATGCAGGGTATGTACTAGAAGGGCAAAATTTTGGTACTACATTATCCTGATATGTTGGGTAGGAAAACTTGTTAACCAGGGATGTCTTAAGCATCACAGTACATGGGAGGAAACAGTTATGACCTGATTTGAGGTATTACCTTGGTATTTACCTGGAGGTGCCTATGGAAAACATGAAAATTCTCTTAATTGATCTCTGTGCCAAGATTTGAACCTGGGACCTCCCAAACACAAGACAAACTACCTCATCATGACAGGTAGTACTTTTAATGTTGCTGTGGTCATAAGATAAAGAAGGTTGCATTTGGTTGTACATGTAGCTCAGGTGAGGGAAACATTATGTGGACACAATTGTTTATTGGAAGGCCTCATGGAAAGAGACTATAAATTGTGTCTTGCAGAAGCTGGAAGTTTCCATTAACAATGTTGATATAACTTTTGATCCCCATAACAAGAGGGAATTCCTATGTCGTCCGAGTAGTTCACTCTCCTGTACTAATGAAGGTAAATGTGACCGAATATCATCAAAAGAAAATGTGTTTGTGTGTATTAGTATGGAAAATAGAAAGAATATAGATTAAAATGTAATCCAGAAACTGTAACTTAATGCTTGCTCATTGCATCAACCTCAATGGCTGCAATACACAGTAGTAACAGTATTGAGTAAGTTGCATAGTATCTTTGTTTGCTGTTCAGTGGCAGGATACAAAACAGACAGCAGAGTTACATTTTAATACATATTGGATTACCAGCTACAGTAAACTGCGTACACCATATGTTCTGTTTTTAGAAATCATTAATTGCAGTCAGAATGTACAACCAGTAGATTGACTTCACAGAGTAGTTAATTTTTTATGATGATTCCAGTATAATATACAAGACAATTCAGCATGGCGATGTATGATACACAGTCATTTTCTTTGGAAATTGTTTTTAGGGGACAGGTGTGAAGTATATTTGGGCAAAAATTTTACGTATTAATTAATTCCTGAAATAAATTTATTCCTCCTTCCATCTTAGCTCTGATTTTATTTTCTATAAAAATGTGAACGTCCTCTCTCTGTTTTTATTCACTGCCATGTGGATAATGAAATAGTTTGGGTATGTAGTTCATTATATTTCCAGCAGATGGCAGGGAAGGTTCAATATTTACATCACTCTCTTACAGAAAGTGATGTAAATACCCTGCACACAACAGTGAAAATGAAAACTTTCCAAACCCATTAATGCAGGAGCCCAGAAGAGCATTTTAAGGAAAACATTTGTAATATTACCACTTGCATCAGAATAGTTGAATAAGAGTTAGCTATTCATTGAATCTGTAGTTTCAGCCTTTGAGCCTGTGATGTCCACATTTTTCAAGCATTGACATACTCTCAAGATTATACTTCTCTTTTGTTTTACAGAAATTGATATATTTCAAGACTTAGCTGCACATATATTTCAAGATTTATCAGCACATATAAGCCACTACTGTTTTTATTGTTATCTTCTCATTTTACATTCTTTGAACAGATGTGACAGTTTGGACCTGCAAGACATTTTATGTAACAAGTTGTTTCAGTATTGATATGTAGGAAAATAGACAAGCGTATTTGAATTGCTTGCTTTCTGGACCTCATTCATTTCCTGATATTTAAAAAAGAAGACACTTTGAACACTGGATATGTTCCTGTCCCCATATGTAAGGGTGGGAAGGCAGCTACTACAGCCCTGATAGATAGGGCTGTGATCAAAGTCTGGTTACGTTGTCAACCATTTCACCTGAGGGCACAAATAGTTTCATTTTCCAAAACTTTCCATTCTTTTTAGAATACTAGTTGATAGATGAATATAAAACTCAGGTAATCATAAGGGTAATATAAACTCTGGCAGAACCAAGATTGAGCATAGTTGTGTGTGTAGTCCTGAAAAAAAAAAAACATGCAGGTCATGTATTAAACCATCTCAGCTGGACTTGTGCTGTTCTTTCAGGAGGTGAGTGAGGCACTGGGTAGCATATGGGCTCCTCTCCCAAACTCGCAGCTTCATGATGTGATCCATAATCCAACAGCTGGTGACTCTGATGAATTTATTCTACCCATTGTTTTGAAAGACCAGGACCCATCGTAATAATAACTCTGAGGTCACATGTAGACCAGTGATCAACAATAAGATGAAAAGATGGTCATCAACCTGTCCAGTGGCACATACACTGCAGCATAGTAAGATGAATACAATCAGTCAAATCATTAGCTTGTCTGTAGCAACTTTAAGTATTTTAAATTGTGCTACATGTGTATGTTCATGTATATACAAATATATATATATGTGTGTGTGTTTTTTTTTTTTCTGATTGAATCATAAAGAATGCAGGAGTTGTATAATGATGACACTCTGAACTGCCAGAGAGTTTTGTTGTTTTGCGTATCAGTATTTGGGATGCAGATTGCTCCAAAGTAATGTTGCCCCTTGATGGGTTAGTTGTGTGATGTCCCCTGCATGGGCTGGGTTTGAATATCATATCCAAAGCCACATTCACCACTTTAAGTAATTATTGTGATTTTATCTGGGTATTGTACGGATGGGTGGCAGGGCTGTGAGTGATATCAAATTGCACATTACATGACATGGGAACTTACTCACCTTACATTTCCATTTTTTTTTGCTTCTTTCATTGCAAGATGGACATGTCACTCACTTTATGTCAGATTTCATACTGTTGCCTGCCAACTGCTCATTCACATTGTGAGACAGTATCCACATTCCATTGTACTGATAAACAGACTCGTTGTTTCACATCACTGCACAATTGTCTTTGGCCTTTCAGCGGAGATAGTCACATTCATCAAAATTATATGTTACTGCTGATGCTGTGGTTTGTAATATGACAAAAAGGATGAGTGTATCTTTAGTTCATGGAAAGTTTGTTGTTTTAGGGTGATATAATTACAGAAGTTGGTTGTCTTGCCTCATATTTAAATGGCATTATTGTAACAACAGACAATAATTTGTTGTATGGTCGTTGGTTACATCTGTGCAGTGTTCAGTGTAGGTCATCTTGACATCATGTATCTTAGCGAGTGGAATGGAGTTACAAATGACTGTGTGACAACCCAATGACAGAATTACCTATGCCACACATATGGTGCTTGAGCTTCTTAAGAACAACTGGCTTTCATTAAAGCACAGACTTTGTTGTTGACATGAAAGTGGAATTATGCAAGCTTGAAAGTTTCTAATTTCAAATTACAATAAAATTATATCACATGTGGTGGAAAAGAGACCAGGTTTTATATGGAATTACTGTTTCTGCATGAAGATGAAGTAACAGAATTCTGCAAAAAATAATAATGTCCCTTCTGTCTTAATGGTTGTCATCCCATTGTGTTATGATATCAGTATTGATATATGCACAGACTGTCCATCCAACACAACTGTTCATTTATTGCAGCACAGCTGCATGTTTCAGTCCACCTACAGGACAATCAGCACACTGTCAAAAACTTCTTAAATAAGATAAATGTGCTTACAAAGTCCACACTCCTTTTGTTTTTGTGAGATCTAACAAATTATGAAAAATTGTTTCGTATATTATTATGTCAGTTAGGAGCTGTTATTTATGATAAAACTCTTTTAAAAGTAATATGTGTAAAATTTCACATTTGATATTTTGATATTTATCTTCATTCAAAACTATGTTCCAGTTGTCATATTTGTAAGTCTGCTTTGTTTTTCTTCAGTCTTATAACTTTTGTTTTAATGTCGAATGGTAATGATCAAGTTTACGGGGATTCCTTTATTGATTTTTCTCATTTCATAGTGTTTTCTGTTTTTCTTTAGAATTTTTCCAGTTTCTGTTTGTAGTGGTCAAACATACTATTTAGTGATGGGGATTCCCATTTCTGTATACGCCTTATGCTGTCACCACCAGTTTGTCCTGTGTGGTGATAGTCGGTGCATTTATCTATATTGATGCACCTTCTTCCCCAAAACTCTAAATAATTTGTTTTGTGTATAGTAGTCATCATGTACTTTACTAACATTATTACGTGATTCCCTTGTACCCAGTTATGTAGATATGTTGCAAAGAGGTTGCTGGTTTTTCCTAGACTCTTGTCTTAGATGTTTATGCTCTTTTCTTTTGCAACCCCCATTTTCTCATGTATCTCTGTCTCCCACTACATCTAGATGATCTATACTCTAGATATTCATTTCTCTTGTCTTGTGTGCCCTACTTTCTTAGGTGCAGATCATCAATTTTCTGCCTCTTTTAAGTCTTTCAGTAACTGTAACATGTGCATGTTCAACAAAACTTCTACATTGCAGGAGGTTATATTTTTATACGTTTACACGTTAGGTTCATGTTGTTTCTTGTGCAAAGTTTATATGATTGCCTTAACATTCCTGTATGCTGTCAGAAGCCTTTTGTCCCCCAAGTTCATGAATTTATGAACAAATTTTGTTCACATTCTGATTGTTGTGCTAGTTTTGTATTGGCCTTTGCAGATTGTTTGTGTGAACTGCTGCATGACCAACTGCCCAGTGGTCTGTTACACTTTATGCATATCACCATACTCAGTGGGCTACAATTCCTCATTGTGATATATCTACAATGACGTAAACTGACGCTGAGCATATGTTAATGCATGATAATGTTTACATTCCCCGTTTTTAAGGAGCAGTTAAAATATATATCTACTCAGATTTAGGCCCTTTTTTTGACTGCCATGTGTTATCAATTGAAAGAGATTTGGCACTCCATTAGTCTGTAGTGTTGGCCATCTGTGCAACTGAATGCTTGTGTGCAGTCATGTAAGCCAAGTGTGTGTTGGTAATAATATTTAACACCAACTTGTTGCACAGTGTTTTTATTTGTTAATTATTGCCTCATGTGCTTTGGCCTCAGCTGATGGCAGTCTTCAGGCAGATCTTGACTTGAACTAAGGCAGCAGTAAGCAAAACTAGATTGTGTGGTTATTGTTTAAGGTGCAGTAAGTGTTTGTGCCTGAATGTCATTCTCATTCAGACATAAACCCTTGAATTGGAAGCATGCTGTTTGTCAGCTTTGTTTGTGACTGGATATCTAAACGCAGCAGTGTATGGTATCTCTTTTTACACTTCTCACATTATTGTATTGAACATTCATGTGATAAAACATTTGAGTTGAAACCATTGAAACCCAAAGAACATTGTTATTATTACAATTTAATACGAACCAAAATGCACATCCACTATAATTTAATTTTATGCAGTGTCTTCTACATGCTTCGAGCCTTAAAGGCCCTTCATCTGGAAGGTAGTTGTAAAAATATAGGCATTATGGTATAATATATATCCGTGTATATGGTATGTGATGAGTTATCAATATGTGGATATGCTGGAATTGCAAAGAAGTTATTTTAGGGCACATAAAAGTACATGTAAAAAAGTAATTATAAAAAATGTAAATACATAACGGTATGGATATGTAGTTGTATGATATGAGAATAGTCAAATGTTTATTAAAATGCACAGTATTGCTTTTTTTGCATTTTAATAAACATTTGACTGTCTCTTATATCGTACAACTAAAATATTTTTATCTATATATATATATATATTATGTACTTACATTTTCTTATACTTACTTTTTCATGTATACTTTGACATGTCCTATAATAACGTTTATTGTAATTCCAGTCTATCCACACATTGATGACTCACCATATACTGTATACATCAATATATATTGTACCATAATGCCTGTATTTTTACAACTATCTTCCTGATGATGGGCCTTTCAAGCTCAAAACATGTAGAAGATACTGTGTAAAATTAAATTATCGCAGATGTGCACTTGGTTGATATTACAGTCTAATAATTGTGTCACTATTCATGGTAAAAAATGCATAAAACAAGAGACTGTCTTTCACTTGTTGCTTTGTGCAGGCCTTTGAATTAATGTAAACCTTTCTGTCAGAGTAAGGAATGATAGGAAGATCTAACCTGGTGCATGGTGTGTGGATACCGTCTGACAGCAGTAGATCATAACTAACTGAACTGGAATCTGGTGTAATCCCGCTGCATGCCATTGATGTACGTAGTCATGTGTATCTTAGGTCCAGCGCCTCTAAGCCAGTGTTGGAGACCAAGAAGGACCTGACCAGAGTGTCAGAATATTGTGTTATTGACATTCACAAATTGTTTCTTGGAACTGCAGTACAGCACACTGCTCAGTGGCCTGTTACACTTTATGTGTAACACCACTCCCCGTGGACTAATCTGTTGCTGATTCTAATGTACGCTGTCTACAAAAACTTCAGAACTGACACTGAACGCACATTAATGTGTGATTAGGTTTACATTGCAAGGTTTGAGGTTTCCATAATGATGTAGTTGAAAGTGTGGGTTTTCAGGGATATGACACTGTTACTGAGACCTGAATCCTATGAATGTCTTCATGGTTTTTTAAGTTTGTAATTAGCTGCTGAAATACACCACTACTTAGAGGGTGTGCTTGTCTTCACCTGCCATTCAGTGTCACTCAAAAGCAAGTGGGCATACCATAAGTCATATCACCTGAGCCATCTGCACAACACGATAATTGTGACCATGTTTGTAAAGCTTAGAAGACTGGTTTGACCATGACTGCAATAGTATCTTTGATCTTTATGTACTTTAATTTTGCTGTATATGTGGGACATTCAAAAAGTAATCCCCCCATGCAAGTGTCTTGTGTAAGTGGTGTGACCTTGAAGCGGTAGTTGTCCCAAATTATTCAGTGTTTATTTCTTATTTTTTTGCCATATTGTACAGCTTGGTACACTTGTGGTTTGCAGTGTATATCGTTCATGATGGGTGGCTCATTCTCAGCTGTATCAAAGCAGATCAAACAGCGAGCTGTTATTAATTTTTTTATGCATGAAAATGGAACTTCCATTAAAACTCACAAATGATTATAGGCTTGCTATGGTGAAGATACTGTGGAAATAAGTACTGTGCGTCATTGGGTAAGACAGTCAAGGGATAGCAGCAGAAATTTGGACATGAATGACCAGCTGCGGTCTGGAAGACCAGTCATTGCAACTCACTATTTGAACAGGAATAAAGCTGACAAACTTCTTCAAGAAAATCAATGAATTTCACAGACAACCATAACAGAAAAGCTAAACTTTGGTTTATCTAGTGTCAGTGAGATTATTGATTGCAGGTTTGGGTTACAAAATTATGTGTACATGATGGGTGCTGTGTAACATTATGCCCGAAAAGCAGAGAGTAACGCTGGAAGCATGTCAACAGTTACTCACTAATTATGAAAGTGAGGGTAATGGTTTTCTGTACAGCATTGTTACAGGGGACTAGAGTTCGGTACATCACTATGGCCCAGAATTGAAAAGCCAGTCACTTGAATATCATTATCCCACTTCTACCGGAAAGAAAAAATTCAGGACTCAACCATCTGCCTGAAAATACATGCCCACAGTTCTCTGGACTACAGAGGCATCATTCAGCAGGACATGATCTAAGGTTTCTAACTCCAAGACTTAAGTGAACACCCAGAAGTGGTTGTAACAATGAATCATTTACATTCGTTGGGCCAAAAAAAATGCTGCTTCAGCACGATAAAACCAGACTCCACACTAGTACTGAATAATGCTGATGTAAATGAACTGTATTTGGTTCAAATCTGTGGGTTGTGGGGCTCATCGTCACTATTACACACTCTGATGCTCTTCCAGCTACATTAAAACTGATGGTCATTGCTTGAGACTCAGCTGCAAACTGGTGCACAAGGCATCTACTGTTACATTCAGTGGCACACACATTGCCTGAGTGATAAACAGGCAGGACCAAATCAAAACAAAAAGAAAGAGAAGAAAAAATACCTTCCTCCTATGCCAATTCTGCTTACCAGGAAAGGAAAGCTTAAACAAGTACTACCACTTCAGCGATGACAGCATTGGATTTGAAGTTGTTCCACACTCTCCCTACAACCTGGCTTTGGCACCATCTGACTTTCAGTTGTTTACAGCTTTCAAGAAACATCTGAAAGGAATTCATGTCACATGTGATGAAGAAATTCAAGCTGCTATGGAAAAATAGTTTTGAGAACAGAGTCAATGTAGAGTTCTTCATAGAACTCTATACCGACTGATCCATACAACGTGTTTGGTGCTGGCGGCTTTGTTTCGAACTAGAAGGACACAACATTGAAGAGTGAGGTATTGTACAAAATATACTTTCTGAACTATATTTTGTGTTTTGTTTCATTACAGTACCTTGTCTGGCTGTAAAAATACAAATATGAAGGCATTAATTTCCGTATACCTTACATATTATGCCCCTGGTGTGAGTCAAACCTTGGATCTCTGTGACATACATGCTGAGGCCAAATAAATAGTTGAGCATCAGACGTATAATACAGTAGGTACCCAAGGTGTGAGTGAGTCACACCTTGGCTGTGTGGGGTACATGCTGAGACCAAAAAGCATTTAAGCTTTGAGAATACAATATGGCAGACTCTTCTTTGTGAGGTAGGAGCTAAAGCTGAAGGAACAGTTGAGCATAGACCAGCAGGCATAATTAATTCCAATGTTAACTATCATTGTTTACAGTCACTTGTTTACATCTCATTGTAGATCACTTCAGAATCAGTTGCCAAGACAGAGATTGTGTTTTCATAGTATTCACATGCTACTTCATCAAAAGCAATAACCAAAGAAACAGAACTAACCAGTATGTCTGACATCATGCACAAACCAAGCTCTGATATGTTGGAGGGTGTACTGCCATCTGGTATTCTATATCAAAGAGCTCATTTGTTTTCCATCAAAATGAAATAGACCAAGATGTGATGTCATGTAAAAACCAAACATCAATTTAACCCTTTGGCACTAGAATTAAATGCCTGGTGTAATATGCACAGACTAGAATTTAAATCAGATGATTTCATTTTTTCATGCATACAGTATGAAAAAAAAAAAGTCTCTTAGAGTTTTCCTTCATATTTGATGAAATATATTTCAGCAGTTTGTTTATGATATATTTAAGATGGAAAAAATATTTCATGCATTTTTATAATCAAATCACACCCATGTATTGTGTGCATTATATGGCTGTTATCTGTTCCAGTTGTACGTGTACAGTAGCAACAGTTGGCAGCATTTCACACTGAGTGACTTATAAATAACTTTACCAAGGTTTTACTCACTGTATTAACATGATTAAAAAATGTTTATTTAAATGTTTCAGGAAAATGACTTAAGAAACTTCCTGTATTTGCTCATAGCAAAGTATATTTGTAAGCTTTTTCTGCAAGTTAATTGTAGCTGGTAGAAGTGCAGTTAGGTGGAGAGTCACTTCCATACTATACCACATAATTCTCTTACTGTTTTCCTTAGGCATCCGTCTGCATTGTTGCTGTATTGTACACTGGAAAGGCCAAAAGTATTGTGGGCAGCTCATTTCTGATGAGTACGCTCTTGGCACAGATTTATTGAGTGTGCAGATGTGAATACCTTTCCTGTTCTTTATTTCATGGCCACATAAAATATGAAAATGTTTGAACTGTAATCTACCATGTTGTCACAGTTTTGCTGACCGCTTCTTTTGTTACTGCATTGTCTGCAACCGTATGTCACTCCCATGGGTACACAAAACAGCAACTTAAACTTTGTGGTTGTGGAATGTTAATTTTGTCTCATTAGTGATAGTTCAAGATGGCAGTAACCTTGCTGATCTGTGTGTGTGTTGTTAGCAGAACCATTCACTTTGTTATATTCTACACTGTGTTACTGATTCAGTTATCATATGTGGCATCACACAACTAACCTTCCCTGTGAATATATATATTCACTGTTATTTACTTTGATGCACAGGTAACACCACAGACATTCTTAGTGTGCCTGAATTGTTGGATGATACTGCATGATCATTGTATGGTTTTTACAGGTAGTCATATTTGAACATTCCAGAGATGGACATGTCATTATTTTTAATAATGTCGAGTAGGGTACTGCTGCTCAAACCTAAACTAAACATCTGTGATATGCTGTGTGCTGGACATAATTGGATTCTGGGGGAGAGCTGACACTTAAAGACTTATGACAGACAGAAGCTTGCTTCCATTTTTTAACCAACCTGAAATGAGTGTTAACGTTGGTAGTTGTGGTAGTTTGTTTTACACATTGTGCATTATATTCATTGTACTTTGTGTATTTCAGTCTGAATGTTGCAGTGAGTCCTACAATTTATCTACAGACCATGTTCAGGGTTTTAGTTGTAGCTTATGGTAGACAAAAGTCTGCACTTAAATTCTGATTCCATCCTTATTTCACGTAGTTTTCCATAGTTGTTCCTTTTCATTCAGTAGTCTGTGGGTTTGCATGTGTAGGTTTATCCAGCAGTTTGGCTTATACAATTGAAGCTGTCTAACTTCACTGCAGTCCAAGATCTTCCAACTCCTTCTTACAAACATAACAAATATCCAAAGTGTAATATAAAAAAAAATTTCGATGTCACAACAGCTACTGACGAGAAGTGTGAAGGAATTTCAGTTTTTACGAAAGAACCTACTACTTTACATCCTTACAGCTAGAGGACAAAATAAAGAATCTGTTTATAATAAGAATGGATTTTGTGTGAATATCCTGCCAATATAAGAGGTCAGACTGTCACTTTATGTTGACAAAATTTAGTTGTAGCCAGGTGGCAGTCATGGCCAGAATGAGCAGTATTATTGTCTGAATGTGAATATGCCAACAGCAGTATGATAGTCTGAATGTGAGTATTACAGCAGCAGGGGTTTTATTTTCAGTATGTCGTTCCAACTTCTACAGGAGCAGACAGTTGCACGTTGCAGTACAGATAAGGGCGTATAAAGTGACCTCACTTGGCTCATGTCACATTTCTCTGAATATTATTGCAAAATGTATGTGTATCATTGGACATGTTGTTCAGTTTACTCTGATGGATTAGACTGTCATTCTTGTATTGTTCCAGCCATCTCCTCTTACCATTAACTTTTTTTACTTGTGGTTTATAAAGAAAGGCAGGTTTGTCGATCTATCATCTTACATCCTGTACTTAAAAATCCAAAATTTTAATGTTTGTTTTAAATTAATAACAAGATAGCACTGGTTTTCAGTTTGAGCATAACATCAGATATGCATATAAATAGTTTTTTTTTTTTTCTTTTTTTCTTGGTTCAGGGGGTGTAAAGTTAGAGCACACTGAAGCTGGCTGCAGCATAATACATTATGTTGATCGTGATTTATTAACTGTTTCACAACCAAGTATTTATGGTGCTGGAACTCTTTCTTGTTTGATACTTCAGCAGTAATGCCATAAATATCATGGTAAGTTTTCTGAATAGATTTAATGGTACATCACAAATATTTTTAAAAATAGGAGTTGGTTGACAGTGTGTTTGGGTTTTTACAACTTGTCAGAAAGTGTGTGTGAGAGAGAGAGAGAGAGATAT